>Ga0184629_10000389_pt1 | contig 19572 bp, 9 predicted proteins | sample PLM4_32_b1_FD_133158 | JGI IMG/M metagenome (GOLD analysis project Ga0184629, IMG submission 133158) | Groundwater sediment microbial communities from an aquifer in East River, Colorado, USA - PLM4_32_b1 | ecosystem: Environmental > Terrestrial > Soil > Riparian zone | place: USA: East River... | reverse complement strand
TGATGATAATCAAAATAACGTTGTGAATCTGGTTTTAAACCTGCTTTTACAATTGTTGTAGATGTTAATGCTTCGATGTCTGAACCGCTATGTCCTTTTACAAAACTATGGATTAAATAAGGCTCGAATACGTTTTTCCAGCCTAGTATTTTATTGTAATTGGCGTCATCACATTCTAATGAAAATCCTCTTGGACTGAAACCGCCTTCGTCACTTTCTAAAGCAAAGATGTGATTTTCTTTATTTGCCAATGATAATTCCTGATATTTTTTTCCGCCTCTAGTTCCATTCTCTTCATTCATAAAAAGTACAACACGAAGCGTATTTTTAGGTTTATAATTTATATTTTTGAAAATATTCATCACTTCCATACTTTGCACTACACCTGCTCCATCATCATGGGAACCATCAGCCAAATCCCAAGAATCCAGATGTCCTCCAACAACCATGATATTTTCTGGATGCTCCGTTCCTTTTATTTCACCAACTACGTTATACGAAAGAGCATCTTCCAATTGTTCACAAGATTGCTTGAAATAAAATTTTAAATTTGGATTATTTTTCAAAGTCTTGCTCAATAATTCGGCACCATTGGTACTGATAGCGGCCGCTGGAATGTATTGCGATTTTGGAATATCACCATAACTTTGCCCTCCTGTATGGGGAAAATCATCCAATCTTAAATTCATCGAACGAACAATTGTTCCTACCGCTCCCATTTTTGAAGCCTCTTTGGCACCAGCATATCGTTGATCTACCGCTCCAGAATAAGCGTCGAAAGATTCAATAGCTCCATTGTCCATAGCTCTATTATAGAAAACAATCTTTCCTTTTATTTTATCAACACCGAACGTTTTCAATTCTTCTAAACTATGAATTTCAATAACTTCGGCAGTTAAACCATTTTTTGATGTTGCAACAGAACCTCCCAAAGCGCAAATTGGTACTTTGATTTTGGTTTTATTGTCCTGAATATAGGCTATTTCTTTTTCGCCACGAACCCAATGAGGCACCATCACTTCTTGTAAATATACTTTATCAAAACCCAATGTTTCCATTTGTTGTTTGGTATATTGAACTGCTTTTTCTGCTCCTATTGAGCCCGATAATCTGGATCCGATGTCATTGGAAAGATGATCCAACCATGAATAACATTTTGAATTGGTTAGTGCCGAACGGTAAATTTCCTTAAAAACTTGTTCATCTTTGGTCTGGGCAAACAAAGCAACACTGTTTATAAAAAATAAGGAAAGCAATAGATTTTTTTTCATTTTTGGTTAAGTATAAAATTAATTGGGGTTTATTGGTGCCGCAATTTCGACATTCTCGAATAAAAACAAAGTTAAAATCAAAAAAAAATCCTGCACACTTTTTCAAGATGCAGGATTTAATAAAATAAATCGACTAATTATTTAATCGGCTCAAAACTCATGGCTGTTCCTCCTCCAGGAGCCAGGACCAAGTTTATTTTGGATTTATTGGTTACTTCAACCGTTCTTATTTTGTAGGCCATTGGGTTATTTTTCCAATCGGCATCTTTGGCATCTTCATAAATGGTGGCTTTATACTTTTGTCCTTTGGTTAGAAAGTCTAATGCTATTTCCGATTTTCTGGCATTTTCATCGGTAATTGCTCCTAGGAACCAAGTTTCCTTTCCTTTGGTTTTTCTGGCAATTGTCAAATAATCTCCAGGCTCTGCTTCCAGAATTTTAGTATCATCCCAATCTACAGCTACGTCTTTTATAAATTGAAAAGCATCCATACGTTTTTCATAGTTTTCAGGTAAATCGGCAGCCATTTGCAACGGAGAATACATCGTTACATACAAGGCTAGTTGTTTGGCCAAAGTGGTATGAACTTGTTCTATTTTATTTTTATCATAATAGTTCATTTTAATTTCAAAGATACCCGGCGTATAATCCATTGGCCCTCCAAGTAACCTTGTAAAAGGCAAAATGGTTTCGTGGCTTGGTGGATTACCAACACTCCAAGCATTGAATTCATTCCCACGAGCCGCTTCGGCATCAATATAGTTCGGATACGTACGACTATAACCTGTAGGGCGAGACGATTCATGAGAGTTGAGCATTATCTTATAATCGGCTGCTCGTCTTGCTACAAAATTGAAGTGATTTACCATCGTTTGTCCGTCATGAAATTCACCACGAGGAATAATTTTGCCTACATAACCAGATTTCACTGCTGGATAATCGTATTTTTTCATCAAATCGAAAGCGCGGTCCAAATGACGCTCATAATTAGCCACAGAACCCGAAGTTTCATGATGCATAATCATTTTCACATTTTTTTCTTTGGCATAAGCCGTAACTTCTGCCAAATTGAAATCAGGATAAGGAGTTGTGAAATCAAAAACTTCTTCTTTCCAATTCCCCGCCCAGTCTTCCCAACCTACATCCCAACCTTCAACTAATACACCATCAAATCCGTTTTTGGCAGCAAAATCAATATATCTTTTGGTATTTGCTGTCGTTGCGCCGTGCTTTCCTGATGGCAATAACTCTTGGGATGATAAGTTCTGTGCGTTTTGTGAACCTGCATAATCCCAAGTGGATATTCCAACGTGCATTTCCCACCAAATCCCCACATATTTCATTGGTTTTATATACGAAACATCGTCTAATTTACAAGGTTCATTTAAATTCAAAATCATTGATGACCCCACAATATCACGAGCATCTTTGCTTACCATAATAGTTCTCCAGGGCGATACACATGGAGCTTGCAAATAAGCTTTATCCCCTATCGCATTGGGAACCAATTGAGACGATAATTTAAAATTTGCCCCATCAACATTTAGGTGCATGACAGGGTAATTCACTACTGCAGCTTCAAAAACATTAACATACAATCCAGATGCTGATTTCATCATTAAAGGCGCTTGAACTACATATTTTCCAGGAATAGATTTTACCCCAATTCCATTATTCAAATTCAGTTTTGTATTGTCGATTCCAGAAAGTTTAGTTTCATTATATACATATTCATTACTGTCAAAATCGCCGGGAATCCAAAAAGTTTTATAGTCTTCGGTTAAATTAAACTGGGAAACTTCATCCGAAATAATGAAGTAATTTAATTTCTCTTGTTTTGGAAATTCATATCTAAAAGCAACACCTTCATCATACACTTTGAAAATGATATTCATTTTTACATTGGTCTCTTTTTGAACCAAAGCAATCGTAAGCTCGTTATAATGATTAACTATTAATGCTTTTTGACCTAAAACAGGTTTCCAAGATTCATTGAAAGTAGCCGCTTTTGAAGATTGTATTTCAAAATTGGCATCAAGAGCCGGCTTGTCTTTGAGTTTTATCCCTAAAGTACTTTCCAGAATAACAGGTTTGCCATTGTAATTGACAGTATAAGATGGTTGCCCATTATTTACTAATTTGAAATTGACCTCAAGGGTATTGGATGGGGATTTGACGCTTTGCGCATGAAGCAAACTCAAGGCAAAAACGAAGATCATCAAAAATATTTTTTTCATTTGATTGTGGATTAGTATAGAAAGTAAAAATACTTATTTACATTATAAAATTCTAAATAAAACCAAACTACAACCTTGTAGTAAAGACGAAAACGTTTTCGATTTTATTAATAACTCTCTTTTAAACAGATGTTTCTCTTTTATTGTAAAATCCAATCTAATTAGTAACTGTACAAGTACTTTTGGCTCCAATTCCATTTTCATTAAAAGCTTCAATGGCAAAATAATAGCTTGTGCCCTTGTCCAGTCCTCTGAAGTCATATGAATTTCCTTCATAAACCATTATGCTGTTGTATAATTTATCTGGGGCAATTCCGTAATAAATGTTATAACCAGCGGCATCAGACTGCTTGTCCCAATAAATCATCGCATTACGGAAATCCACAGTATTTCTGTCGACTTTAAATCCGGTAACTGTTTTTGGTTTTTCCGATAAGCCATTTCCAAAAACACGAAAATCTGAAACGGCAAATAATCCCGATGCATTGTGGATATTCACCATTTTTACGTAACGAGCTTCAATTGGTTTTGTTAATTCCACATAATCGTGAGGAGCATCTTTATCGCTTTTGGATTTATCAACAACCAAAGTCCAATTTTGATTATCATCCGACATAAATATTTGGTATTGATAATAAATATCCATTGCCTTGTTGTGTTGCGTAGCTTTATGATCCGCGTAATTAATCTGCAAAGCATTTATTCTCATTTTTCTACCCAAATCAACCTGCAGCCATTCGCCCGGTTTATCGGTTTTTGCAGACCAATAGGATTGAATATCTTCATCGGTCAAATTCTGGGCATTGTAACAGATTTTTTCAAACACTTTTTTTCCGCCTGTGTCCACTCTGTGAGTTTGTACTTCCATACATTCTTCCGAAGAAGACACTGTTGCTGCTTTTTTATACGAAAGCAACATCCATCCTGAAAAAGCACCTTTAGTTTGGTCACGTTTGTTGTTTGGCAGCAAAGTTGGAAAATCCCCATAAGAAGTAATGGAATACATAATATCATCTTTGTCAAATCCGGCAGGAAACATATCGATGCGGCGTTCAAAGCGGTCTTTTACGGAAATTTTACAGGTTCCGGTATTCCAATAATTACCGTAATTATCCGCAAAAGTATTTCCGTGCCCAGCTCCTATCACAAATCCTCCCGGCTTGTACGACATCGGATTGTGTTTTTGATACGTAAACGGTCCCAAAGGACTATTGCCTACATGAACACCGTTGGCATAGCCTTTAAATTCGGTAGCTGGAGCGCCATATTGCATGTAATATTTACCGTTGTGCTTGGTCATCCAAGCTCCTTCTATAAAATTGCCCCAAGGAGCCGGTTCCATATCATTGTTAGGCCCGAAACGTTCCCAACCATGGACAGCCGGGTCTAAACCTGCAACTGCTTTTATTTCACCATACGGGCGCTGAATATCCTCAACTTCGGTTGCTGCATATAGCTTTTCGTAATCTGCTTGATTTCCTTTCGGCAACCACGTTTTGTAATCTACCTCAACTCCGCAAAGGGGTAATTTACCACTTGAGCCATAGTACATATACACTTTTTTGTCGTCATCCTGAAAAATGGCCGGATCCCAAGTAGGCAACATGGCTTTGTCGACATGACGAACCCAGCGACCTGATTTTGGATCGGCAGTTTTCCAAACTGGATGGTCTTTTTTCCAAGTTGAACCTACATAAAACAAAGTATCATTTACCACCCAAGCTGCTGGAGCACATTGATCATCATCGCCAGGATTGCGTTGAAAACTACCGTAAACGAATTTCCAATCGGACATATCTTTGCTCCAAAAAAATCCGGCTTGATTGGTCGCAAATAAGTAATATTCTCCTTTATAGTTAATAATCAATGGATCGGCGCTCGAACGACGAGAATCCGGAATTCCATTGTGGTTTTCTGTGGTATAATTGTAGCCAATGTTGATTGGGTTACAATAGGTTGAAGCCGGTTTATTAGGATCAAACCATTTCGTTTTTCCTATACTGGTGGTTTTAGATTGTGCCATACCGATTTGGTTGCTCATCACTAATAACAACAATGGTAATAAATACAGTTTTCGCATTTTTAGGACTTTTAAAAAATTACTTAATTTCAATTACTCAGATTAAACACTATACTTTGAAGTGTTGGTGATTTTAATTTAAAAAAAAGCCCTCCGTCTAACCAAAAAACGGAGGGCAACCAAATAAACTAACCAAGTTTAATTTACCAATTCAAAACTAACTTTATTGTCTGCGTTTGAATTTTCTCCTACGAAAACATCAAACTGTCCAGGCTCAGCAACAAACTGCAAATCAGAATTGTAAAATTTCAAATCTTCCACGCTGATTTCGAATGTTACTGTTTGTTTTTCTCCTTTTTTAAGGGCTATTTTTTGAAAACCTTTCAATTCTCTAACAGGCCTGGTTACAGAACCCACTACATCTCTTATGTACAATTGAACGGTTTCTTTTCCATCAAAATTTCCAGTATTTGCAATGTCAATGCTTACAATTACTTTCCCGTTGGAATTCATTTTATCAGAAGAAATCTTCATATTTGAATACTCAAATTTGGTATAACTCAATCCGTAACCAAAAGGAAATAATGGTTCGTTTCTTTCGTCTAGATAATTAGATCTAAATTTTTCGAATTTTCCTTCTGTGTTAACAAGAGGTCTTCCTGTGTTTTTATGGGCATAATAAATTGGCAACTGCCCTACGCTTCTAGGAAAAGTAGTCGTTAATTTTCCCGAAGGATTTACATCCCCAAACAAAACATCGGCAATGGCGTAACCTGCTTCGCTACCGGCAAACCATACATTCAAAATGGCTGGAACTGTTGCGCTTTCATCGTTCAGAATTAATGGACGACCATCAAATAGAACTAAAACAACTGGTTTTCCTGTTTTTAATAATGCATTTAATAAGTCCTTTTGTGCTTGTGGAATTTCCAATTTGGTACGACTGCTGCTCTCTCCGCTCATTTCGGCAGATTCTCCCAGTGCAGCCACGATAACATCTGCCTGGTTGGCAACTTTTAAAGCTTCTGTTATCATTTCCTCTTTCGAACGTTTGTCTCTGTACAAAGTTTTACCAAACATAGTCGCATTTGTCTCAAAAGTTTCGTCATAATCCAAGTTGCTTCCTTTGGCATAAAGTACATTAGTCGATTTTCCAGCTACTTCCTTGATTCCTGCCAATAACGAGATGCATTTATCTCCATTTGTGGCCACACTCCAAGTTCCTGACATATTGTTTTTGGCATCCGCCAATGGTCCGATAAGGGCAATGGTTCCTGATTTTTTTAAAGGCAATAATTGATTTTTATTTTTTAGTAAAACCAATGATTGAGCTGCTGTTTTTCTAGCCTCATCCCTACTGCTTGCGGTGAAAATTTCAGTTTTAGCTCTTTTCTCATCACAATATCTATAGGGATCTTCAAACAATCCTAAATCGTATTTTGCATTCAAAATAAGTGTTACTGCATGATCAATTTGCTCTATGGTAATTTTCTTTTCGTCCAAAGACTTTTTCAAAGTGGTCAAAAAACCTTCACCAACCATATCCATTTCAACCCCGGCATTTAGTGCCAAAGCAGATACCGTTTGCAAATCGCCCAGACCATGAGCAATCATTTCTGGAATTCCGGTAAAATCAGTAACCACAAAACCTTTGAATCCCCATTGTTTTCTCAAAACATCGGTCATCAACCATTTATTTCCAGTGGCAGGAATACCGTCAATTTCATTGAAAGAAGCCATAACCGAACCCACTCCAGCATCAACAGCTGCTTTGTAAGGCGGAAAATAGTCATTGTACATTCTTACATGACTCATATCAACTGTATTGTAATCACGACCAGCTTCTGGTGCGCCATACAATGCAAAATGTTTAACACAGGCTAAAATGGTATTGTTTTTGGAAAGGTCATGTTGTTGATATCCATTAACCATTGCTTTTGCAATTTGGCTTCCCAAAAATGGATCTTCACCGGAACCTTCGGAGATTCTTCCCCAACGTGGATCACGAGAAATATCAACCATAGGCGAAAAAGTCCAGTTGATTCCATCGGCACTAGCCTCCTGAGCCGCAATTTGAGCGCTTCTTTCAATCAATTTCATATCCCAGGTACAAGATAGTCCAAGCGGAATAGGAAAGGTCGTTTCGTACCCATGAATCACATCCATTCCAAAAATCAAGGGAATTTTCAATCGGCTTTTTTCGACAGCAATTCGCTGAACTTCTTTAATTTTTTGAACCGATTTGATATTAAATAATCCACCGACCTTGCCTTCTTCGATTTTCTTTGCAACATCAGAGCTGTTGGCTTGACCGGTGGTAATATCGCCCGAGGTAGGCAAATTCAATTGGCCTAATTTTTCATCCAAAGTCATTTTTGACAACAACTCGGCTACAAACTCTGTTTTAGGTTTAATCGTAACCGCTTTTTTAGTTTCTTTCTTTTGGCTGTAGCCTAAAACTGAAAAAACGAGTAATACTAGTATTAGTTTCGTATTCATATTTTATTTTTTTATTTGTTTAAACATCCAGTCATAGATTTCTGGATTATCATATACTTTTGACCAACTATCATGACCTGCATCGTCAAATATGGTTAGTTGAACATCTGCATTACAGCTTTTCAATTTTTTATAAATCGTAATCGAATAATCCACATTTACCACATCATCAAGAAGTCCATGGAAAATTCGAATGGGAATTGCCTTGATTTTACAATCTTCAATCATCGGAACTCTGTCAACAAAACCTGCAATTGGCACTAATGCTGCAAAAGTTTCAGGATGTGCAAAAGCTAGATTCCAAGCGCCCCAAGCTCCCATACTAAGACCCGTGAGATAAATTCTGTTGCTATCAATATTGTTTTCTTTTTGGATTTTTAAAATCAAACGATACAATACTTCTTCGTTCCAATATTCATTCTCTGGACATTGAGGTGCCAAAATATAACTATCCAATTCATGTGTCTTCAAGTATTTAAAAGGTCCGTGAACTTTTACTTTTTCTATATCCGTCCCTCTTTCACCAGAACCATGAAGAAAAATTATTAAAGGTTTTTTCTCTTTTATATTTGATGGAATGTGCAATGCATATCCGATTTCTTGTTTTTGAACGATCTCTGTCTTTAATTTTCCATTAACATCCGACTGAGAAAAGGAATTCAATGAAAATAAAAGAGCAATTACTATAATTTTATATTTCATTATTTTCTAAAAATTATATTTTCCGGAATGAAAACCTAGATTCAATAAACCTTGTTTTGCCTCGGGTGCATTCATGAACAATTTCCATAACAAACCAGTACGATAATTTTCAATCATTGGGGCTATGGTTCCTTGATCTATTGCCAAATAACGAGGTGTAACCCAACCATAATGTGGCGAAAAGGCATCATAAGGTCCCGCAATTCCTATGTAAGTGCTTTTCTTTTCATCGTATAAATAATGTAAAAATTTCATGCTCTCTTTTGGAGTATATGGAAAAGAAGATAATGCAGCTGTTGGAGTGATTACCCCCAAATCATTGTCGGTGTCATGGACAGAATATCCTGTTGATCCATCTGCATTTCGGGAATAACTTGCTGTAAGACCCCAGCATTTATCAGAATAGCCATTCCATTTTTTTGGATTATCAACACAATAGCTGTAAATGATTTTTGCCTGATTTTGAGTCAATTCCCAATAGTTTGCATATTTATCTGATAATTGGGATGGATCCAATCCCATATAAGAATATTGCGCCCAAAACAACGGTCCTGCATTTCCACTAACAGTATTATATTTGAAAACTAAAGGAATTCCGTATTGTGTTTTTCCAGTTACAATAGTTCCGTTTCGCGTCCATCCTTCGTGATAAGCTGCTGCAGGAATGGGGTGAGTTGGAGAGGCTGCACCAAGAATATAGGCAATCAAGCACTCATTGTATCCTTCTAATTTGAGTTTTATCTTCCATTGATAGGTTGGAGACCAATGCCAATACATGGCATTTTCACCATTGGTGTACCAATTCCATTCTACCCCTTTCCATAAATTATCCGCTTTGGCAGACAACGCTTTTTCTTGGGTGTTTCCATTTTTGAAATATTCTCGTACGGCAATCAAACCTTGGGATAAGAAAGCAGTTTCAACTATATCTCCGCCATCGTCTTTATTCCCAAAAGAAATGGCATGTCCTGTGTTTCCATCCATCCAGTGCGCCCAAGCACCATGAAAACGATCTGCTTTTTCAAGAAAATCCATAGCGGTGGTCATTCGAGTAACGGCTTCGGTTCTTGGAATAAAACCTCGTTCTACTCCAACAATCAAAGACATTAGCCCAAAACCAGAACCTCCTGTGGTTACTTTATTAGACTCAAATCCGGGATTGTCTGTATGATAACGTTCTCTGCCTAATTTTGAATTGGGTTCGGCATAATCCCAAAAATACTTTATGGCATCTTTTTGAACTTGGTCCATAGCGTCGGTATCTGTTAAAGCTATTGTTGTTGGAGCTATTGGTTTTATGTCAATAGTTTTTTCGCCACCACAACTTATCGCAAGTAGCAAGACACTAATAGAAAAATATTTAAGCATTGTTTTTTTATATATTTAAAATAAACTTGCCAAAGTAAATACTTTGGCAAGTTTTACATTATAATTATTTTTTTTCGGTAAATAACTCTTGTACCTCTGCTTGAGAGAGCGGAGTATTATATAATCTAAATTGATCTAATGAACCTGACCAAGAGTTCATCCAACCTTCTTCAGGGTTTCCAGATCCTCCAATTCTAAATCCATTAATTGCTGATGTTTTAAACATAATCTTTCCGTGATCACTCCAAGTATTTGTTCCTTTTGCTTCACCATCAACATAAAATGTCATAACAGAAGTTGCAGAATCATAAACAAAAGCCAAATGATGCCAATTATCATCAAAAATCACTTCGGTACCAGGTTTACCAACCCATTCAAACCAATGGTCACCTGTACCTTGTTCATCAATAAATAATTTGATAATTGCATTAGTAGTACTTCCTTCAAATAAACAAAACATAGATGCCTTTGCCCAGTTATCAGAAGTCAATGCAAATGCAAATTCTGTTTGGGTAGGTGCTGCATGTTTTGACCAAAAAGCAACTGTCATATCGCCAGCAGTTGTGGCAAAATCATTTGCAGAAGGATAAGCTATGAATTTTTTAGGAATACCTCCTTTTACTCCTTTTCCTGAAATTCCTTCAGTTTGAGTTAGAGGGTTGTCTGATGGATATTTTGCACGAATATTATCTACAGCAAATTTTAAAGGATCTGTTGTATTATCGTCGAAAGGCACGAAAAATTTTAACGGCCCTCCTGGTGGATTTACGTCAACTGGATAATCACCTAAAGCTGGTCTATCCATTTCTTGACATCCTATAAATACTAATGAAATAAATGCTATTCCAAAAGCTTTTTTAATTATTGATTTATTAATTTTCATAATATAAAAATGTTTTTAAGATCGATTGTTAATTAATAATTTGGGTTTTGTATTAACACACCGCCTGATTTATCAATTGCAGTTTGAGGAATTGGTAAAAATTTATTTTTATCTTGATAACCTAGACCTCCCAAAACTGAAGAAGCATCATTCCATCTAACTAAATCATAGAATCTTTCGTTTTCCATTGCAAACTCGATTCTTCTTTCATGTTTAATGGCATCTCTTAATAAAGATTGGGCTGTTACAGTAATTTTTGGTAAAACTGAATTATTTCCTGATCTTGCTCTTGATCTAATCAATTCCAAGTTTGCTAATGCTGCTGAACTATTTCCTAATTCATTTGCAGATTCGGCAGCCATTAATAAAACATCTGCAAATCTTAAGATTTTAATGTTTTCCCAGTTATTTTGATTTTGATTGTATTTAGTTCTTGTACTTGCTTCAGTATATGCTTTTTTATTCCAATACATTTGATCCAAAGGAGGAACTCCAGGTAAAACACCACTTCCATAACCGCCGTCGTCTTCACCAGAAGTTAATATAGTATGATTTTTTCTTGGATCACCAACTTCAAATGCAGAAATTAAATTATTGGTAGGAACATTAAAACCCCATCCTAAATCCCATACTCCAGTACCTCTTACCCCTTGTGAAACGTAATAAATATTAGAATAATAAACATTTGCCGCTGTGATTAATTGTTGCACTTCAAAGATTGATTCCATCGAATTATTTCCTTGAATATTAAACTCATCTTTAAATGAAGGATTTAATGAGTAAACTCCAGAATCGATGATTTCTTGACATTTTGCATTAGCATTAGTATAATCTTTTTGATATAAATATAACTTCGCTAATAAAGTATTTGCAAAACCTTTTGTCGCTCTTCCTGGATAAGAAGGCCAACTCAATGGTAAATATTGTATTGCATATTCTAAATCAGCTATAATGAACGCATCTACCTGTGCAACAGTTGATTTTGGTTTTATACCATCGGTTACATTTATAATTTTATTGGCTACAATAGGAACCTCTCCATAATCTCTTCTCAAATCAAAATATGCAAATGCTCTAATAACTTTAGCTTCTGCTTTGTTAATTAAAGTTCCATTATCAGTAAGCCCTGATTTATCAACATCGTCTATCAAATCATTGCAAGCATATATCAAACTATAATGATCATTCCAATAATCAGTACTTAGACCATCGGTAGCAATATATTGAAAATTATCATAAACATTTCCTGCAGCTGCTTGATCTCCAGGTGAACTTCCTTTTGATGCGTCGTCTGAACGAATACTTTGCAACCAATACCTATTCCAACTTGCTACAGATGAAGTTCTTAGCTTACCATACAATCCAAATGCTGTTGCCTCAAAACCTCCAGTAGTTAAATCACCTTTTACGGCAACTCCTAATGGTTTTGTATCTAATATGTCATCACTACAAGAATATTGTATTGATAAAATGAGGAAAACAATTATTACCCAATTAAAATTTAAAATTTTATTTTTCATCTTTTCTATCATTATTTATCGTTAAAAAGTAAGGCTTAAACCAATTGATGTTGTCATTGGTAATGGATAACCACCATTATCTACATTAAATTGAGTTGCTGAACCACCTGCATCCGGAGCGAATCCAGAATTCTTTTTCCAAGTATATAAATTTTGGACGTTTACATATAATTTTAAATTTTGTATTTTAAAATCTTTAATTTGCAAAGTGTCAAAATTATATCCTAATTGAATATTTCTTAATCTCAAATAACTACCATCTTCGATATTGTAAGTAGAAGCTTGTTTATTATAGTCTGAACCCTCATAAACTCTTGGCTCCCAGTTTGATGTACCTGCTCCGGTCCATCTATCTTCACGAGCTTGTCTATAATTAAATTGAGCAAAAGTACTTCCGTTGCCCCAATTTCTATAAATTTCGTTTCCATATACTCCTTGAAAATCCATAGAAAAATAAACTTTTTTATAATCTAAATTCAAGCTAAATCCATAAGTTAAATCGGGTGTTGGATTACCAATTACCGTTCTGTCATCTGCGGTTATTTTTCCGTCTCCATTAATATCTTTATATTTCAAATCACCGGTACCATAATTTCCAACTGTACTTGGAGGAGAGGCTAAAATATCTGCAACTGATTGGTAAACACCTTCCACTTCATAACCATAAAATGAACCTATTGGATCTCCAGCTCTTGTAATAGACGGACCATCATAAATATTATAGCCTTCAGCATATACAGATTTCACGTTATTATTTAATGTAGTTAAATTCCCGCTCAAAGAATATTTAAAATCATCTGAGATTTTATCGTTCCAAGAAGCCGAAAATTCAAATCCATTATTTTCTATAGAACCTGCATTAGTATAAAAACTTTCATTATTATTATCTTTGACAATTACCAATAAATCATTAGTTACCTTGCTGAAATATGTAACTTCAAATTTAAGCCTGTTAGTTAATGTTGCTACTTCAATACCTCCTTCATATGAAGTTACTGTTTCCCATTTTAAATTAGGATCTGCTCTATATGAAAATACATAAGCTGGAACAACTTGAGAGCCAAAAACAGTACTGGCACCTTCTGTATAATTTGGCAAATATGGATAATGTAGCGTTGTATATTGATTCCCTAATTCACCGTAAGAACCTTTAATTTTCAAATAATCAAATACTTTTTGATTTTCCATAAATTTCTCTTTGCTTACTTCCCACGCACCCCCTAAAGACCAGAAGTTTTGAAATCTATTTTCAGGAGCTAATTCTGATGAACCGTCTCTTCTAAATGAGGCATTTAAAATGTATTTTCCGTCATAATTATATAATAAACGAGCTAAATTTGAAGTTGTAGCTCTATCCCACTGTTCAGAATTTGAAACTCTTGTTTCTGAATTTCCATAAGGAAATACATTTAAATACCACCATCTTCTATCATTAGGAATAGGATTGTCAATTTTTCCATCGACAGTACCAGTAATTCCTTCAAACTTTTGATAATATACTGTTCGTCCCAATAAAGCAGTGAAATTATGAAGTCCAATTTTTTTATTGTAAGTCAATAAAACATCTTGTTGCCATTTTTTTTCATCTGAACTATATTGCTTAACATTTGTAAGAGTTCGACCGCTATAAGGAACAATTTGGTCGGTTTCAGCTGCATACACATTAATTAGTGGTGTATAACCTCTACCTTCTTTTACATCCATATCTCCCATAAACGCATAACGAAATGTAAAATCTTTTAAGAATTTTAATTCTGCATAAACATTTCCAACAAATCTATATTCTTCGTTAATTTTGGTATTTATTTCCTCATTAACAGGTATCAGTGGATTACCGATTTGGGCCCCACCTATTTGGATTGGCAATTGATAATATACTCCATCTGAATTATATGGATCTACTATTGGGGTTGCAATTAAAGCAGAACTAAAATTCCCTTCTCCTCCTAAATAGTTACCCATTGGTGGAAGTTTAGCCTTATATCCATTTAATTGCGTTCCAATTTTAATGTTTTTATTTACATTAAATTCATCGTTTACATTAAAAGTTGTTTTTTCTAATTTTTCATTTATAATTAATCCTTCTTCTACAATATTACCTATACTTAATTGAAGTTTATTGGTATCTGTACCGTTAGAAATACTAATGCTGTTACTTAGAACAATTGCTCCAGAATTTGAAATTTGATCAATCCAATCTGTATTCCCGGTATATTTGTCGTAATATGTAAAAGCCGGTAAACCTTCGTTTGCCAATCTTTCATTGTATAAAGTTTTAAACAAACTTGCGTCAGCTAATTCTGGTTTGTTCACAATATTTTTCACTCCTGTTGACGAGTTAAAATTAACAGTAAATTTCCCTCTTTTTGCTTGTTTTGTAGTTACCAAAATCACTCCATTTGCACCTCTTACTCCAAAGATTGCCAATGAAGATGGATCTTTTAAAACATCAATGGATTCAACATCATTTGGGTTTATAAAATCCATATTTTCATTAAGTAAACCATCAATTACATATAATGGCTTTGTTTGACCTCTACTGATAGTACCTCGAATCCTAACATCCGGTTCTTGTCCTATACGACCTGAGTTTACTACCGTTAGACCAGCAACTTTACCCTGTAATGAAGCCACAGGATTCGTATTTGGTTTATCTGCAACTTCTTTACCACTTATTTGAACAGTAGAACCAGTTAAGTCCTTTTTTTTGGCAGTCCCGTAACCTATGACTACCACTTCTTTCAATTCAGTGTCTTTAGATTCTTTCATTGTTATCGTCATTGGTTCCGAAGTTGCGGCAACAGATGCAGGTTCAAAACCGACTAAACTAATTTTTAAGATCTCGCCCACTTTGGCATTGATATTAAAACTTCCATCAAAATCAGAATAAGCAGAAACATTAGAATCTCCCACAACAATAAATACTCCAGGGATTCCAATTCCATTCTGATCCGATACCTTTCCTTTGATTACTTGACCAGACATATAGGCTGGAAGTAGAATGAGTGCTAAAAAGCTAAAAATAAAATTTCTCATAGGTTTGTTAAACGTTTTTGTTAGTTGAGCTAATTTAGATAAATACAACGTTGTAGTTACCAAAATGGCACTACTACACGAATACATCAAACCATGATAATTCGTCAACAAATACTTATTTTACAATACTTTACGAGATTTACAAAGCACCTTTTAAAAGGTCAATGATGTAGGAATGATGTGTTAATATTATGCAATAAAAATATTAAAAAAGCATCTTATTAGTAATAAAATACTGTTTTTTATACAGATAATAAAAACCTTGAAAGATTCTCGTCTTGGGAAAGGTTCAATTTCTTTCTCAAACGATAGCGATGCAATTCTACTCCTCGGAAAGAAATGTTCATCATTGGGGCAATTTCTTTAGAAGAAAGGTTCATTTTTAAGTACACACATAGCTTAATATCCTTTGAAGTCAAATTTGGATATTTCTTAGAAAGAGCAACTATAAATTCATTATGAATTTGATTCAGATTGGTTTCAAAAATTTCCCATTCGTGCTTATTTACAGCATTTATTTTTATGGCTTTTTTTATCTCACTTTTAAGTTTATTGAAATCCGATTCAGAATCCAAGATGTTTTGGATATTCTCAATCATTTCACTTTGCTTGGCTATAGAAAGTGATTTTCCTGCCACTTCAGAAGATTTCGTTTGCAATTCCAGTTCCAAAATATGTTTTTCATATTCTTGGCTATTCAACTCATTTTCGGCTTTCAATTCCATTTCCAAAATTTCCTTCTGATGCTTTAATTCTTCTTCCTGCAATTTAAGCTTCTGAATGTATTTGATTTTATTCCACATATAATAAAGATACAAGACGAGCCCAACCAAAATCAGATATACAAAAATCATCCAAGCTGAAAAATACCAAGCTTTATCCACAACAAATTGAAAATTTGCAATTTTATTATAATTTAAACCATCGTTACTATAAATAGTGACATCATGAGAACCACTACTTAGGTTGTTCAAAAGAATCAATCCTTCTTTGATTGGAAAAAAAACTTTTGTCCCATTAATTTTATAAAACAAATCTGGTTTTGTCGCGCCATAAATTCCAGATAATACATTTATCCTTAGCTCTGAATTATGATTAATTTTTGAATTATTTTCAACTAAAATATCATCATTGAAAGCTTCAATTTTCACCTTGGCTTTCTTCTTGCCGTCATATTTTAATTCAAGCGAAATAAAACCATCATCCAGATTCAGCAGATAATTGTTTTTATCTTTAAATACTTTCAAATTGTCATTAATGATCTTCCCCTTGTAATATTTCTCCTGAATGCTATTCCTGATGAATTTAGTACCATCAGCATAAATATGATACAAAAGCCCGTTTTGCAGCACCATAAAATGATCTTCATCAATAGAAACAATATCGGTGACATTTTTAAAATTGTCATTAAACAATTCATTAGACTCCAATTGATTTGTTATTGAATTGTAAGTGTACCAAGAATTATTTATCAAAAAAAGAATTTCATTTCGGAACTCAAATATTTTTACTCCAAAATCATTGCCTATTTTATTGCGTTGGGTTACATTGTCAATTTTTGTTTCATACGCGTCATTATATAAGATACGGTACAAGCCACGGTTATTATCTGCCGCCCAAATTTCGTTTTTCCTGTTTTGGGCAATGTATTTAATGGGTTTTGATATTCCTTTTATAAATACACTTTGCTTTAAATTATTGGCATCACTATAAATTACAACTCCACTATAAGTCGCTTGCAAATACGAATTATTAATACTGCTTTTGGCTAAATTCCAACCTCCGTTAATGTCACTCAATTTACTGAACAATCCGTTTTGATAGACAAACGTTCCCTCGTTGTGACCAATAAGGTATTGATTGTTTATTTTACTAATATTCCAGGCTTGTCCTTGCGAATTGGGAATCAGTGAAAGTTGTTTTCCTTGATATTTAAAAACACCGTGATTGGAAGCCATTAAATAACCGTTTGGGATACTGGCAACAGAATAAACCGAACCCAAAATCCCAGAGCTGTCATAGAATATAGAAATAGGAGAATTGACCTCAACATGAGCAATTCCATTATCGAGACCCAACCATAAATCATTTTCTTTATCCTGCCCAATACTTAAAATTGAGTTGTTCATCAGAACATTATTCCGATTGATATTTTTGTAAGAACCATCATTTAAATCCAACACATAAACTCCTTTGTTTGCTGTGCCAATAATCAATTTATTGTTTTTGATGAATTGGGCAATATTAATGTTTGCCGATTTCAAAATATCATTTAAACCCTTTTTCCAAGGACTCAAAATATTGTTTTCAAGTACATAAACCCCATTCTTTTTGGTGAAAAAATAGACTTTGTCTTGGTACTTTTGAATAGTATGGATTACATTATTTTCCAAAAGTGACAATCCATTTACTTTTTCGATTTTTCCATTAGTCCATCGAAAGATTCCTTTTTCAACGGAAGCAATTAATAGTTGATTGTCTACAACAAAACAATATGAAATTAAAAAAGGGAGCTTTTTTTCCTTTATCACTTTACCATCAAATACGAAAATACTATTAAAAGACTGGAAGTAAATTTTGTTATTAAACTTGAATATCTTCCAGATTTCTTCATTATCATTGGCGTCAAAAACCTTTTTCCCTTTCGTAATAGACAAATAATGCATTTTTGCATCTTTGCGAAACCAATATCCAAATTCTTGATAGGAACCCGAATAAATCCGATCTCCATCTACCATTATGGAGCGAATAATTGTTTTGTTGGGCAAAGTGTATTTCTCCCATTTTACGCCATCATATCGCAACAAATAATAATTGTTGGCAAAATACATGGCATCATCCTTTCCTTGTACCACATTCCAAATCTGATTATCTCCCTGATAATTTGATTTGTTATAATTTTCAACAAAAGGAAGCGACTCTTGAGCAGATAGTTGCAATGATATAAAACCGAAAAAGAGTATATGGAGTAGTTTGGCTTTCAAAACGTTAAGATTTTTCATCAAATATAATTACATTTCTTCAATAAAAAACATAAAAAAAGCCTCTGAATACAGAAGCTTTTTTGACAAAGTGATTTTTATTTTAATTCAATAGCAACTCATATACTTGATTTGCAATTTCAATTTCTTCATTGGTAGGAATAACCAAAATTTTTGTTTTTGAATTTGGAGTGCTGATTTCTCTCATTTCTTTGGAACGAATTTCGTTTTTGGCATGATCCAATTCCAATCCAAAATAATCCATATCAGTACACACTAATTTCCTGATATAAGACGAATTCTCTCCAATTCCGGCTGTAAAAACAATTGCGTCCAAGCCATTCAAAACGGCTGAATAAGAACCTATAAATTTCTTAATTCGATAGGCGTTCATGGCCAAAGCCAATTGACAGTCTACATTGCCTTTTTCAGCATTGGATTCAATATCTCTTAAGTCACTAAATCCGGTAAGACCAAGCATTCCGCTTTGTTTTTGCAACATGGTGTTGACTTCATCAACCGTATATCCTAATGTTTTAACAAGGTAAAAAATCACTGATTGATCTACGTCACCACAACGAGTTCCCATAATCAATCCATTCATCGGGCCAAAACCAAGAGTATGATCGATACTTTTCCCGTCCTTAATGGCAGTCATGCTACATCCATTTCCAAGATGTATGGTGATTATTTTTGAAGTATTCTCGATTTCATTGGCTTTCAAAAATTGAATAGCATTTTCCGATACGTATTTATGACTGGTTCCATGAAAACCATAAACACGTACTTTATTCTCAGTCAATAAAAAGTTGGGCACAGCATATTTATGAGCCACAACTGGTATTGTTTGATGAAAAGCAGTGTCAAAAACGGCAATTTGTTTTGCATCCGTGAAAATATCTTCGGCTACAATTATACCTTCCAAATTAGCAGGATTGTGCAATGGTGCCAATTCTATCAGCTGTTTAATCTTTGATTTTACTTCATCAGTGATAATTACCGTGTTCGAAAAAGCACTACCTCCGTGAACTACACGATGTCCAACAGCTCGGATC
>Ga0184629_10000388_pt1 | contig 19590 bp, 15 predicted proteins | sample PLM4_32_b1_FD_133158 | JGI IMG/M metagenome (GOLD analysis project Ga0184629, IMG submission 133158) | Groundwater sediment microbial communities from an aquifer in East River, Colorado, USA - PLM4_32_b1 | ecosystem: Environmental > Terrestrial > Soil > Riparian zone | place: USA: East River... | reverse complement strand
TCTGTTGGTGGATACTTCTTTAACAAGCCAGCGGCGATCTGCGGAGCGTATTCGTCGAATACTTTCAGGTTGGCGTTGTCACTGCGTTGCGCGAGCCCATCGCGAAGTCCTTTATAAATGAGTGCCCGCAGATTGATGTTGTCCTTATTTTCGGAGAGGGACTTGCTCACCACCAAACTCAGCTCGTTGATGGGCGTAAACCGTGCGATCTGCGTGTAGGCCGCCGGTACCCGTTCCGTCGGAAGTTTGCCTGTGCTCATATAGTTCGTCAGGAATTGAGCCGATGCAGGCAATGGCACATCAACCATAACACCGGCTAAATAACCAGCATCTTCATTGCTCCAGTTTTTGGTTACCACTTCTTTAAGGACATCCTCCTGGCGCAGGATATTCCGCAGGCAAAGTCGCGCGGTATAAAAAAGGTGTGTGTCGAAATCAGGATTGGTTTTTCGCAGCACGCTGAGGGCAGATTCCAGCGACTTCACATCGGGATACTTTGCCAACAGTTCCACTGCCGCTCGTTGTACGTGAGGACTTTTATCATGGAATGCATTTGTTATGAGTTGGTAATAGATGGTGTCTGGTTTCTGTTCAGCCAGGATCCTTAGTGCGTGGAGCCTTACAAGACTGTCTTTATGGATGACAGCTGCTTTTAGAGATTCATCGGATAATGCGTTCAACCGGTGAAGAGCCCACATGGAATGAATATATTTTCGTCCGTTAATACCGGGTTTGTCTATTTCTGCTATCAGGGATTCCGTTGCGTTTGTGCCAACGCGGTCGGTGATTTGATCGGTTGCCATCATTCGTGTTGGCAGGTTGTCTGCATCGAGTGCTTCGATTAATTTTTTCAGGTCCGCTTGCGAAAGATCTGGTCGCTCACGATCGTCTCCCTTATAAGTGATTCTCCATATTCTTCCCCGTTGTTTATCCCGCTTAGGATGATTCAAAGGTACCTCGTAATGGCCGATGATGGCATTGTAGAAATCGGCAACATACAATGCACCATCCGGGCCGAGCTTGATATTGACGGGGCGGAACCAGGGATCTTCGCTCTTTATAAAATCGATCTCGGATTTTCCGACCGGTGAAGAACCTTTCCAGGTAGCCGAATACCGGTGCACTCTTGAGTTTACCACGTCACCGATAAAGAAGTTGTCCTGAAATTCTTTCGGGAATTTTGTGTCGGCATATTGTGTAATGCCGCACAGCGCAGTGGCCTCATCGACCAATGGTTTCATGTCGGGTGCAAATCCCATGATGGAGACTTTACCAAAGTGTGGATAATCACCGCCCCGGATGAGCTGGTATAACGGAGAGCTGTGGCTGTCGGTGGAGTAAGCATATCCATAACTATCGAACACCAATCCAAATGGGTTAACCTGTCCGAATGTCATTTGTTCTACACGACTACCGTCGAGGCGGAATCGGAATGTGTTACCGGATACCAGTGTGATGGAGTCTCCATCCGTCCCTGCAAAGCTGGAGCGGTTAGTGAAACCGTGGCAGGCATAGGCCCAACCGTCGTAGCCGCGCATAAGATTGCTCACCATGCCATGCGTATCCTGGTAACCGAAGGGGCCGAACATCAGCTTTTTGCTTTCCGGTTTATCATTGCCATCCGCATCGAAAAGGCGATAGAGGCTAGGAACGCTGAAGGAGATGGCACCATCCTGGAGTGGAAGGATACCAATGGGAATGTTTAAGGTGTCACTTACCGGTGTGAACCGATCTGCCTTACCATCGCCATCCGTATCTTCAACGATGGTGAGTTTGTCTGTTGGACGCTTACCGAAGATTGGAAATGGATATTCGAAAGACTGCGTGACCCACATGCGGCCTTTCGCGTCGAAAGCCATGTTCATGGGTTTGTCAATGTCTGGTTCAGAAGCAAAGAGTTGAATTTCAAAGCCAGGCGGAAGAATGAAGCCATTCATTTCATCTTCCGGCGTGCGCGGATCTGTAGGGCGGATATTTTCCTTGAAGGCTGGTCCGCTGGTTTTGCTGTCGTCTTTTGGTTTCTGTTCGCAAGACCAAAGTAAGATCACGAGAATAAACAACAGCGTGCCGGGATTGGACCATATTTTCATTGAGATGTGTTTAGATAAATGTCAACTTAAGAAAATGTGGGCGAACTTCAAATTCAAATAGTATTGAATGGGTAACCTAAAAAAATAAAAAAGAATATTTTGGAAGGTTAAAAAAAGTTGAAAGTGATAAGAATTAGGGTTGTTTTGGTTGAGCCTTGGTTACTAACAATATATATAATGGTTTAAATAAAACCGCGTTAATGGGGTTGAATTGTCTCCGCGCTTTCTGAACTGATATTTTGAGCCTTTGGAAGGAAGACAAAAATGCGAAGTAATGATGACCCTTTTAAATTTCAATTTGAGAGAGTGGCCATTATTTTGCTCTCTTAAGAATTGCTTTTTATAAGGCTGGTTAAAGTGGATTACTAATTCCACGCAACTATCCGGAAGGATGCGCCATTGACCATATAACCTTGATATGCCCTGAGGGGTTCAGCAATCGGGTATTCCTGATAGACCATATTGCTGGTTTAGCTCAATGAATAAACTAAATAAATCTAAAATAAAAAACTGTCCAGTTTGACAGATCATACCGCTCTATTAACAAAGTATATTCATAATAGAGTCTACATTTTTGCCTCGATCACCATGATTGAACTTGACCATCCTGAAGAAAGCTTTTTCAATTCGGATTTCGCAAATCCAGCCTCATAAAGTAAGGCCCGAATCTCTAGCTCATCATATAGATTAGTTTTCCACCACTTTCCAGCAAGCCATGTTGTGATGAAATTGCGCTTAGTAATAAAGATAAGTAACACGCCTCCAACTCCAAGCAATTGCCTTAAGTTCATGAGTGCGCACTTGACTTGATCCATCGGCAGATATTCGAGCATCGTCGATGAAACAATAAGGTCATAGTCTTTCCAGCTGGTGGGAAGATCTTCAATGTTCAGAACGTCCGCCTTTTGTACATCAATGTTGGCTGCTCCTTGCCTTGATATCCACTGCTGAAATACCTCTAACATATTCTGAGTAATATCAAAGGCGTGAAATTTTAATCCAACTATATTTTTTTCACTTGCTAGTTGAAAAAGCGTTTTTGTGACAACTCCGGTTCCACATCCAGCATCAAGAACCTTTAAGTTTGAGCGAATATGATCTGATTTCTGAAAAAACGTTGCAAGCTCATGGCTCCAGCCAAGAAAATTGATAAACAGTCGTTCATAAAGAGTCGCCCTCTTTGTATATAGTTTTTGAACCTGTCTATTGTCAGTCATAAACCGTGAACGTCCTGAATGTGAAAATACAGGGTAAAATCACCGAAACCGAATTCTGATAGGAAGTTGCCAATCAATTTCGAACTACCCTTTTCCAAACCTGGGATCGATAAAACGGACCGAGGTAGCCTCTTACTTTAAGCGTATCACTATCAATCAACCACAATGAAGATGTGTATGTACTTCCATTTCCGGGATCAAGAATGTTTCCTTCTTCCCATTTGTCACCGGCTTTTTTAAATCCCCAGATTATTTTTAATCCGACCACCTTGGAATTTTTAAGTGCACCTTCGCATTCGGTACATACGGGATCGGTTCCTTCATGAGGCAATAAATAAATCTTGCGCACATAGCCGCGCAGTTCACCATTAACGTTCTTGATTTCAACAATTGACTTTACTTTGTTCCAATGGTCATCAAGGATTTGCCAGGTGCCAACGGGTGTTTTCAAATTTGATACGCCATCTCGTTTCCATGTTTGCGTTCTGTAAAACAGATCAAGTGGACCAGCATACCCTCTCACCTGAAGTGTGTTTGCGTCGTCCAACCAAAGTTTGCTGGAATAGATTTCGCCACTTTCCGGATCAAGAATTTTTCCCGATGACCATGTATCACCATCTTGTTTGAAGCCCCACAGAAAATTCATATCAACTACCTTTTTATCCTTTCTTTCGCCGGAACATTTTATACATACAGGGTCTTCGCCCTGGTAAGGTTCAAGGAATATCTTAAGGATCCTGCCTTCGATGCTTGCTTGAGTTTCTTTTATTTCAATAAGGGACAGTGGTGAACCTGACTGTTCATTATACGTCATCCACTTTCCTGACACCGATTGGGCTATCGCCGAAGAAAATGACAGTAACAGAATAAGTGAAACGGTAGCCGATTTCTTAACGGGTGCTTTTAACTCACAGGATTTTGGTCTTGACTTTACTTCATCAAACGCTTCGTGGTACTTCTCATGTTCGGTCTTCATTAGTCTATCCCACCAACTGAAATACAAACCATAGTTGGAATGAAAATGTTCATGGTGCATATTGTGATGTGTGATGGCGGTATTCCAGTTAACCCATTTGTTTTTCGTAAATCCTTTTGGAAGTATTTCAAATCCCAAGTGACCAACAACATTCCTTATGATCATGTATGCAAGGAAGAGAAATATGGTGAGTGGATGTAAAGGCATGGTGAAAACCATAATCGGTAGAATCATTGCCTGAATGAGAGCCTCCCAGGGATGGAATGCGTAGGCAGCCCAGGGTGAAGGATTGGTTGATTCATGATGAACCCGGTGAGCATATTTAAACAGTCGTTTGTGGTGCATCAACCGGTGGGTCCAATAGAAGTAGAAATCATGGAACACTAATGTCAGCATAAAACTTACGATCAGGTAACCCACGCTATAGTCACTGATGTTATAGTAGATTAGTGTTATCCCCGCTCGTTCCGCTGCGTAAATACCAAAACCCACCACGGAGAAAATAAGAACCGTACTCATTGAATAGCCAAACTCCTTCCATAACTGAATTTGCTTTGGGAAAGTCTTTTGGATAAAAAGGTGGCGCCACCATTTCCTGCCGATCACCCAGAAAAGAATAAAAAATAGACTCGCGGGTATCAGGTAACGCAATAAATCAAACAGGAAAATTCCTGGCCAGATTTCGATGAAGTGTTTCGCTTCCATAATCATTTAAAGTTTATGGGGCGAAACTATAAGTGGGACAATTAATATTCTCTCTGATAATGAAAAATGCTGGCTGATTTCGAAATCAAGATAAGAACTATCACTGAATTTGGCTTTTTCGGTAGGCGGTGGGTGTCAAACCCTTTAAATCCTTGAATGCCTTGTTGAACGGGCCTATGGATTGGTACCCTAAATCGTAGGCTATTTCTAGAATGGTCTTTCGGATCTGGGTTGGGTCTGAAAGTATCTCACATGCATTGTTGATTCTATATTGATTCAGAAAATCGTTGAAATTGCGGAAACCAAGTTGCCCGTTGATCAACCTCCGCAGCCTGTATTCCTGTTCATTCATCAACGTGGCCAGTTCGCGGATTGTCAATCCTTCTTTCTTATAAACCCTCTGCTCTTCCATGAGTGTTTGAAGTTTAGTAGTCAGTAAAGGATCATCAAGCGGTTGAGGCCTTGGCTTGAGAATTTCTTTGAAGAAAAATCCTGATCGTATGTTGAAATTGCTGGTGAGGAAGTAAAGCGTAAGACCAAATATGGAAGCGCGTTGAAGTACTTGTAGACCTGCAATAGTCTGACGTTCGATTGGAATAGCTTCAACGATCAAAGTAATCCCAATTAGCATAGCCGTTACCACAATGAAAGCATTCCTGAACCTTATCCTCGAATCAACCAGGTCGCTTTGTTTTGTTTTCAAAGCTGTGTAAAGTCCGGCCAGAACGAATCCGAGTGAGACACCTCCTGCAACAAAGTTTGATAACGTTTTAAACCCTGACCATGAAATCAAATTATCGATGAAGAAATAAAAATGGGGAACAAGTTGTACCAGGAACCAAACCAAAAGCAGCGGAACGAATTTAAAGTGATCATCAAATATGGCTCTTGCCAATAACCAGAACAGCACGGGTATGCAGATCGCACCGATCATGGCAACAAGGCGCAATACCGGTAAGGACTGAACTGCCTCTGATTCAATAATAACATAACACAGTATGCACAAGGTAAAACCAATGCCCGTCCAGGTATGCTGGCCGCTTTTTGAGTGCTTTGCAAGGAGTATGCAGACCAGCCCCAATAAGGTGGCCGTAACTATCTGAAAGATTTCATTGACCTGCTGCATGAAAGTGGTGGAATATGGTCTAAAAATAGGCTTTTAAATCGCTATTTAAATCTATTCAATAATTCTATTGAATAGTTGAATTATTTTTCTTTCCTTGTGGTTGGAAGCTTAATAAAAGGCAAAATCCATGAACAAGCGGGAATTTAAGGACAAAGTTTATAGTGAGCTGGCGAAGATTACCAAGTCTATGGCCAATCCTCACCGGCTTGAGATTATTGAATTGCTGGCGCAGGGAGAGTTTTCAGTAGAGCAGATAGCAGAGCACACTCATCTTTCGGTTGCCAACGCCTCACAACATTTGCAAGTATTGAAAGCTGCCCAACTTGTGGACATTAGTCGCCAGGGGAACTTTATCCACTATCGATTGGCCAACAGCAATGTATTCAAAACCTGGAAAGCGTTGCGCGAGTTAGGTGTTGAGCGGATCGCCACCATTGAAAGGCTTGTCAGGGATTTCAGAAAATCAAAATTTGATTTTGAATCCGTGACGATTGACGATCTGATAAAAAAAATCGAATCAGGAAAAGTGACAATCCTTGATGTTCGTCCTGAATCCGAATTCAACAAGGGTCATATCGCAAATGCTGTCTCCATCCCAATTGATCAATTATCCAAACGCCTTAAGGAACTTCCCAAGCGCACGGAGATTGTCGCTTATTGTCGTGGACCGTTCTGTGTCTTTGCCGATGAGGCAGTAGCCATTCTGATCAAGGCAGGCTACAAGGCAACCCGCCTCGAAGAAGGTTTCCCTGACTGGAAGATACAGGAACTGCCTATTGAAGTTTCACTGAATTAAAATCCCCGCTCATGATAACAGAAGATTTGAAAATTGATGCAGGTACGTTGGCAAACTGGCTGACGAAAAAAAGACCTGTCACCATACTTGACGTAAGACCTAAAGCAGAACGCGCAGAATGGTCAATACCCGGAAGTGTCCATGCAGATGTTTATGACAAACTGAAATCAAATGATCAACATGCTCTCGATGATTTGAAACTGGAAGAACACGCGCCAGTTGTGACGGTTTGTGCGGGAGGAAAGGCAAGTTTGAAAGCGGCAGAAATGCTGAAGCAAAAAGGATATGATGCGTATTCCTTAGATGGCGGAATGAAGGCATGGAACTTTGCCTGGAACGTCGCAGAGACAACACTCCATGATGTAAAGATCATCCAGGTAAGGCGCTCCGCCAAAGGTTGTCTTTCTTACATGATCGGATCAGAGCACGAAGCAATTGTTATTGATGCTTCACTCGCCCCGCAGGTATACCTGGATTTAGCGAAAGAAAATAATTGGTCAATCAAGTACGTAACTGATACGCATATTCATGCCGACTACCTATCCCGTACAAGGGAGTTGGCAAAGGCTAGTCTGGCAAGACATATTCTCATTGACAAAGCCAACGTGGACTATTCTTATACATCGATTAAAAACGGAGAGCGTATAAAATTTGGAAATGCTATACTTGAAGTAATTCATACCCCTGGACATACCTTGGAGAGTACGTCTTTCCGATTAGGTGATGACGCTGTCTTTACCGGTGATACCTTGTTTGTGGATGGTGTTGGGAGACCGGACCTTAAAGCCGATCAGGACGAAGCCGCTAAAAAATCAAAATTATTATACAGTTCGCTCCATCAATTAATAAAACTTGAACCAAATACACTTGTGCTACCAGCTCACCTTTCAACAGCGGTTCCATTTGATAATAAACTGGTAGCAGAAACAATTGCAGCTTTGAAGGGTAAACTTGAGTTATTAAAACTCACTGAAGATGAGTTTGTGAAATATACGTTATCTCGCATTCCGCCTACACCACCTAATTATGTTACGATTGCAACCCTGAACAAGCAGGGTTCATATGAAGGATATACTCCGGCTGACCTGGAGGCAGGCGCTAATCGTTGTGCTATTTCTTAAACTGTAAACCATTTCTGCAATGACTAACACCGCAGCTAATACGCTAGACTTTTCCGGAACCGTCCCAAAAAATTATGATGAATATCTTGGGCCGATCTTTTTTGAACCTTACGCTATTGATATAGCCGGACGTATCGATCCTCTTTCTGTTAAACTTGCCCTGGAGCTTGGATGCGGTACTGGTCGCGTTACGAGGCATTTGCGAAAGGTTATGGAAGAGGGGTCATCGCTAATTGCCTCTGATATAAACCCTGATATGTTGGCGTTCGCGAAAGAGAAACTGGAAACATTGAATATTGATTGGAAGATTATCGATGCACATGAATTGCCCTTTAGTAACAATAGCGTTGACCTTATAGTTTGTTGTTTTGGATACATGTTTGTCACAGACAAATCAAAAGCTTTCGCTGAAGCCTACAGAATTTTACGCCCTGGAGGAACATTGTTAATCGCTACCTGGGATAGACTTGAGGTTAATGAGGCTTCTTATGTTTTTAGAAAAACTGTGAAAAAATATTTTGGAGATTCATTACCGGAAGCATACAGGCTTCCTTTTTCAATGAATGATCCCGCAATAATAAAGGACAGTTTGCAAAGAGCAGGTTTTTCAAAAGTCGAGTCTGAGGTAGTAGTAAAAGAATCATTTTGTACTACGGCTAAAAAAGCAGCCGAAGGGTTAACCAGGGGAGGGTCCCTCTACAATGAGATAATGAACCGCAATCCGGCATGGCTGGAGGAAATACATGCAACAGTGGAAAAGGAGCTTAGTGAGAAATATGGCTCTGCACCCATGATTGCTCCAATGAAAGCTATTGTTAGTCAAGCATGGAAATAAATGAAGTCTTCATGTTCGCGCGAAAATCGGTGAGCCTGAACGACGGAGAATATTCCATGGTCAGTGCGGCGGCCATGCACGGATGACAGTTCAGCGAATGTCGCGCTGAAGCGTTGGCAAGTAATTTCCAAGCCAGCAGGCGCGACAAGGAGAACCGATTACATCACCATGGCCTCGACAGGCTCGGCCATGGCGACGTGATCGGTATTAAATGCATGAATCCGCGACGCGGATTCATGCTGAGCGCGCTGAGTATAGTTGGGCTGGATGCCTAAGGTATCCAGCCCAACTATACTCAGTTCTAACCGCGCCACTGCGCATGAGATAGTAACCACAAACTTTCCGCGGCGCGAAAGGGCACGCACTGGGGAGACGGCATGACCGCTATGGAATGGTCGAACGCCAACGAAAAAATTTATACAGATGAATGATCAACCAACAATTTTAGGACTAAAAGAGAACTGGAAGCAATTCACCTTGCTTGTTGTAGTCAATGCTTTTGTCGGAGGTATGATTGGTTTAGAGCGGACCATTATTCCGCAGATTGCAGAGGCCGATTTTGGCATGGCTGCCAAGACAGCGATTCTTTCCTTTATTGTAGTCTTTGGCATAACAAAAGCAATCACTAACTATTACACGGGAACATTAGCGAATCGTTTTGGAAGAAAGAATCTTTTAGTGACAGGATGGCTGTTCGCCCTACCTGTTCCCATACTTCTTATTTATGCTCCAGACTGGAACTGGATTATCGCAGCTAACATCTTTCTTGGTATCAGTCAGGGACTCACCTGGTCTAGCACGGTGGTAATGAAGATTGATTTAGTGGGAGAAAAAGATCGCGGTTTTGCAATGGGTCTCAATGAATTTGCCGGATACATTGCGCTGGCCGCCATTGCGTTCTTTACGGGATGGATTGCAAACAATTACGGATTGCGACCTTATCCATTTTATATAGGAATAGGTATGGCCGTAATTGGTCTGCTCATGAGTTGGCTTTTTGTAAAGGACACACACAAACACGTACAGCTCGAAGCTACGTCAAGCAATATTCCGAAGCTGAAAAACTTATTTTGGGAAACGACCTGGCGTCACAAAAATCTCGGATCAATAACACAAGCCGGGCTTGTGAACAATTTGAATGACGGGATGGTGTGGGGTTTGTTTCCGCTGCTTCTTGTGTCGAAGGGATTTGATCTTCATGAAACCGGAATCATCGTAGCCACCTATCCTGCAGTATGGGGATTAGGACAACTTTACACAGGGAAGCTAGCTGATAAGTATTGTAAGAAAACATTGTTATTCATTGGGATGTTCATGCAGGGAATTGCGCTACTCGGAATGATCGGTGCAAATTCTTTTTCGTGGTTTATCATGTTGTCTTCCTTGCTCGGTATTGGAACAGCCATTGTCTATCCGACTTTCCTCGCGGCCATTTCAGACTATACTCATCCCGATCAACGTCCAAAAAGTATTGGCATTTTCAGATTGTGGAGGGATCTTGGCTATGCCATTGGAGCTATCCTTACTGGCTTAATCGCTGATCGATTTGGCTTAGTTGCACCAGTCGCCGCAATAGGTCTATTAACAATTCTTTCATCATTAATCGTGCGCTTCAGGATGAATTGCCATAGCAAAGTCATTTCAAATACGTCTCATGTTGAATTGGTAAATCACAAGATTGGATACACTTAAAACGTGAAGTAAAATGAAAGAATTACTCTCCACTCCATGGCCCTGGTACGTTACCGGCCCCCTGATAGGATTGATGGTTCCTTTACTGCTCGTGCTTGGAAACAAAAGTTTCGGGCTATCGGCTTCGCTTAGACACATTTGCGCAGCGTGCATTCCTACAAAAACAAAATATTTTCTCTACGATTGGAAAAAAGAAATCTGGAATATTGTACTGGTCGCAGGAATTATTGCCGGGGGAATTCTAGGAGGAATTGTTTTTGAGAATCCCAACGAAGTGCGACTTTCTGAGAGCACAATTGCTGATTTAAGCGCGCTCGGATTAAGCAATTATCACGGACTTGGCCCCGTGGAAGTTTTTAGTTTCCAGTCTCTACTCACCTTGAGAGGTTTTTTAATTATGGTGATAGGTGGATTCTTCGTTGGCTTTGGAACCCGCTACTGTGGCGGATGTACTTCCGGTCATTCCATTACCGGACTGGCCAACCTTCAATGGCCTTCACTAGTTGCCACCTGCAGCTTCTTTGCCGGGGGCTTGCTGATGTCATGGGTAATCCTTCCCTATATACTCAATCTTTAGGTCATGAAATACATTAACTATTTTTTTGCCGGCCTTTTCTTCGGTTTTGTCCTGGTGAAGGCTGAAGTTATTTCGTGGTTCAGAATACAGGAAATGTTTCGCTTCCAGTCATTTCACATGTATGGCATTATTGGTTCTGCTCTTATGGTAGCCATGCTTTCCGTCTTTATCATAAAGAAATTAAAATTGAAAACTATCAGTGGAGAGGAAATCAAAATCGAAGGGAAGAAATTCAATTGGGGATATGTAATTGGAGGAATCATTTTCGGATTTGGCTGGGCGTTGACGGGAGCTTGTCCCGGTCCGCTATATGCGTTGATGGGAAGTGGAGTGTTGGTGATTGTGGTTGTGTTGGTGAGTGCAGTTCTTGGAACTTATTGTTATGGGGTGTTCAAGGAAAAACTTCCACATTAAAATTGGGAACACAGAAATCTTAACAGTGCGGAGTCAGCACTATAATCACTGATGACAACAAAATGGAAAACATCATCACAAAAAAACTTGACACTGCCGAACTGGAACAGAAAGTAAAAAAAATGTACTCCGATGTTGCCCTTAATCCTAATGGCGAATTCCATTTCGAAATGGGCCGCGGACTCGCTGAAAAATTAGGGTATGAAAAAACCGACCTCGACCGAATTCCATCTGCTGCCATTGAATCCTTTGCGGGAGTAGGATACTATTTTGATTTAGCAAACCTGAAAGAGGGTGAACAAGTGCTCGACCTCGGAAGTGGCTCAGGGATGGATGTTTTTGTTGCCGCACTTAAAGTTGGAAACAGGGGGCATGTTTCGGGGGTGGATATGACCGACGAACAACTTGAAAAATCAGAACGATTGAGGAAAGAAAATAACCTGCCTGCCGGCCTTGCTTCGCCGGAGCGCTTCGCGAAGGCAAGCAGGCAAGGTTTCGATAATGTTTCCTTCCACAAAAGTTATATTGAAAAACTCCCTTTTACTAATTCAAGTTTTGATGTGGTTATCAGCAATGGTGTCATTAATCTATCTGCTGGTAAACAGAGTGTTTTTGCGGAAGTGGCTCGCGTGCTGAAACCCAACGGAAGAATGGTGATTGCTGATATTGTTACGGAGAAACAATTGCCGGAAAATGTAGTTTGCAATTCAACATTATGGGCGGCATGCATTGGTGGTGCCAGTCAGGAGGATGATTACAGAGATGCTATAGAGCAAGCAGGGATGGAAGTACTTTATGTGAAAACAAATGATGCGTACAGTTTCATTTCAAAATCTGCAAAAGGTGCTTCGAAAGAATATGGTGTGAAAAGCGTTTCTCTTATTGCTCAAAGGAAATGACGTAATTTGATCAACTCCTGTGAAACTCAATAATTAACCAAAAACTATGAATCATGAAAACAATTACCAGATTCCTTGTTCCCTTGCTGATCGCTTTCCCATTAACAGTTTTAAATGCTCAAACCGAGCAACCGATGATAGGACAAACCGCTCCTTCATTTACACTTACAGGGCTCGATGGAAAAACATATTCCCTGGAGCAATTTCGTGGCAAGTTTGTGGTGATCCATTTTGCAACTACATGGTGCCCCTTTTGTAATGCAGAAGCTCCAAACTTAGAGCAACTTTACAAAGCCTATAAGCCCCAGGATGTGCAGGTTTTTATTATTGATGTTAAAGAAGGGAAAGACCTGGTGGCAAAATTATCGCAGAAGTTCAATTTTTCCTTTCCGGTACTTTTGGATGAAGAGGGTACAGTATCCACCAGGTATGCTCCGGAAGGTGTGCAGCCTGATCTGGCCAGGGATGAAGTCCCGTTGGCTTCCAACCTTATTGTAGATAAAGAAGGAAAGATTCGTTTTTATTCTTTGCTCAACACACTCGATTTTGATGCGAAGCTGACGAAAGTAAAGCAAAGACTGGACGAATTATTGACTCCCTCTAATAAATGATGGGTGAATGATTAGGCCGTTACTACTCCTATTTTTGACTTACCCATTCGTGGGCAGTTTGCCCTCCACAGAACAAACCCTTGTAACTGTAACCGTAAATGAATCTATAGTGTTTGTTGGGATGGATACTGTGATTTCAATAGGGGTGGAGGTAAAAAAAGGCTACCATGTCCAGGCTAATAAAGTGAATGACGAATCCCTGATCCCGACTACGCTTGAAGTGAATAACGTTGAAAACATGACCATCACTAAACAGGAATTTCCACTTGGCAAACAATTCAAACTTGAGGGCACTGACTCGTTTCTAAATGTGTTTGATGGAAAGTTTCTAATCAAATTGTTTCTTAGCCCTGGTAAAGAAATGAAGTTGGGAAAGTACACTTTAGGTGCAAAGCTCCGGTATCAGGCATGCGACTCCAGGAGTTGTCTTTTTCCAAGAGTCATTGATTTTTCAATACCGATAGACGTGAGAACTATGAAATGATGAATACTCGATTAGAAGAGATAATAGAACGGTAAAAAGAATCAGGGAACAAATTTGGATACTAAATGAATGACGCACCCTTACTCAACCAAAAATTCTATAACAGACCTTCCGTGTTCACACCCCAGAATCTATTGCGTGAAGCGCGAAGACAAAAAGGGATAACGGAATTAGTCATTCCTGAAATCTGTATACTTGATCCTGATGGAGATATCATGGAGTATGTCATTCTGAAGCACAAGGCCCAACTGAACAAAGCCTGGGCGTGTTATCACACCAGGCTGTTTGAATTTGAATACGGTGATATCAAAGTAGGAATCATTGGTCGGGCAGTGGGTGCATCTTTTGCTGTGTTGCTGGCGGAACAACTTTTCGCATCGGGTTGTAAACTTCTGTTAAGCATGACTTCATCGGGTCAACTCGTACAGCCAATGGATCCTCCGTATTTTATCCTTATTGAAAAAGCCGTCAGAGATGAAGGTACGAGTTATCATTACCTGCCATCGTCCCAATTCAGTTTCATAAAAGAAGATCTGAAGAAGAAACTTCTGGGAGCGTTCGACAACCTTGACCTGAAAATATTTACCGGGACAACCTGGACCACAGATGCTCCATATCGCGAAACGGAAGAAACTATCAATCACTACAAGAGTATTGGCGTTCATGCTGTTGAAATGGAAGCTTCAGCATTATATGCATTTGCAGAAGCGCGAAACAGGAATGTAATTTGTTTTGCTCATGTTACAAATCAAATGGCCAGTATTGACGGAGATTTTGAAAAAGGCGAGCACAATGGAAGTGTGGATGCGCTGAAAGTATTATTTCGAGTGATTGAGCAATTCTACTGGAAGGACTGAACAAAGTTTACTTAAACCGAGATCAGTCAACTTATTTTTTTTGGTTACCACTAACCTGTACCTCTCCTCTAATCTAATCATTGTCTTTGAGAATAAGTTGATAACCCTCCTCCAGAGCTGCGAATATCTCCATCTTGTCTATTATACTGATACTATTGCGAACCTTCGTCGGAGGTTGAAGGTTGCATTACCATGAACGATTATCGTTGTGACGGTAAGAGATGAAGATATCGTATTCGAAGTCTTGAATAACTGATGACATTCATCATGCGGTTTTAGAGTTGATGTCGCCTGCCTGCCTTGCTTCGCCAAAGCGCTTCGCACAGGCAAGCCGGCAGGCAGGTATTCGTATTCCGGAAGGAGGGAGGAGATGTATCAAATATAGGCAATGAACCTATTTGTTTTTGGGTGATAGCAATAAGCAAAGCAGACCAGCCGGTTACACGGGTAACTTCATCTTCTTCAAGAATGCAACATGTCGGGGATCGCTTTCCAGATTTCTTAATAAAGGATCACCTTTCAACCATACAAGCCAGGTGTCTTTTCTTATGTAGGCTTTTTCAAGCCACTCAAAGGCCTTATCCCTTTCTCCCCGGAATGCATAAATTTCGGCAATTAGATATGCCCAATCGTTTTGATAGATGGTAACATAAGTTGTCAACGCTTCATCGGCTTCTTTCTTGCGTCCCAGCGCATGGTAGGCCAAGGCCAAACCAAAGCGCCTAAAAACCTCCATATTTTCCTGTTGCATCTCGGCAAGGGCCATTTCTGGATCACCCTGCAGCAGGTAAGCATTGCCAAGGTACATGTGTGCGCGCTGAAACTGTGGGTTCAGCTCAAGGATCTTTTTGAATGAAACAATAGCCTCCTCAAGGTGATTTGTATATAGTTGGTGATTGCCCTTCGATAGATAGGTTATAACTTTTAACGGGTCAATCGTCTGAGATTGTTTGATAAACTTTATGCTCTCTTCCGAATGGCCTAATGTTGAAGCCAGGTCTCCCAGACTCCTTAACACCTCAGCGTTTCCGGGCTCCAGACTAAGGGCCATCTGATAAGTGGCTTCCGCTCCATCCCAGTCAAAATCATGGTAATATTTAACACTGGCCAACACAGAATAGCCTTCGGCCAGGTTATCGTCCAATGCTATGGCTTTTTCAGCAGCTTTTCTTGCTTTTTCGTAACCTTGATTTTGCTCTATATAATTTTGCCAGGATTGTCTTGAATAAGTTCTTGCAATTACTCCCCACACCCGTGCATCGAGGGAGTCGATAGCCAACGCCTGAAAGTAAAAATCAAGGGCTCTGGCAACGTTCTCTTTGTCTAGTTTATCAAAAAAATAATTTCCCTGTAGAATGAGATTATGGACTTCAATATTGGTTGAAGAATGTGTATTGGATGGAGCTGTAAGAAGTCTCAGCTTTAGTTGCTTCACGACAGCACCCGCTATTTCATCTTGTAATTTAAAAATACCTTCTAAATCCCGCTCATACCTTTCGCTCCAGAGGCGCGAGCCGTCCGCGGCTTTTATTAGCTGCGCCGTAACGCGAATTTTATTGCCCTCTTTTTGCACACTGCCTTCCAGTATATGGGCTACACCAAGTTTTTCACCGATAATACGTAAGTCCTCATCTTTGCCCTTGAAAGAAAATGAAGATGTACGTCCAATCACTTTTAATTCCGGTATTTTAGAAAGAAGGTTCAACAGCTCTTCACTCAGACCATCGCTGAAATATTCCTGGTCCGGATCATTACTCATATTTACAAAAGGTAGTACCGCGATTGATTTGTCGAGTACCTCATCTTCTTTGGCTGACGAAAATAATGCAGGATAAAAGAAGTATCCTGTAATGCCAAGCAACAATAGGAAAGAGATAGCGATCAATGTTCTTCTGGTTCGTAAGGATTTTGCTGCAGGGTGGAGGTTCCTTGTTGGTTGTATGAGTTGCGTGACAGGATTCTTCAGGCTTGTAATGATTTCCTTTATTGCATTGGCAATTTTATTAACCTGATTTCGATAATCCGTTCTATTTTGATTGTCATTTTTATTATCGGTTGGTTTGAGCGGGCGATTGACACCAGGCTCCTTATAGATAAAGTCTACCGCTCTCAGCGCACTCATCAACTCATTTTCCAGAAGTGCTTTATCATCAGTATCCAGCTCATGAATCTTTACTGGAAGAATTCTACTGGCTACATTTCCATCATTCAACTTAATATCCCTTCCAAACAGACCTTCCTTTGCTATTTTATTGAATGCAACAAATTCATGCCGCCAGGCAAAGCTTTTGGTGTCACAATAAGTTTGTGAAATGATGGGAATGAAGATAAGACACTTCAGTTTGCCTTCCAGGCTTTTGTCAACATTGTGGGTTTCTAATAAACCATCGTGAGGATTTGAATCGAAGTAAACTGAAACGGGATCTTTAATGGTTGAAGCAAGCTCTTCCTGTAAACTCTTGACAAACTCAGTTACCCAGCCTGAACGGCCCGGCCTGCCGAAGTCATACGTAGGCAGGTTATCGTTGTGGCGATAGGAAATGAAAATATCGTATTCAAAGCCAGATAGAATGGAGGGCATATTCAAATATAATAATCATTCATGGAGGTTATGCGGTTATTCATTTTCCCGAAAAGAAGATGAAGGATAAGATTCAATTATTTTTCTCTTTATTATAACGTTTAATGCTTTTATATAAATCAGCCTTGAAACCTTCATTTCTCACATAAACCTTTTGCCCGAGTTTTTTAAATTCTGGTGTTTCTCTAACAAGGTCAAAGAATGGATCTAGCTCAATCCAGGCATAAAAATGCCAACCTCTTTCCAATGCTTTATTAAAGTAATCAATGTATCGTTTATCTTGTAATGCAGCATAGGCCCGGCTGATATCATGATTGTGCCAAACAGTATTAAATCCCAAAAACCGGATTCTTGTTTGAATAGCTTTTTCAAGGAACAACCTGCCTTGCTCCTTTTTTCCTAATTGGATCTTTACAAGCCCCGCATCTAGCTCATGTGGTTGGGATGAAATTGCATAGCATGAATCAGCCTTCTTCCAATTTCTCTGGAACAGATAGAACATTCCAATATTATTTGCATATTCCTTTTCATCAAGCGCGAACAATTTTTTGCACAGGCTTAGATATTCCTCATAATTACCGGTAAACCAATAATAATTCAAAGCCGCACCATCAATAGCAGACGACTCACTATTTATTCGTCGTGCCCTGTCAATACAATTTTTCATGGAATCAAGTAACCCCAATGAATAATATACCCAGGCTTCTGATGAATAGTAAGCAGGCTCTGCAGGATCATACTCCATACCCCTCATCACCCACTCGAATGCCTTTCCATACTCATTCCGCGCTATATAGTTGTTAACAATATTTCCAACTGTAGAAAAAGGAGTTATTTCATGCGCTTTAAGTAACAATTTTAATGACTCATCATACTGTCCTTCCCAATATTTAACATTCGCCAGCGCTACATAGCCCCGCTCCCGATCTGGATTAAGATCAATTGCCTTGCCGGCCAATAAGATTGCTGAATCCAGCCAGTGTTTTGGGTACGGTGCATCGGTACTGTAGCTTACATAGTTTTTACTCAATAGTGCATAGGCATCTGAGAAGGAGGGATCCAGTTTGATGGCCTGTTTTAACAGCGTGATTGCTTTTTGTCTATTCGGTTGCTCACCTCCGCTGCCTGGAGTCTCGAGGAAAGAGAGAGTGCTGGCTTTTAAATATAAATCATATGCTTCGGTGTTTAATGTTGGAGGAGTTACCAACTTTTTTTGGGTGGCTTCCGACAAATTGGTCTGGAATTTTTTCGCAATCTGTTGTGCAATATCAGACTGAACTTCGAAAATATCTTTTAGCTCCCTGTTGTACGTTTCAGACCAGATGTGTTCATCTGTTTCTCCATTTATCAATTGAGCCGTTATAAGTACTTTATTTCCTTGCTTCCGTACACTTCCTTCCAGAATATTATTTACGCCAAGTTCTTCCGCTATCAGTTTTGCAGTTTTTTTTTGATTCTTGTATTGAAGAACCGATGTCCGGCTCTTGACCTTTAATCCACCAATTTTCGAAAGGCGAGCCGTAATCTCTTCTGTAATGCCATCGCTGAAATATTCCTGCTCAGGATCATTACTCATATTTACAAAAGGAAGTACAGCTATTGATTTGTCTAGTACCTCATCTTCTTTGTCTGATGAAAATAATGTAGGATAAAGGAAGTACCCGGCAATGCCAAGCAACAAAAGAAAAGAGATAGCGATCAATGTTCTTTTACTTCGTATGGATTTGATTGAAGGGTGGACGTTCTCTGTTGGTTGTATGGGTTGCGTCACAGGATTCTTAAGACTCGTAATGATTTCCTTTATTGCATTGGCAATCTTATTAACCTGATTTCTATAGTCGGTCCTGTTTTGATTGTCATTTTTATTGTCGGATGGTTTGAGCGGGCGATTGACTCCTGGTTCCTTGTATATAAAATCGACCGCCCTGAGAGCACTCATCAACTCATTTTCCAGAAGTGCTTTGTCCTCAGTATCCAGATCATGAATCTTTACTTGAAGAATTCTACTGACTACATTTCCATTGCTCAACTTAATATCTCTTCCAAACTGATCTTCTTTTGCTATTTTATTGAACGCACAAAACTCATGTCGCCAGGCAAAGCTTTTTGTATCGCAATATGTCTGAGAAATGATGGGGATCAAGATGAGGCATTTCAGTTTGCCTTCAAGGCTTTTGTCAACGTTGTACATTTCAAGGAGGCCATCGTGAGGATTCTCATCAAAGTAGATGGAGATGTCTTCTTTGAAGGTGGCCCTTAATTCTTTTCTGAGATTATCCACAAACTCAGTCACCCAGCCTTCATATTCGTTGTCCTTATGGCGGTAGGAGATGAAGATATCGTACTCAAAACCGGGTAGTGTTGAGGGCATAACCAAATATACTCAAATTAAAAGTCGCTAAGGAGGGCATGCTGTTGGTTCAGCTTTTTAATGAGCTTGATGCGCTGGACTTGATCCAACGGGTATTCGAAGTCTTGAATAAGTGATGACATTCATCAAGCGGTTTTAGAGTTTGATGTCGCCTGCATGCCTTGCTTCGCCAAAGCGCTTCGCAAAGGCAAGCCGGTAGTCAGGTATTCGTAGCCCGGCAGGATGGAAGACATGTATC
>Ga0184629_10000387_pt1 | contig 19617 bp, 11 predicted proteins | sample PLM4_32_b1_FD_133158 | JGI IMG/M metagenome (GOLD analysis project Ga0184629, IMG submission 133158) | Groundwater sediment microbial communities from an aquifer in East River, Colorado, USA - PLM4_32_b1 | ecosystem: Environmental > Terrestrial > Soil > Riparian zone | place: USA: East River... | reverse complement strand
TATCTTATCGCCCGCCTGTAAATGTTCCTTCTGACTGTCTTTTTCTTTTCCAAAACCAATACCCCCCGCCAGCATAATTACTTTATCGAAACCATACTTTTTATCATCTTCAAAGTGTTCGAAGGTGAGCACACTTCCGCAGATCAGGGGTTGGCCGAATTTGTTCCCAAAATCAGAAGCACCGTCCGAGGCTTTGATCAGAATTTCTTCGGGAGTTTGATACAACCATTTTCTGGCTTCGAATTTTTGTTCCCAGGGTCGATCTCCGGCCAGACGTGGATAGGATGTAATATAAACGGCAGTTCCTGCCAGGGGTAAAGAACCTTTTCCACCGGCAAGCCTGTCGCGGATTTCTCCTCCGGAACCCGTCGCGGCACCATTGAATGGCTCAACGGTTGTAGGAAAATTATGTGTTTCGGCTTTAACAGAGATCACCGAATCGATGTCTTCTATTTTAAAATAGTCGGGAATATCCTGTCGTACGGGAGCGAATTGCTCAATTCGCGGCCCCTTAATAAAGGCAACATTATCCTTATAGGCCGATACAAGGAGATTCGGATTTTCCTTCGATGTTTTTTTGATGAGTTGAAAAAGTGTTAGCTCTTTTTCTACTCCATCGATGATGAAGGTGCCGTTGAAAATTTTGTGCCGGCAATGTTCAGAGTTTACTTGTGAGAATCCGAAGACTTCACTGTCCGTCAGTTTGCGTCCCAACTCATTGGCAACATTCTCCAGGTATTCGATTTCTTCCTTATTCAACGCCAGACCTTCCCTTGCACTGTAGGCGTTGATGTTGTCAATTTCAATAATGGGTTCGGGATTGTGTTGTATGGTAAATATGTCCTGGTCAAGGGCCTTGTAAAATACCTGAAGCATGCGGTCATATTTTGCATCTGAACGTTCTACCAGCTGAAATTCTTCGATACGTTGAATTCCCGAAATCCCCATGGTCTGTGTGATTTCTACAGCATTTGTGCTCCAGGGCGTGATCATTTCTTTCCGGGGACCGATAAAATTGCCCAACAGATTCTTTTCAACAAGCTGTTCTGCACTGTTAAACAACCATGTAAGCTTCTGGATATCTGAATTTTGCAAAGGCTGCGCCGTTCCAACCGCGTAAATTGTGTTGGCCTTCGTACGGAAGAATAAAATCATGGATGTAATCGAGGATTTGAGCGCCAAAAATACAAGCATTTTGTTGTATTCTGAGGGATTATTTCAATTTCTAAAGGATAATTTAAACCGACTAAAAACGACCTGTTTGAATCGAATCAGCTGTTAAGAAAGGCCTGGTTTATGGACTGTTTGTTTTCAAATGCTTTACGCTTTCCGCGATCAGGCCATTGTGCCCGCTGTCCACTATTTCCAGGCGATACGTTGTCAATCTGCTCAGGAGCCGATTCATATTTTCAGGTTTGATTACCTTATCGTATTTCCCGGTGATCAGGGTTAATGGTATTGCGTTTTTATTTATTAAGGAAGCAATGGCTTTCATGCTGAACCTAAGACGCCGGAAGACCACCCATGAATAATACACTCTTCTCCGCTTTTCTTCCGTATTCATTTGGTGCTCAGCAAAGCGGAGGAGACCTTTATCCATTAGACCAAGCGTATGAAGTATACGGGTGATGGCTACGAATCTGCCGTGATGATGGACCATACTTTTAAAAATCCTTCTGAATAAAATCGGATAAGTAGCAAGGCTGTACCAGAAACTTGTTTTAATACCATCAGGCGCCAAAAGAAATACAGCTTCTAATTTTTCCGGGAAGGATTCAAGTATTGCCAGGACAAACTTTCCACCCAGGCTAAAACCGGCCAGTGAGAATTTTTCAATACTACGTTCCTTTAAGAAAGCCTCAACCGTCTCTTTCCAATGCTGCTTCTCCAATGGTGATTCGCCATAGCCCCACTCACTTTTTCCGTGGAAATAAATATCAAAAATATAAAGTGTGTAAACATCAATTAGCGTGTCAGACAATGCCTGAAACGCTTTATGATCTTGTCCAAATCCGTGGAACATCAAAAGGGTTTTGGCTCCGGTACCCATCGTTTCATAATGCAGCGATGAGTTTTTATATTGGAGAAACCTCTCAGCCATGGGGTAATAATCGTAAAAAAATATTTATGAAAAGGCTGTGGTGGAAAACGAATAAAGCTTTTTTTGCCGGGGATAGTTTGACAACCAGTTAAAAACCTTATTTTGGACAACCTAAACCATGGCAGCCTCAATGATCAAAATATTGGCAGTAGAAGATGATCCGATATATGCAGAATCGCTGGAGTTGGTCGTTCGGGAACTGGGGTACGAATTGGTTGGTGTAGTTGACAACGCTTTGGCTGCACTTCAATTGCTGGATGAGACTTCCCCCGACCTGATATTGATGGACATCGAAATCAACGATACCATCAACGGTATTGAACTTGCGGCCAGGATAAACGGTAACAGACGGATACCGATTATTTTTGTTACGGCTTTTAAAGATAAAGACACTTTTCAGCAGGCGAAGCTTACGTTCCCGAAAGCCTACATCACCAAACCTTATGATGCGGCCAGCCTTCAATCCGCTATTGAGTTGGCTATCTTCAGTGCCCCTGTTCAAGATGCCACCGCCTTACAGCCAGAGTCTATGGGAGATACCTTCTACATCAAGGACCACAACCGATTGGTAAAAGTCAGGCTTCGGGATATCCTGATGGTTGAGGTGGATGAGAAATACTGTTTTATTATTACGGAGCAGCGACGTCATATTGTCAACATGCGACTGAAAGACCTTTTGGAGAAACTTCCTCACGAGGATTTTATTCAGGTTCATAGGTCATACGTTGTACGGAAAAGTGCTATTGAAGAGGTTAATTTCGGGGAGCATACATTACGTGTCACCGAAAAAACCATTCCGATCGGGAAGACGTATAAGGAAAAGCTTTTAGCGACGTTAAATTATTTGGCATAACATGGTAGTACTGCCTTCGCATGTTGCGTTTTTAAAACAACCGTTGTCTTTTTGGGGCCATAGCAAGTCTTGACTTGAAAGTTATCAAGTGAATATAGCGGCGATTAAACTTCAGGTGGCTATAGCAGATACTATCCATATCACTGCAGACCAACATACGATGGCCACCGTGTTCCGGAATCTGATCAGTAATTCTATCAAGTTTACTCCACAGAGAGGTCAATTTTTATTTGACATGTTGTTCCCATAGGTAGACTCACTCCGTTCCCAGCGGCGTCCTTTTCTTCTTTGCGGACGATAAAATATATTGTTTTATATCGGCAACGTCCTGCTCCGACAGCCGGTCACCGAATTTTGGCATTCCCTTGGGAAGATATGCACCCTCCCAGACAATGTCTTTGAAGGCATTAAATGTCTCCGGCGTTGAAAAGGTGAGATCGGGTATTGAGCCACCGCCATTCAAATCATGGCATCTGCCACAGTATTGATCGAACCGCACATTTCCGTTTTTGATCTCAACTTCTGTCCCACTGATGGGAAGCGCGATAATTTTGCTCTCTGGTTTATCCGGATAATCAGGTTTGGGCTCATTCTTACCTAGCGCAAATGTATAGATCGTGCCAGGATTGATTTGTTTCGTGTGCTTAATGCCCATTCCCATTGCACCACCCCAACCTACAGCAATTGAAATATATTGAACATCATCAACCATAAAAGTATTAGGGGTAGCCGTAATTCCGGTTTCCAGGGACGCCTCCCATATTTTCCCGCCGGTTTTCGCATCATAGGCAACAAAATTGCCCTCTGCAGTTCCCTGAAAGACCAGATCATCTGTAGTGAGTACCCCTGCATTCCACGAGGTTGCGTGTTTAACACTCCATACTTCCTTTTGAGCGATCGGGTCCCAGGCAATCAGCGCACCAAAATTTTTGTCGGCCAGGGAATCTTTATAAACAGGTTTTTCTGGATCAAACCCAATTCCAAAATTAAATGACCTCACATCTTCGTTGAATTTCCATTCCTTGTCTTGACCATACAACATGGCATCACGGCGAGCAGGTATGTAAACTAATGAAGTCTTTGGGTTAAAGGCCATGGGTTGCCAATTGTGTCCACCTCCAATACTGGGAGAGATATAGGCGTTCGTGGTCGTATATCTGCTGAAGGGGGTTTCAATAGGACGACCTGATGCGGAGTCCACCGCTGTGGCCCAATTGACATAGACGTAGGGCTTTGCCGAAATCAATTTTCCATTGGTTCGATCAAGGACATAGAAAAATCCATTTTTGGGTGCCTGCATCAAGACCTTTCTGTTGACACCACGTATTGGAAGGTCCGCAAGAATGATATGCTCCGTTGCAGTGTAGTCCCATGTATCGCCTGGAGTGGTTTGGTAGTACCAGACCAATTCTCCATTATCCGGATTGAGAGCGACTATGGACGAGAGATATAGGTTATCGCCACCTCCGGGACTTCTTTCTTCTCTATTCCAGGGTGAACCGTTACCCGTGCCGATGTATAACAATTTCAATTCAGGATCATAGGCCATAGCATTCCATGCTGTTCCCCCGCCACCATATTTCCACCATTCACCGGTCCAGGTTTTCGCAGCTTCCTCCATTGCCTTAGACTCAAAGGGTTTAGCGGGATCTCCCGGCACGGTATAAAAACGCCATACCTGATTACCTGTCAAAGCATCATAGGCTGTAACGTACCCCCTGGTTCCATACTCTGCTCCGCCATTGCCAATAATCACTTTTCCATCAACCACTCTTGGAGCACCAGTAATGGAATAAGGTTTCGTTACATCAACCGTTAAAACTTCCCATGCTTTCTTTCCGGTGGCCGCATCAATGGCTATCAATCTTCCGTCAAGTGATCCGACAAAAACAAGTCCTTTGAATAATGCAACCCCCCGATTCACGACATCACAACAAACTCTTTCACCATACGCACGCGGTACTTCAGGATCATAGGTCCATATCAGTTTTCCTTTTCTGGCGTCAATGGCATAAACTATACTCCAGGGTCCTGAGAGGTACATGATACCATCGACCACTAATGGCGTTGCTTCAATGCCCCTTGTCGTTCCAAGATTGATACTCCATGCCAGTCCTAAATTTTTTATATTATCCTTCGTAATCTGGCTCAGCGAGCTATAGTGATCTTCATTATAGTTTCTGCCAGAGGACAACCAATCTCCTGGATTCTCATCGGCGTTCAATAGCCGTTCATTGCCGACCTCGAGGGTTACTGATTTGATATGCTCGGTGGTTCCTGGTTCATAACTTTTGGCACAGCTTCCCATGATGAAAAGGAAACCAAAATAACAGACGGACTTGTTCACGTAGTTCATAGGCTGTTGTTCTTTAATGGCTCGGTTGTCGGCAAAATAAATCAACCGATAATGGTTTAAGTAATAGCGCGTCTGAAATTAGAGCTTTTTTAATAGTCTTTCTGTTTTGTTACTTATTATTCGACATGTCCTGACACGGACGCGGGAAAAGGAGGGCTTGGTAAACGCGTTCCCCGCCGTGGTGAATGCCTGCCCGCCGTAAGTCTCTGTAGGCGGGAGGAACGAACCTGTTCCGCCGTGGCGAATGCCAAGTCTACTTACACTTCACTGTCCCACTGCCTGCCACGAGCTTCGCGTGGAAACCAAACGTTAGTCAGAAACTAAACTACAAACTCAAATTGAACCCCGCCATTGATTATAACTTTGTAAGCGGCAGATATTATTTATTAGTTTACTATTAATCCCAAACATATTTCCAATTACCATCCTTTTGCTTCTTCCATACTGTATGAAATATTCCTTTATGTTCTGTTATAAAACCTTCTTTGTTTTTTATTTTCCAAACATATTTACCGTATGTATACCCAAGTGTTCCACAATCAGAAACGTCTATATAATCTGGCGTCCAGTTTACAGTTGCATTTTTATTATCTTTGTCGTAATAAATTTTAATATTCTCTTTCCCTATAATTAGTGTATCATTTTCCCGCTTAATTACAGCCTTTTCATCTGCAAAATAAAAGAAAGCTTCTGCTATACCTTTCTCTGTTGTCATCTTTTCAAATGCTTTTTCAGTTTGAAAGATTTCATTTTTGATTTCATCTTTATCAGAATGATGACAAGAAGTGATCAAAAGAGCACTTATCGATAGAAAAATAATTGTTTTCATTTGGCTATATTTATTCATTAAATGTACCTAAGAATTTATTTGTTATATATCTGACCTATATCCTTCCTGTAGATCTTGTGGCCGTTTTATATCAGACTTGTGGAGAACTTACCCCGGAGTCAGGTTTGCCGAATAAGAAACACCCGAGTGAATTTGCCGGCCGTTATGAAAGTAAACTTCTTCCGGAAGTGAAGCATTCCTTTGATGCCTTGGTGAACGAAGGAAAAGCGAGGGGAATAGACTGGAGTACTATCCGTTACGTTGGAATTGAGCTAAAAGTGCAGCCTCAGCATCGCTTCAGCCCTGTACCGGTAACCATTGTAATTTCATCACAAGGCATAGAACATCGGATACGTATGGAAAGAGCGTTAGTGATTAACGGCCAATGGAAGGTAAGCCAGTTTGTAAAGCTGGTCTGATTCAAAAGCCCTCTTTAATACGGAACATTGCACCGCGATGCTCTATTATTTTTGGCAGGTCGAGCTAAGCCAGAAGTGTTCGAGAACCTCACCAATAACATTCACTAAAAATAAAGCGCAAGATATACTTGCGCCTCAACTTTTATATTCAGTGCATGATGAATCTCAGAGCGTCCATCCCTTCCGATACTCGCGTTGTACATATTGGTTGGCTTCATCAAAGTTTGTGATCTTCATGTTCTTTGCATCCCATAACAATTTTTTGCGACCCGGATATCCATTGCCATTATGCCCACGCATGGCATAACTGCGCAATGCCAGGTTACCCATTAACACAGCTTCTGTCATCGGACCGGCATATTCGAATGGAGAACTCAGTTCCATATTACCATAACCTTTCATGCACGCCTCCACCCACTGTGTGTAATGGCCCGCTTCGGCACCGGGTATACGCGGAATGGTTTGCTTGGGCAAAGTGTCCTCTTTCATAAGGGAGGTGGGAAGCAGGACCGGGGCCATATTATAGTCTCCCATTAATTTTCCTTTCGTTCCAATGAATAGATAACCACCGTCCTCGTCACCTAACATTTCATCTGAACCCAATTCTTCCGGTCGCTTAGGAAGCAGGCCACCGTCCATCCAGGTAAATAGGATATCTCCTTTGCCGTCTTTGCGGGGGAATTTTAAATGAATAATGGAGGAAGCGGGGCAGCTATCCAGATAATGTGCCTCTTCAAAAAAACCTGACCATGCCGTGGTGCTGCTGCACTCTACTTCTGAAGGATAATCTATGGGAAGGATCCGGAATGCCGGATCCATAATGTGGCAAGCCATGTCCCCTAATGCTCCCGTACCAAAGTTCCACCATCCCCTCCAATTAAAGGGGAGGTATGCCGGATTGTAATCTATAAACTTTGCGGGCCCGAGCCAAAGGTCCCAATCCAATGCTTTTGGAATATCGTGCTTCCCTGTTGGTGTGGGTATTCCCTGCGGCCACACGGGACGATTAGTCCACGTTTGTACACTCGTAACTTCACCGATAAGACCTGCATTTACTATTTCTTTGGCACGTCGTACATGGTCAGAGGAGCCAAATTGATGCCCCATCTGTGTGACCACTTTATATTTCTGTGCGGCTTCTGCCAGCATACGCGCTTCATAAATAGAATAGGTGAGGGGCTTCTGTACATAAACATGTTTGCCGCGTTGCATGGCCGCCATCGCAGCAGCGGCGTGTGTATGATCTGGCGTTGAAACAGAAACAGCATCAATGCCTTGGTGCTCTTTGTCGAGCATGATACGGAAGTCTTTGTAATATTTTGCAGCCGGGAAATTATTTCTTGACTTTGACGCCTGACGATCATCCACATCGCAGAGGATAATAATTTTAGCATTTGGATTTTTCGCAAAACCGGTAAGGTCACTGGTTCCTTTTCCGCCGACACCAATGCCTGCAATGTAAACGGTATCGCTAGGGGCGACGAACCCTTTTCCACCCAATGTAAATCGGGGAACAATGGTAAAAGCAGCAGCGGCGAGGCCGGCATTCTTCATAAAGTTTCTACGCGATAGATTTGTTGCGCGTATTGTTTTCTTTGGTGCCATGGTGTATTGAATTTATAGCAAGCAATGAATGGGGAACGATTATAGTGTAAAATTAGCAGGATCGTCATGCGTTTGGAAATGGATCTATAAAAAAAAGCGTGAAGCAGCTTCACGCCTTTTAACTTGTTTGGAGGACTCCTATTGAAGTTTCCAGCCTTGCCGATACTCTCGTTTCACAAATTGGTTTGCCTCATCGAAGTTAGTGACCTTCATATTGGCGCCGTCCCACAATAATTTGATGTAGCGACCTGGATAGTCATATTGATCCGGTTTGCCTTCCCGCGGTTTCCGTACGTCGTAACTGCGGATGGCGAGATTGCCCATGAGGAGGGTTTCGGTTAGCGGACCTGCGATTTCAAAGGGAGAACTAACTTCCATTTTACCATAGCCCGCAAGGCATGCCTCAACCCATTGCGCATAGTGCCCATCCGCACCATTGGTTACCCGGGCGATGGTTTGAGGAACATTTGTTTCCTGGGTTTTTGATATCGGCAACAAACTCGGATACATGCCATAGGTTCCACACATCATCTTTCCCTTGGTACCGACGAAAATCACCCCATTTCCACCGTCGCCCATTTTTTCATTCGGACCAAGTTCTTCGGGGCGTTCCGGTTGTATGCCACCATCCATCCAGTGCATTTTGAGGGGAGGTTTTCCATTTACTGCGGGGAATGTTAATATGGCGTAGGAAGAAGGCGGACAACTTTCAGGAAAATAACCGCGCTTGAATTCATCTACGTAAACACTTCCAACGCTAGCGGTAACATCTGTTGGATATTGCAACCCCAATACACGGAATGGAGGTTCAACAAGATGGCATCCCATATCGCCTAGGGCTCCTGTTCCATAATCCCACCAGCCACGCCAGTTAAAAGGAACAATTTTATCCACGTAGTCCTTATAAGGCGCTGTACCTAGCCATAAATCCCAGTCCAGTTCTTTCGGTACGTCAGCTTTTTTTTCAGACCAGGCTATTCCTTGGGGCCAGACCGGGCGATTAGTCCAAACGTAAACAGTATGAACATCTCCCAGTAATCCCGCATTGTACCATTCCCTCAGTTGGCGGACACCATCACCAGAAGCACCCTGGTTGCCCATTTGTGTTACAACTTTATATTTTTTGGCAGCTTCCGTCAGAATACGCGCTTCGTAGATATCATGGGTCAAAGGCTTCTGCACATAGACGTGTTTACCCAGTTGCATGGCCGCCAATGCCTGCACGGCATGACTGTGATCGGGTGTAGAGACAGACACTGCATCAATGTGCTTGTGCTCCTTGTCTAACATGGTGCGGAAGTCCTTGTAGTATTTTGCTTTTGGGAAGGAGGCAACGGATTTAGCTGCTCTTCGATCATCAACATCACAGAGATAAGCAATTTCTGCCTTACCACTTTTGGCAAAGTTGGCGATATCGCTTTCACCTTTTCCACCGGCTCCAATGCCTGCAACGTAAAGCATATCACTCGGGGCTTTATATCCATTTCCGCCCAGCACAAAGCGCGGTACAATTGTAAAAGCTGCCGCCGCAAGACCAGCGTTTTTAATAAAATTTCTGCGAGAGAGGTCTGTTGGAGGTGTCATTTTCTTCAGGGGCATAAATTTTTGGGTTATAATCTTTTATTTTTTATTTTTTATTTGGATGCCCGTTTCATACTGTAAATCCTGGGCACGTAGGTTTCAGGAGTCAAACTTCACGCTGATCTCCAAGGTTCGTTCATCATATTTTACATTATACTTATCGAGAACATCCTGGGGTACACCGTCCCATTGATTTGGCTTGTTACCGGCATAACCCAAATCTTTGATGCCAATTTCGCTCGTGAAGAACCCGCAGGCCGTAAGATCACGCATCGTATTAAAAAACGCGACGCCCTGTTGTAATTCCGGTTTTGCTTTTTCAGGAAAGGCGATCTCATCCACCATCTTAAGTTGCTGGTCGGAAGTGCAGGATGCGAAATCTACCCTATAACGTTTCATACACTGAATGTCTAGCCATTTCAGTCCTCCGCGTAAGGGTGTTTGATAACGAGGCATATCTTTAGCGATAAATTCGATGAAAGCAGGGACACCGGCCTCTGTGGCGCTACCAGAGGTTTCATCTTTTGGAATGATAATATCTGCTAGAATGCTGATGGTTTTCATTTCATGATCGTTAAAGAATTTCTCACGCATGAGCTTTTGTTCCCGTTCCAGTTCTGCCGGCGTACGGTCGATGGTAAAAGCTTTCGGAACTTCCTTTATTTCTTTCCGAGATTCGGTATCACACGATTGGAGTAATACTCCTGCGCCAACCGTACCAGCAGCAAGTGTTTTTAAATATTTCCGTCTATCCATAGTTCGTTATCTGTTACGCGTTATCCATGAGTACTGGGTGCGGGTGTGACACTCCCCGTGCCCCTCTCAAGAGGGGAGGTGTGAGTGTGAGTAGTGAGAGTGTGAGTGTGAGTATGCAGACACACGAGCATTCGGTCATTATTCATTACAATTTTCCTCTGTGAACCTTTGTGTGATACTTTGTGCCATAGCCTTATCCGTTAGTTACACAAGACATATTTAATTGTCATCTGTTATCAATCTTCCAATCTTCCAATCTTATAATCTTATATATTTTGTTTCTTAAGCTGATCAATGATATACTCTGATGTCCGCATCGAGAGCGCAAGTATTGTCCAGGTGGGATTCTTATCTGCCTGTGATACAAAAGGACCACCGTCTACCACAAACAAGTTGTTGCAGTCGTGTGCCTGGCTGAATTTGTTCAAGGCAGATTTTTTTGGATCGTTGCCCATACGGGTCGTACCAACCTCGTGGATAATTCTACCCGGTGCCAGGAGGCCATAGTCGTTTTCAGGTCCATCGGAACCGCCGGATGTAACGATGCCGCCCATTTTATCAATGATCTCTCTGAAAGTTTCTTTCATATGCCTGGCTTGCTTCACTTCGTGATCACTCCATTTATAATGAAAACGCAACACAGGAATGCCGTACTTATCAACGGTTGTTGGATCGATCTCACAGTAATTGTCTTCGCGTGCGATGGCTTCACCACGTCCAGACATACCGAACGTAGCGCCGTAGAAGTAACGATAGTCATCTTTCAATGATGCGCCATATCCACCCGCTTCTTTTTGCTTGCCATCACGCCCCGGATATTTTCCGTTTGTATTTTGCATACCAAAACCGAAACCATATCCGGGCATGCCCATCCCTCCTCCGTATTCAATATGGTATCCGCGGGGAAAATCAAGTTTTTTATTGTCCAGCCACCACGGTGTGTATACATGCATTCCCCCTACACCATCTTCATTGTAGCGCTTGCGCCCGACCAGGTGGGGAAGTATGCCCCCCATGGATGCACCGGTAGAGTCATGCAAATATTTGCCAACCACTCCGCTGGCGTTAGCAAGCCCATTGGGATAACGTGAGGATTTTGAGTTTAACAGTAAACGCGAGGATTCACATGCGCTGGCAGCCAGGATGACAATGTTAGCCGTCACGGTGTATTCCTCCATGTCATCCTTATTAACAAAAGAAACTCCCGTTGCTTGACCCTCATCGTTCGTTACGACCTCCCGCGCCATGGCATTGGGTATGACGTCTACATTCCCGGTGGCAATAGCAGGTTTTACCAGGACAGAAGAGGAAGAGAAATCCGCATAGACAGTACACCCCCTGTTGCATTGATGGCAATAGAAGCAAGACCCTCTTTCTGTATTAATCGGTTTTGTTAGGATGGATAAGCGGGCTGGTATAACTGGAATATTTAAAGCATTACCGGCATCTTTGATGAATAGTTCATGTAACCTGGGCTTTGGCGGTGGAAGGAAAATGCTATCGGGGTCGTTAGGAAGATTTTCTGTTGAACCAAATACACCGATGAGTTGATCAACCTTATCATAGAAGGGTGCTACATCGTCATAACCAATGGGCCAATCATCCCCTAATCCATCAATACTTTTGCGCTTAAAGTCCTTTGGTCCAAAGCGAAGGGAAATTCTTCCCCAGTGATTAGTACGTCCGCCCACCATACGGGAACGGAACCAATCGAATTTAGTATCATCTTTATGAGTATAGGGTTCACCTTCTATTTCCCATCCACCATAGGCTGCATCAAAATCACCAAATTGTCTCAGGGGTGTACTCGCCCCTCTCCGCGGAGATTCCCAAGGCCATTTTAATTGCGTAATATTTTTTGCAGGATCATATAGCGGGCCGGCTTCCAACAACACTACTTTGATTCCGGCATTGGCGAGGACGTAAGCTGCCATACCACCACCGGCACCGGAACCTACTATACAGACATCGTAAGACTTTGGTGTTTTCTTAATTTGAAAGTCAGGCATAAGTTCAAGAAAAAAGATTGGTTTAAAAGTAAACTATTCTCATCTACATTTGTCAGAAAACGATTGCGAAGAGTTTAATTTTTTTATGCTAACGATTGAAAGGTTTGGTAATTGGTTGGAAGTTGTGCCAATGCTAGCCTATGACTGCTTCTTCTTCGGCACGGGATCATAGCCATGTGTTCCCCAGGGATGGCACCTCGAAATTCTTTTAACGCCCAACCATGTTCCTTTTATGACACCCCACTCCAGAATAGCTTCAATGGTATACTGCGAACACGACGGCACGTGCCTGCAATTGGTACCTAAAAGCGGAGAAATGCTGAGTTGATAAAACCGGATGGGTAGTATAAAAATCTTTTTCAGCATAGGAAGCAGCTTGATGAATCAACCTTAATTAAAATGTAAACTATTTCTCACGCAATGGCGCAATGGCGCAAAGGAGGAATTGGTGTAATGGCTCGGTTCAAAGATTGTAAAGACTATTCAATTTTTTTAATATGATGCTTTATCTAATACTATCCTCTATCAGTTCAAAGTTAAAAATTATCGATAAGGCAAATTTCTTACTAGTCTGACGCAGGTATATTAATAAAATTTTGTGATAAACAGGAGCAATTTATTTAAACAAATCTTACCGGCTACCATTGATTCATTTTCCGTCATAATTTACCAGGCTAATTCATTGCGCCGTTGCGCCATGGCGTGATATTTCTGTAAGGCTAACGATTGGTCCTTCTTTGCTTGGGGTTTTAGTCAATAGTATAATTCATTTCGCCGTCTTTTCCATCCATTAATTGTACCCCCATAACTTTCAGATCATCGCGGATTTTGTCGGAGAGTGCAAAGTTACGGTCCTGGCGCGCCTTCTTTCGCAATTCGATCAGTACGTTAATAACCCCATTTAAAAGTCCGTGATTATGCTCTTCTTCTTCTTTAAGGCCAAGCACATTTTCCAGGAATCCAATAAAGGCACTTTTGAAAGTTTCAAAAGTCTGTTGATCAATTTTATTCAGCGAAACATTCCCGGATTTAAAGTCATTAATACGGGCTGACATTTCAAACAACACGGCAAGTGCCCTGGCTGTGTTAAAATCATCGCTCATACTAATATAGAGTTCTTCGACAAGTTTGAGAAGCGCCTGTTCAAGTTCTTTGTCCGGAGTACTACCACCAGGATGCGTTAACTTTCTAATGGCACTCAACGCATTCGAAAGCTTTTTAAATCCTTTCTCTGCCGCACTCAGGGCTTCATTTGAAAAATCCAATGTACTGGAGTAGTGTGATTGCAGCATAAAAAATCGAACTGTCATGGGGCCATAGCCTTTTTCCAGTAAGGGGTGGTTTCCAAGGAATAACTCTTGTGGTAAGAATGAGTTGCCCAGTGACTTACTCATTTTCTGATTGTTTACCGTGAGCATGTTGGTGTGTAGCCAATACTTTACTGGAGTTTTTCTGTTTGCTCCTACAGCTTGCGCAATCTCGCACTCATGATGCGGGAATTTCAAATCAATACCCCCACCGTGGATATCAAAGGTCTCGCCCAAATATTTTGTACTCATGACCGTACACTCAATATGCCAGCCTGGAAAGCCTTCTCCCCAGGGAGAGGGCCATCGCATGATATGGTAGGGCGAGGCCTTCTTCCAGAGCGCAAAGTCAACCTTATTTCTCTTTTCATCCTGACTGTCGAGCTTTCTTCCGCTTTCCATCAACTCTTCAACTACACGTCCTGATAGGATTCCGTAATGATTATTTTCGTTGTAACGGGTTACGTCAAAGTACACAGAGCCATTTACTTCGTAGGCGAAACCATTCGCAATCAACTTTTTAACAATTTCTATTTGCTCCACGATGTGGCCGCTGGCGGAGGGTTCAATGTTAGGAGGTAGAATATTGAATTGACGCATAACATGATGGAAACCCTCCGTATAGTGCTTCACCACTTCCATGGGCTCTAACCGTTCGAGGCGCGCTTTTTTCGCGATCTTATCTTCACCTTCATCGGCATCGTTTTCCAAATGCCCGACATCGGTAATGTTGCGCACATAACGAAGGCTGTAACCAATAAAACGGAAATACCTCGAAACAATGTCGAACATCATAAAAGTCCGGACATTGCCCAAATGCACATCATTATAGACTGTTGGACCGCAAACATACATGCCAACGTGCCCTGGATTCAATGGCGTAAAAATTTCTTTTTCACCACTTAAGGAGTTTGTTAAGTGGACCGGGTATTTGTCGTAAAGTTTCATACTCAAAAATCGGCCGAAAATAACACTAATAAACGGACTTTATGGTGAGAAGAGACAATTCTAAAGTGCGAAGAAAGTGGTAAGAACGCCGTAAAAAGATAGAACGCTCGTTAGGTTGTGTTTGCGCTAACAGTGGCGTTGGTTACGATACCGTAATCGGTTGCGAGGACGATTGCGTAAAAATTATATACACTTTTTCGGGGATGATGGTACAAAATTTCTACATTCGAAGAATGCATGCTTCATAATAATCTTAGGTTTATTGTGAAAGCGCAGAATTTAATCAACCAAATTAATTTTAAACCCAAACTATGATTATGAAAAAACTCTACAAAAGGTTGAGTTTGTCATTGGCCTCGTTGCTAATGCTAGTTTTGGTAACACAGGCCCAGGACAAAGTAGTGTCCGGGACAGTTACCGATGAAACGGGTACCGGAATGCCCGGTGTGAACGTTATTGTGAGAGGTTCCGCTGTAGGAACAGTAACAGATATGAACGGCGCCTTTAGCATTACTGCTAAGGAGTCGGACATCCTTGCATTTACATTTGTCGGTTACAAAACCACAGATGTTACCGTTGGAAGCCAAACTTCTATTACGGTGTCTCTTAATCCTGACCTTACGTCGCTGGACGAAATTGTTGTTACTGGTTATTCAGTGGACAACAGAAGGTCAATTACCGGGGCTGTATCTACAGTTAAGACAAAAGATCTGACCATTGTTCCTTCGGGTAACGTCGAACAACAACTTCAGGGCCGTGTGGCAGGGGTTACTGTTGTTACCAACGGACAACCGGGTACCACCAGCCAAGTACGCGTTCGCGGATTTGGTGCATTTGGTGGAAATCAGCCCCTTTATGTCGTGGATGGCTTTCCAACATTGAATGTTGATTTTCTCAATCCGGATGATATTGAGACCACTACCGTACTGAAAGACGCTGCAACAGCCTCTATCTATGGTTCCCGCGCTGCAAACGGTGTGATCGTTTATACGACGAAAAGGGGGTCAAAGAGCGGAAAAAAGATGAGCATTACGTATGATGGAATAATGGGTGTTACGGATCCGGGTAAGGGTCAGAAAACGATGAATACTACGGATTTTGCTGACTGGACATGGAATGCGGTCAAAAATACGGCGGCAGCAAATCAGACTACCCCGACATTTACACACCCCCAATTTGGTACAGGGGCTACACCTGTTATTCCTGATTATATATTGCGCGGAGGTCAATTTGGCTATAGTGGAACTGTTGACATGGCAGCCGAGAAAGCGCTTTACAACGTAACAGACTTCAGTCGTCCGATTTATCAGTTGACAAAGGCCGATAAAGGCGGAACAGATTGGTACGATGCCATTACCCGCAGTGCTGCGCTTATGAGGCATACTATTGGAATTAGCGGAGGCTCTGACGACAGCCGTTACTATATTGGGCTTAGCGCACAGGACCAGGATGGTATCCTGATCCATCAGCATTTCAGACGTTATGCTGCACGTGTAAATACTGAATTTAATATTTTGAAGAATCTCCGCATTGGTGAAAATCTGCAATTCACTTACCGTCAGGTCCGTCTCTTACAAGGTGGTACAGGTGGATCCGGTGTTGCCGATGATGAGAATGACGTATTACAGGCATTCCGTATGCCTTCGATCATTCCTGTTTACGACGAATTCGGAGGTTATGCAGGAACCAAAGCGGCGGGTTTTAATAACCCGAGAAACCCTGTCGCCAATCTTGACAGGCAAGCTGATAACCGGGGATTTGCAAGCTCGGGTTTCGGAAATCTTTACCTGGAATATGATCCAATTAAAGACTTGACGTTGAGGACCAGCATCGGTGGAAATTATAGCTCTTCTTATTTCTGGGCTTATTTCGCCCGTCAATACGAAAACTCTGAAAACAATTCTGCTGTCACCTTCAACGAAGGGGCTAGCCAGAACTTTGCGTGGACTTTTACCAATACCCTTACGTATAAGAAAAGCTTTGGACAGCACAATTTGGATATATTATTAGGTCAGGAAGCCCTCAATACTGGCTACGGCCGTAACATTGCCGGGACAGGATTGAACCCGTTCTCTGAAGATCGCGATTTTGTCAATTTGAGTACGACAACTCCTGGTGCTACACGCACGGTAGGAAGTGGTAATTTTAATGGCACAACCTATTCTTCTTATTTTGGAAGGGTTAATTATTCGTTCAATGACAGGTACCTGGTTTCCGGTATACTTCGTCGTGACGGATCTTCCCGCTTTGGTAGCGAAAACAAGTATGGAACATTCCCTGCTGTTTCGGTGGGATGGCGCATATCTGAAGAAGGCTTTATGAACTATATTGGTTGGTTGGATGAATTAAAAATTCGCGGCGGATGGGGTATTATGGGGAATTCAAATAACGTTGATCCAAATAACCAATATAGCCTTTATGGCACCACCGTTGGGGCATCTTCCTACCCCATTGATAATGGCGCAGGGATAGAAGGTTTCTACCGCAGCCGCATCGGTAACGCCGCTGCTAAGTGGGAGAAAGCAATTACCAAGAATATCGGATTTGACGCTTATTTATTTGAAAGTAAACTAGACGTGATTGTTGACTTCTGGCAGAAGGATACTGAAGATCTTTTATTTGAAGTTCCGCTTACATACGAACTCGGATTTAATGCAGCCTTGCCGTTTGTAAACATTGGTAAAATGGTGAATAAAGGAGTTGATATTCAGGTGATTACAAGAGGTAATATCAGCGACGTAAAATATGAGTTTACCATTAATGGAGGTTTCCTCAAAAATGAAATTGTTGAATTGGCGCCGGGGATAACCTACCTATCGGGTGCTGATGATCCTAGTTATCGGGGAATCCGGCCAATACGCAATCAGTTAGGCCGTCCCATTTCTTCTTTCTTTGGATATGAAGTAGAGGGACTATTCCAGAGCCAGGCAGAAATTGATGCCGCACCAAAACAAGATGGTGTAATCAGAACACAAGACGCGACTGTTGAAAATAAGGCACAAGGCCTTGGACGCTTCCGTTACAGAGATCTTGATGGTAACGGTGTGATTAATTCTAATGATCGCACTTGGTTGGGAAGCCCCGTACCTAAGTTTACAGGGGGTATGAACTTCAAGTTTATGTTCAAAGGATTTGAATTGGAAGCTTACATGTTCCTGTCTGCTGGGAATAAGATATTTAATCAATCCAAGTGGTTTACTGACTTTTATCCTTCCTTTGCCGGTGCCCAAATCAGCGAACGCGTGAAGGGTTCATGGACGGCACAAAATACAGGCGCTACAATTCCAATATTTGAAAACGTATCAAATTTCGCCACGAATACACAGTCTAGTTCCTTCTACGTGGAGGATGGATCTTATTTCCGCATGCAAAACATTACGTTGGCTTATAACCTTCCTGCAGCCACGCTTTCTAAAATAAAGCTGGCTAAACTACGGGTATTTGCCGCAACGAATAATGTGTTTACGATTTCAGGTTATGATGGCTTGGATCCAAGTGTAGGGGGTGATGTAGATACCCGTTATGGAATTGACGTTGGAAACTATCCTATTACACGAGGCTTTACATTCGGTTTGAATTTAGGCTTTTAGTTTACTTTGATAAACAGAAATTAAAATTGACTCAATTATGAAAATTACAAAAAGGATAATTATCACGATATTTATTTTGGTCGTGTTTACGGTGTCCTGTCAGGATAGCTTTTTGGAAGTCAGCCCCACCGGGTCGATTACCAATGAGCAGTTGACTTCTAAAAATGGTCTGGAAGGTTCACTGATAGGTGCTTATGCCATGTTGCTGGGAAGAGGTGGCTTTTACGCCGGTTCTACAAACTGGTTATGGGGCAGTATAATGGGTGGAGAAGCAAACAAGGGAACCAATTCAGGTGACCAGGCCCAGGTGAATGAGATTCAGGCGTATAACCCTCAAACAACAAACGAATCGGTACTTGATAAATACCGCACATGTTATGAAGGCATTGCGCGTGTAAATTCACTGCTTCGCCTGCTTCCTGATGCTCAAGCGACTGTTAGTGCCGCAGACAAAACCAGGCTTGAAGCTGAAGCAAAGTTCCTGCGCGGACACTATTATTTCGAGCTAAAGAAAATCTACAACAATACACCTTATATTGATGAAACAACGGATTATGGAACGGGTATTGAAGAGGTTTCGAATAGTGCCGATTTGTGGCCTATGATAGAAGCAGACCTAAACTTTGCTTTTACTAATCTCCCAGAACTTCAGGGCGCATCCGGCAGAGCCAATAAATGGGCTGCTGGTGCATATCTTGCCAAAGCATATCTTTACCAGGGAAAATGGGCTGACGCAGAAACATTGTTCGATAATGTGATCGCCAATGGTAAGACAGCCAAAGGCGTAAAATACGCACTGCTTCCTCACTTTGGAGATTTATTTAGAATCTCCGGCGATAATAGTGCAGAATCTGTTTTTGCGATTCAGGCGGCAGCAGGTACGGGAACTATTAACAATGCAAATCCTGACTTCGTTTTGAATTTCCCTTATACCGGTGGCCCTGCAGGTTGTTGCGGATTTAACCAACCGAGTTTTGAGCTTGCCAACTCTTTCCGTACTGTAGCGGGACTACCCATATTGGACGGAACGCATAATTCAGCTGCGAATGAATTAAAAACTGATCAGGGTGTGACTGCGTCTACCGCTTTTGTTCCGGAGGCCGGCGAGTTGGACCCCAGGCTTGATCATTCCGTAGGACGCCGTGGTCTTCCCTATCTTGATCATGGACTTCATCCCGGAATTACCTGGATACGCGATCAAAGTTATGGCGGACCCTATGCGCCCAAAAAATTTATTTGGTCTAAAGCAGAAGAAGCTAGTGG
>Ga0184629_10000386_pt1 | contig 19631 bp, 13 predicted proteins | sample PLM4_32_b1_FD_133158 | JGI IMG/M metagenome (GOLD analysis project Ga0184629, IMG submission 133158) | Groundwater sediment microbial communities from an aquifer in East River, Colorado, USA - PLM4_32_b1 | ecosystem: Environmental > Terrestrial > Soil > Riparian zone | place: USA: East River... | reverse complement strand
CATGCCGCAGATGGTGGCGCTCCTCAACGGCTTCGGCGGAGGCTCCGCAGCGCTCATCTCCACAGCCGAGTTCCTGCACGCGGCGATGGGCCACGAGGCGCCGGGTACCACCGCCGCCGTCTCCACCATGTTCGGCTGCATCATCGGCGCGATCTCCTTCAGCGGCAGCCTGGTCGCCTTCGGGAAGCTCCAGGGAATCATTTCCGAGAAGGCCATCATCTCGACCGCCCAGAAGGCCGCGAGCATCGCGGTGTTCGCGGGCCTCCTCGGCACGGTCGCGACGATCGCGCTGGGCGGCGGCGCCCCGTGGTTCCTGACCCTGCTCGGCGGCTCGCTGCTCTTCGGCGTGCTCATGGTGATCCCGATCGGCGGCGCCGACATGCCGGTCGTGATCTCGCTGCTGAACTCCTTCACCGGCCTCGCGGTCGCAGCCACGGGATTCGTGCTCTCCAACAACGCGCTCATCATCAGCGGCACGCTGGTGGGCGCCTCGGGCACGCTGCTCACCATGCTGATGTGCAAGGCGATGAACCGCTCGCTCACGAACGTGCTGTTCGCGGGCGTGGGCGCCGGCGCCCCGGCGGCCGCCGCCCCCGGAGCCGCGGCCGGCGCGAAGAAGAACGTGCGCGAGGTGAGCGTCGAGGACGCGGCGGTGCTGCTCGCCAACGTCCACTCGCTGATCGTGGTCCCCGGCTACGGCATGGCGGTGGCCCAGGCGCAGCACGCGGTGCGCGAGCTGGCCGACCTGCTGCAGAAGCGCGGCGTGGAGGTGAAGTACGCGATCCACCCGGTCGCCGGGCGCATGCCCGGACACATGAACGTGCTGCTCGCCGAGGCCAACGTGCCCTACGACCAGCTCTTCGACCTGGAGCAGATCAATCCCGACTTCGAGCACACCGACGTGGCGCTCGTGATCGGCGCCAACGACGTCGTGAACCCGGCCGCGCGCACCGACAAGACCAGCCCGATCTACGGCATGCCGATCCTCGACGCCGACAAGGCGCAGCACGTGATCATCGTGAAGCGCAGCATGAACCCGGGCTTCGCGGGCGTGGACAACCCGCTCTACTACGAGCCCCGCACGACGATGCTGTTCGGCGACGCCAAGAGCGCGGTCACGAAGCTGGTGACGGCGCTCAAGGACGGGGGCGGGTAGCGCCGCGGACGTGGGTCGCCGGTCGCTTGCTCACGCTTCCACGCTCCGGTAGCCTGCGGATCGTCTTCAGGCGATGGAGTTCGCCTCCAACCGCCCCAATTCCGGGGCTGATGACTCCTACCGTGGTCATGTGCGGTGGGGGTCGTTTCTTTTTCCCCGCCGCCCAACCTTGGGGGAAGACATGGGAACTCTCGCATCGGCAGCAATCCTCGCCCTGCTGGTCTTCGTCGCCAGCGTCGTCGCGGTCGAGGCGGCGATCTCGGTCGCGATCATCGAGATCGCGGCGGGCGTGTTCGTAGGCAACGTGCTCGGCATCCACGGCGCCCCGTGGCTCGACTTCCTGGCGCAGTTCGGGGGCATCCTGCTCACCTTCCTCGCCGGCGCCGAGGTGGACCCCGGGCTCCTGCGCAGCAAGCTCAAGCCCAGCCTGGCGCTGGGGGGCGCCTCGTTCCTGCTGCCGTTCCTGGCGGCCGCGGCCTTCGCGGCGTTCGTCGCCCACTGGACGCCGAAGGCGTCGCTGATCGCCGGCGCCGCCCTCTCCACCACCTCGCTGGCCGTGGTCTACGTCGTGCTCGTCGAGACCCGCCTCAACGTCACCGAGCTCGGCAAGCTCATCATGGCGGCCACGTTCGTCACCGACATCGGCACCGCGCTGGCCCTCTCGCTGCTCTTCGCGGATCCGAGCTGGACGACAGCCGGCTTCTTCGCCGTTTCGGCGGTCGTGGTGCTCCTCGCCCCACGGCTGCTTCCGCCGGTCTTCGAGCGCTACGGCGCGCGGGTGATCGAGCCGGAGATCAAGCTGCTCTTCGCGCTGCTCTTCGGCCTCATGCTCCTCGCGCAATGGGGCAAGAGCCACGCGGTGCTGCCGGCCTTCGTCCTCGGGCTCGTGCTCGCGCCCATGTTCCACCGCCATCGCGACCTCCAGCGCAAGCTCCGCGTCGTCGCCTTCGGCATGGTCACGCCGTTCTTCTTCCTGAAGGGCGGGATGAACGTCGCGCTCGGCGATCTGGGCCCGCAGCTCGGTCTGCTGCTCGGATTCTTCCTGGTGAAGATGGCGGCCAAGTCGGTGGGCGTCTTCCCGCTCGCGCGGCTGCACATGCCGGGAGCCGCCACCTACACCACGCTGCTCATGAGCACCGGGCTCACGTTCGGCACGATCTCGGCGCTCTACGGGCTGCAGGCGGGACACATCGACCGGGTCCAATTCTCGGTCTTGCTCACGGTCGTGATCGGAACCGCGATCGTGCCCACCGTGATCGCCCAGCGCTGGTTCGCGCCGCGGCTCGGCCCGGAGGAGCGGGAGGAGGCGCTGGCGCGGGAGGAAGAGAGCGCCTAGCCGCGAGCCGTGCGGGCCCCTGAGAAAGCGTGGAACCGATGGCACCCGACGGGTGATAGAATGCTGGCGTAGCCCCCCGCGGCCGGGACGGAGGTCTGCGCTTCCCCCCGGAGCGTGCCATGCGCTGCAATTCCTCGGTTCCTGCCGTCCCGCTGCCGCTGAATGCGGGGAGCCGCCGCGAGAAGCGCGGGGCGCCTTCCCGCCTCGGCGTTCCTCTGCTGCTGGCCACGCTCCTGGCCGCAGGCTCGTGCCAACTCCTTCCCTTCGACAGCTTCACCATTTCCGGGCGTCTCGAAAGCGGATTCGGGTGCACGCTCCTCTCGAGCGGCGGCAGGAACTACGAGCTCGTCTCGTGGCATGCGACGGTTCCACCCCTGGGCTCATTCGTGACGCTCCGCGTCAGGACCTCCCGCAGCGCCGCCTCCGTCTGCATGGCAGGACGAATGGTGGATGTCCTCCGCGTCGTGCGTGTCGTCACCGACTTCCGCACGACCCCGGTCACGGGATCGGAGACATGGACCCCGGACCAGGGACCCATCGTTCTGGGCAAGGTCGAGGTCGTCCCCACCGCGACGCTCACGATCCTGCCCGGGACCACGGTGCGAATCGTCGGTTACGGCGAGTTGCGGGTGCGGGGGACGCTGCAGATGGTGGGCACGCCCGCCGAATCCGTGCGCATCACGGGGCCGTCTGCGGACGGCCAGGGTGGCGGCCCGCTCGTGCTGGACGCCGCCCGGGAGGGCACGCGGGTGGCGTTCGCCTCGGTCGCGGCCCTGTCGGTGCTGGGGCCGGGGCCCGGTCTCGAGCACCTCTCCGCCTCGGGGATCATGGTGGTGGAGGGGAGCGTCACGATTCGCAACTCGGTCGCGCGCTTCGTGTCAGCCTATAACGCCACCGTCACAGCGGATTCCGTGGACCTCGGCCTTGTGGATGGGATCTACGGCGAATTCGAGCTCGCCAGGAGCACGCTGAGCGGCCTGACCCTCTCCTACTCCCACGCCTCCGTGCAGGAGTGCCGGTTCACGGGTGCGCGCTCGTACGTGCTGTTCCACGGTCAGTCCGGAGGCACCTTCGAGCGCAACTCGTTCCTCGCCGAGGAGACCGAAGTCGTGCTCCGGCATCTGTCCAACCCGAGCTTCCACAACAACGACTTCCTCAGCCCTTCAACGCAGGTAGTCTGCGAGTCCTATCAGCTGACGACGTGCATCGGCATGGAACAGAACTGGTGGGGCACGACCGACGAGAGCCAGATCACGGCGCATTTCACTGCGGGCTGCCCGGTGTGCTACGTCCCGTGGCTGACCGGGCCGTCCGGCGGAGCGGCGCCATCCCCGTTCGTCCCGAGCCGGTCGCAGCGAGCGGGGCGCCTCTCGCGAGGCGCCCCGCTCCCATCGTCTCGCCTGGCGGACCCCTACGGGCTCCGCAGCAGCACGAGCTTGCGTGCCAGCGTCTCCGTTCCTGCGGCCGCGCGGTAGAAGTAGACGCCGTCGCGGGCGCGCGAGCCGTTGGCGAGGCTCCCGTCCCACGAGAACTCGCGCGTTCCGGCCGGCAGCTCGCCGCGGTGGATCGTGACGAGCCTTCGCCCGCCGAGGTCGTAGATCCCGACCTCCACCATGCCCGGCCGATCCAGCGTCACCGCGAAGCGCGTGGCGGCTGCGAACGGGTTGGGCCGGCTCTCGGAGAGCGCAAGCCGCGGCGTGCCTCCGAGCGGCTGGCGCAGCGCCGGGATCTCTGTCGCGAGCTTCACGCCGTCGCGCGCGGTGAAGTCGGCGCTCTCGAGCGCCACCTCGCCGCCCGGATCCCGCCCGGGCTTGAGTGCCAGGTTGAGCGTGATCACCGCCTGCGTCTCGCTGCCCGGCGCCGCGGCCGGGTCGATGAGCCCGACCAGCACGCGGCTGCCGCTCACCTGCGACACGTGGAGCCACGAAGCGGCGGCGCCTTCGAAGTCCACGCCGGTCACGTCGTAGCGATCGTCCGGGAAGCGGAGCGCCAGCCGCGCCCCGCCGATGCCGCCGGTCCCTTCGATACGGACCGGCAGGCCGGGCGTGGAAACCCTCCCGCGCGGCGGCCCGATGGCGACTTTCAGGTCGCGCGCATCGCGGGTCTCGCCGGGCGGACATCCGGGACACTCCTGGCCGAGGATGCGCTCGGCGCAGCACAGCACGTCGTCGACCGTGAAGGCCTGGTCCTGATTGCAGTCGAAACGCGCGGCCGGGTCGGCGCACGGAATGGTGCCGCTGAGACAGCGCATCATCAGGACCAGATCGCGGATGTCCTCGCGCCCGTCCCCGTTGACGTCGCATTGCCCCGCGGGCCCGGTGCAGATGCGCGCGAAGGCGGCGTAACGGAACGCGTCGGCGAAGAGCGTCGGGCACCAGGGCACCTCCTGCCCCGCCGCGTCTGCGGCCAGGAGTCCCCGGAGCATGAGCAGCGTCACCGGCGGCGCGGGCCGAGCGACCTGCTCGACCTCGATCTCGAGCACCGGAGGCGGTCGGTCGGTAGCTGCAACGGGCGGAATCGGCGCGCCCTGATCCGAGATCAGCGCGAACTTCGCGCCGTGCGGCGTCGGCGCCCAGCGGAACATCATGCCCGAGGCCGGCCCGGCCGGCGCGAGCCGCGTGATCAGGAGGGCGGAGTCGCCGAGGGCCAGCTCGCCCTGCAGACCGGAAAGGGCCACCGACGAGCGCAGGTTGAGCGTGAGCCGGGCCGGCTGCCCGGGGAGGATCCGCGCCTCGCAATCCGGCCCGCCCCCGCGCGGACCGAAGGACGGAATGATGCACCCGATCCGGGGCGCGCAGTCGGCGGCGACCACGAACGGGAAGCCGGCGGCGAACCGCGCGACCGGCGCGTTGCAACTGGTGCGGACCAGCTCGATCGGCAGCTTGTACTCGAACGACCGGAGCGGGGGCAGCTTGATCGAGGCGCTCCATCGTACCGGTTGCTCGAGGCAGACCACGTCGCAGCACGCGCAGTCCTCCACGGTGATGCGGACGCCCGCCGAGTTGGGCAGCGGGGTCATGGTCATGTCGGGAATCAGCTCGATCCCGCGCAGACTGAAGCAGGTGCTCGGGAAATGCCCCGCCACCACGACCAGGATGCTGTCGCCGGGCGGAACGCACGGCGGCGTCCTCCCATTGGCGGGACCGATCTGAACGTGCTCCACGAACGGCAGGCCCCCGGCCGGGGCGCACTCGGCCGAGACGACGAACTCGATCGGGATCCGTCGCGTTTCGGTCCGGACCCGGCCACTCGGCATGCGGTGGTCGATCACCCATTCGATCTCGATCCGCTGCGGCCCGGCCGGAAACAGCCCGAGAGGGACCGGGATCGGGAAGGTGCGAATGAGAACGAGGGGGCACGCGATGCTGTCGCGCACCTCGGTGTGGTAGACGACGTGCGTTGGATCGCGCGCGAACGCCCCGATGAACGAGTCGCACGGCGTGGATTCGAACCCCGCGACCACCAGCACGACCGAGTCGCGCACGCAGGGATTCGGGTTCAGCAAGCGCCAGCGGAAGTCGTTGGCGGCCGGATCGGTTCCGGGCGGCAGGGGCTCACTCGAGGATGCGGTCCCGCCGGGCGCGGCGAGGGCGCCCGCAGCTCCGTGGGCCGCGATCGGCGCGGCGATCACGAAACCAGCCGCCAGGAGCCCGAAGGACAATCTTGCGAGCCTGGTCATGGGGTCCTCCTCACCCTCCCCGGTCGGGGAAGCAATGCTCTCGCTCCCGGGGCGGCCGGTCAAGCGGCATTGCCGCCTGTCGACGGCCGTGATGAGCAGCGCGGGTGAGAACGGCCGGTGCGCCGGGGGCGATCGGGCCAGCCTCGGTGCGGTTCCGTTCCTTCTACCGGTGCCCCGCGTTCATCGCGGCGTCCGGCCGCACGCCCACGCCGAGCAGCGCGCAGATCGCGCGCGCGGCACGCTTGGCGTCCTGCGCCGCGGTCACCACCAGCTCGCCGCCCAGCGCGTCCCCACCCGCGAACACCTTGGGGTTCCCGGTGCGGCCCGTGGCCTCGTCCACGACGACGCGGCCCTTCTCGTCCACCTCGACGCCCGGGAACTGCGCGGCCAGCGCCCGCAGCTTGGCCTGCCCGATCGCGACGACCGCGAAGTCGCACGTGATCTCGCGCCCGCCCTCGAGCTTGAGCGCCGTGAGGCGCCCGCCGGCGTCGCGCGCGAACTCCCTGGGCACCGCCCGCTCGATCAGGCGCACGCCTTCACGGTGCGCCAGCTCCAACTCGTGCCGGTAGCCCGGCATGTCGGAGGCGCCGCGGCGGTAGGCGATCGCGACGTCCGGCACCCCGAGGCGCTTCAGCTCGCGCGCGGCGTCGATCGCGGTGTTTCCGCCGCCGATCACGACCGCGCGTGAGGCGGCGGGCGTCCGGAAGCCGGGCTCGAGCTTCATGCGCTCGATCCAGGCGGTGGCGCCCGTCACGCCCTGGCCGTCCTCGCCGGGGATGCCGAGCTTCGAGTCCGCGCCGAGACCCACGCCGATGAACACGGCGTCGAAATCCTTGAGCAGCTCGCCGGCGGTGATGTCGCGCCCGACCTCGACGCCTTCGCGCAGGGTCACGCCCAGGGAGCGGATGAACTCCACCTCGAGCAGCGCGCCCTCGACGTGCATCTTGTAGGGAGCCACACCCGTGCGGTTGAGACCGCCTGCGAGGCTCCGCTTCTCGAGCAGGGTGACTTCCATGCCCTCGAGCGCGAGGTAGCCCGCCGCCGCGAGGGAGGCCGGTCCGGCGCCCACGCACGCCACGCGCTTGCCGGCCGGCTTCGCCTTCTCGAACAACGTGGCGGCGCCGCCCTGCTCGAACACGGTCTCCACCGCGTAGCGCTGGAGGCGTCCGATCTGGATCGGCGGGTAGCGGTGCCAGTCGTTGTAGACGCAGGCCCCCACGCACAGCACCTCGACCGGGCACACGCGCGCGCACGAATAGCCGAGCAGGTTGGCGGAGAGGATGCGCTTCGCCGAGCCCCGCACGTTGCCGGTCGCGATCTTGCGGATGAAGCCGGGGATGTCGATCCCGGTCGGGCAGGCGGTCACGCACGGCGCGTCGTGGCAGTAGAGGCAGCGATTGGCTTCGCCGGCCGCTTCCCCGGGCGAGTAGGTCGGCTTCGCGTCGGGCAGCTGGAGCTCGAGACGGTCTCCGGGCGCCGCGGTTCGCACGTCGGTCGGGTTCATCGAATTCCTCCACTCACGCGTTGCTGTTCCTCGCAGCGGGAGGCCAGGCTCGCCTCGACGGCCGGATCGAGATCCGGGACCTCGCCCCCCAGCCCGCGCTTCGCCCACGTCACGCGCGACAGGGCATCGCACGGCTTCCCGTCACGCACCCGGAGCCCCAATCCCTCGAGGAACGCCGCGACCGCGGCCGCGCGGTGCCGCGGCTCGGGATCGCGCACCGCGAACACGAACAGCGTGTCGTTCCAGTCCGCGGCCAGCGACAACCGGCCGTGGCGCTGCATCCGGTCCGCCGCGCGCGTGTAGGTCTCGAGCCCGATCTCGACGAGCCCGGGCTCGGGCCGCTCGCCGCGCGCCCGCAGGCGACCGCGCGCATGCCGCATCGCCTGCACCGCCTGATCGATGCGGCCCGCGCGCAGCTCGCTCTCCGCCCACTCGCGAGTTCGGTCGTCGATCCGCGCGTGCCGGCCCGGATCCCACACCCGCACCGGCTCCAGACCCTCCATCCAGCGGATCTCGTCACCGGTCGAGCCGCGCGCCCGCAGCCCGATCTGGCCGCCCAGGTTCACCGCCTCCACGAGCCCGACCGCAACCAGGACGGCCAGGAACGCGAACAGAGTCGCGAGCCCGGGCTTCAAACGCGACGCTCCATTCCGCGGACGATAGCACGGAACGAGGCCCCGCTGGCATCCGGCGGACTCCCGCTGGCACAATGCGACCTCGCCCGTCCCAGAACGACCGCCCGGGATTCACACGCCCAGCATGGAAGCCAGCACCCTCTCCCACTACCGCCTGCTCGAGCCGATCGGCGCGGGCGCGATGGGCATGATCTACCGCGCGCGCGACACGCGGCTCGAGCGCGACGTCGCGCTCAAGGTGCTCCCCGCCGGCCTGCTCGCCGACGCCGGCGCGCGCCGGCGGTTTCGCGCCGAGGCCCTGGCGCTCTCCCAGCTCAACCACCCGAACGTCGCGACGGTCTTCGATTTCGATTCGCAGGACGGCGTGGATTTCCTGGTGATGGAGCTGATCCCCGGGACGAGCCTGGCCGCGCTGCTCGAGGGGGGACCGGTGCCGGAAGCGGAGCTGCTGCCCCTCGCCCTCCAGCTCGCCGAGGGACTGGCGGCGGCACACGAGCGCGGCGTCGTGCACCGCGACCTCAAGCCCGCCAACCTGCAGGTCACGCCCGAGGGCCGGCTCAAGATCCTGGACTTCGGCCTCGCGAGCCAGACGGCAGCCGACGCCGAGAACGCGCCCACCGTGACCTCAACCAGCGTGCAGGGCATCGTGGGCACGGTGGCCTACATGGCGCCGGAGGTGCTCGCGGGATCCCCCGCGGACGCCCGCGCCGACGTGTTCGCGTCGGGGATCGTGCTCTACGAGATGGCGACCGGGCGGCACCCCTTTCCCGCCGACACGCCCAGCGCGCAGATCTACGCCGTCCTCCACCGGGACGCCGATCCGCCGAGCGCCACGAACCCGCGTCTGCCGGCGGGGCTCGAGTTCGTGATCTCAAAGGCCATGCGCCGCGATCCTTCCGGCCGGCACGAATCGGCGGCCGCGCTGCTGGCCGACCTCAAGGCCGTGGCGAGCGGGACCGTCGTCCCGGCCCGGCGGCGCGCCCGCGCGCCCGGGCGGGGTGGGAAGGCGCGCATCCGCTCGCTCGCGGTCCTGCCGCTCGACAATCTCTCCGGCGACGCGTCGCAGGACTTCTTCGCGGACGGCATGACCGAGGCGCTGATCGCGAGCCTCGCCCGCATCGAGGGACTGCGCGTGATCTCGCGCACCTCCGCGATGCGGTTCAAGGGCGTGCGCCGGCCGCTCCCCGAGATCGCCGCGGAGCTGGGCGTGGACGGCGTCATCGAGGGCTCGGTGGCGCGCTCGGGCGAGCGCGTCCGCATCACCGCGGAGCTGATCCACGCCGCCAGCGACACGCACCTGTGGGGCGAGAGCTTCGATCGCGACCTGAGCGACGTGCTCACCCTGCAGAGCGAGGCGGCGCGCGCGATCGCCGACCAGATCCGGATCAAGCTCACGCCGAAGACGCGCGCCCGGCTCGCCGAGTCGCGGCGCGTGAACCCGGAGGCCTACGATGCGTTCCTGCGCGGGCGCTTCTACGCGAACCGGCGGACCGAGGATTCGCTGCGCCGCGGGCGCGAGTTCCTGAACGACGCGATCGCGAAGGATCCCACCTACGCGCTCGCCCACGTCGGGCTCGCGGACGTCAACAACCTGCTCGGCTACTTCAGCTACCAGGCGCCCGGCGTCGCCTTCCCGCGGGCCAAGGCGGCGGCCCGCTACGCGCTCGAGCTGGATCCTCAGCTCGGCGAGGCGCACACCTCGCTCGGCTACGCGCACCTCTACCACGACTGGGACTGGGCCGCCTCGGAGCGCGAGTTCCTGCTCGGAATCGAGCTGAGCCCGTCCTACCTGCAGGCGCACCTCTGGTACCTGAACGTACTGACCGCGCGCAGGCGCTTCGAGGAGGCGCTGGCGCAAGGGGCGAAATGCCTCGAGCTGGATCCGCTCTCCCTGATCGCGAATCTCTCGATCGGCTGGGTGCTCTACTTCATGCGCGAGTACGCGCGCTCCGCGGCCGAGTTCGAGAAGGGGCGCGAGATGGATCCCACCTTCGCGCCGACCCGGCTCAATCTGGGCTGGACGTATCTCCAGATGGGACGCCATGCCGAGGCCGTCGGTGAGTTCGAAGCCGCGGCGCAGCTGGCGGCGCAGACGCCCACCATGGTGCTGACCCTCGCCCACGGCGTCGCCGCGGCCGGGGACCGCGCCCGCGCGCGGGTCCTTCTCGATGCCGTGCTGGCGCAGGACCGCGAGCGCTACGTGCCGTCCTACCTGGCGGCCATCGCCTGCGAGGCGCTGGGCGAGCGCGAGCGGGCCTGGGAATGGCTGGAGCGGGCGGTCGCCGAGCGCTCGCACTGGCTGGTCATGCTCGACCTCGAGCCGCGCTTCGATCCGTTCCGGGACGACCCGCGCTGGGGCGGAATCCGCCGCGCCGTGGGCGTGTGAGCCGGAGCGCCTACTCCGCCCCGCGCGAGCAGGCCGCGATCGCCGCGGCCTCGTCCGGGTAGACCGGGAACAGCATCGAGAGCTTGGCGATGACGAAGACCGCCTCGATGCGCGTCTCGAGGTTGCAGAGGTGAACGCGCGCGCCGCGCTTGGTGAACTTGATGTGGGCCCGGATGATGCGCGACAGCGCCAGGCTGTTCATGATCGCGACCGCGGCCAGGTTGATCACCAGGCACTTCACGTCCTCGGCGTCGAGCTGATCCACCAGCATCTCCAGCTCGTCGGTCTCGGGGCCGCCGGTCAGGTCGCCGTGCGGCTTGATGACGACCGTGCCGTTCAGCCTCTTCACGTGCGAGTGCTTCAGTGCCTGCGTGTGCGCCATCGCTACCTCCTAAAGGATCTTGCCCTCTCCCCCGGTCACGCCCGGATCGCCGTGAACGATTCGTCGAGCTTCTCGATCGCCTCGTCAACTTCGGCAGCCGTCGCGACCAGCGGCGGAGAGATGCGGAGCACGTTGCCGTAGAGCCCGCCCTTGCCGATCAGGAGCCCGCGCTTCTTCGTCTCCTCGAACAACCGCGCGGTCGCGCGGGCGTTGGGCGAGCGGTCCTTGCGCGTCTCGTCCTCCACCAGCTCCACTCCCTGCATCAGGCCCATGCCGCGGACGTCGCCGATGGTGCGCGGGTACTTCGCCTTGAGCCGCTCGAGCCCCGTCCGCAGCCGCCGGCCCTGCGTCTCCGAGTTCCCCAGGAGGTCGTGCGACTCGATGTAGTCGATCGTCGCCTTGCCCGCCACGGTCGTGACCGGGTTGCCGCCAAAGGTCGAGATCGTGAGCTTGGTGAGCGAGTCGGCGATCGCGGGTGTGGCGATGCAGGCCGAGAGCGGCAGGCCGTTCGCGATTCCCTTCGCCATGGTCATGATCTCGGGCTCCACGCCGTACTGCTCGCAGCCCCACCACTTGCCGCCGGTGCGGCCGAAGCCGGTCTGCACCTCGTCGCAGATGAACACGCCGCCGTACTTGCGCACGATCCCGGTCGCGATCTGGAAGTACTCCTTGGGCGGCGTGATGAACCCGCCCACGCCCTGGATGGGCTCGGCGAGGAAGCCCGCGATCTGGCCGGTCGTGGTGGTGCGGATCAACTCCTCGATGTCCTGCGCGCAACGCACCTCGCAGCTCGGATAGGTGAGCCCGAGCGGGCAGCGGTAGCAGTAGGGCGAGAGCGCGTGCTTGACGTCCGCGACCTTGGAGGGCAGCGCCCGCCACGGCGCGTGCGCCGTGAGCGACTGCGCCAGCATCGAGCGCCCCGAGTAGCCGTGGCGCAGCGCGATGATCTCGCTGCGCCCGGTGTACACCTGCGCCATCATGACGCCGGTCTCGTCGGCCTCGGTGCCGCTCGCGGTGAAGTAGCACTTCTTGAGCTCGCCCGGAGAGATGGATGCCAGCTTCTCCGCCAGCTCGACGATCGGGACCGTCGGGAAGAGCGTGGAGACGTGACCCAGGCGGTCGATCTGCGCCTTGACGGCGGCGTTCACATCGTCGTTCGCATGCCCCACCGAGACCGTGAGGATGCCGCCGAAGAAATCCAGATAGTCCTTCCCGTCGAGGTCCCGCAGGCGCATGCCCTTGCCTTCGGCGAGGACCAGCGGCTCCTCGTAGTAGTTGGAGACCGCCGGGAAGAGATACTCCTTGTGCTTCTTCCGGACTTCCGCGGAGGTGAGCGCCTCCTGCGCCGGCGGGGTCTTCGAGCTCAAACCGTCCTCCATGCAGCCGCGCGGCTGCTCGTGCCGGCGACCGTGGGGCGAGAAGGGCGTCGGAGCACCCGCGGCGTCAGCGGCGCACAGCATACGCCGCAGGCGCGCGGCGGACAAAGCGCCGATCCGGCCACGGGCGGCCCGAATGCGAAGCCGGAGGGGATTGAATTGCCGCTGCGTTCCACCTAGATTCTGGCCGTTCCGACCGGGCCCGCTCTGGAGAAGCCATGAACAGCATTCGCTCCACCGCCCGCCGGATCGCGGCGGTTGCCCTCGCCTCCGCCGTGGTCGGGCTCCCCGGCGCCGCGCGCGCTGCCGCCACATCGCTCGACACACTGGTCGCCGCCGAGCGTGCCTTTTCGGCGCTCTCGGTCGAGCGCGGGATGAAGGAGGCGTTCCTCGCCAACCTGGCCGCGGATGGGGTGGTGTTCCGTCCCGCGCCGGTGAACGGGAAACAGGTGTGGCGCGCGCGGGCGAATCCCGCGGCGACGCTGGTGTGGGCCCCCGACTACGCGGAGATCTCGGGCGCGGCCGATCTCGGCGTGACGAGCGGGCCGTGGGAGTTCCGACCCCCGCCGGAGCGCAATCAGCCCGCCGCTCACGGGCATTTCATCTCGGTGTGGAGACGCACGAAGGACGGAATCTGGCAGGTCGCCGCCGACATGGGCATCGGGCACGAGAAGCCGGCGACCGGCCTCGACGCGGTGGAGCTGATCGCCGGCCCGGTGCATCCGAAGCTGCCGCCTCCACCGCCCGATTTCGGGAGCCCGATCCTCGGCGGCCCGCTCTTCTCGGGAAACAGCTTCGGGATGGGGTTCGCGACCGGACCGGGTTACATCTCGATCGAGGACCGGCGCATGGCCCGCGCGATTACCGGCATGATGACCGCCGAGCGCTCGCTGGTCTTCGTCACGCGCAACCACGGCATCGAGCAGGCGTACGCCGAGCACGCAGCGCACGACGTGCGCGTCTACCGCAACGAGATGCTCCCCATGGTCGGGACGGGCGCGTCGCTCGCCGTGCTGGCCAGGCGCGGGCGCCGCGTGGAGATCGCGCCCCATCGCCACGGCATGTCGGCCTCGCGCGATCTCGGCTACAGCTACGGCCTGCTCATCGTGCGGAGGAGCCCCTCCGCCCGGCCCGACACCGTCTCCTACCTCCACGTCTGGCGCCGCGACGGCGCCGGACCCTGGAAGCTCGCGCTCGACGTCGAGAACGAATTCGGGACGAGGTAGCGACAGCCGGCGCTACTGCCCCCGCGCCACCTGGGCCGCGACCGCACCCGCGCCGGGCGCGGGTGCGCCCACGCGCGTCACCTCGCGCTTCACGAACCGTCCCGCGCCGCGCTCGACCTTGAGCTTGCCGTCCGCGAACTGCACGCGTCCGTTCGCGATCACGACCGTGGGCCGGCCCTTCACCTTGAAGCCCTCGAAGATGCTGCGGTCGCAGCGCGAGTGATGGGTCCTGGCGCTCCGCGTTCCGCTGTACGATGGATCGTAGACGACGAGGTCGGCATCGGCGCCAACTGCGATCGTGCCTTTGCGCGGGTAGAGACCGAAGATGCGGGCGGGGTTGGTGCTGCCGAGCGCCACCATCCGCTGGAGGTCGAACCTGCCCTCGCAGACTCCGTAGGTGTAGAGGAGCTGCAGGCGGTCCTCGATCCCGGCGGCCCCGTTGGGGATGAGCGTGAAGTTGTCCTTCCCCATCCGCTTCTGCTCCATCGTGAACGGGCAGTGATCGGTCCCGACGGAATCGAGCATCCCGCTCGTGAGCCCGGTCCATAGAGCCTCGTGGTGCCCGAGGTGGGGCGGCCGGATCGGCGGGCTCATCACGTAGGCCGAGCCCTCAAATTCGGGCTTCACGAACACGCTGTCGTCGAGCAGCAGGTACTGCGGGCAGGTCTCGCCGTAGCAGCGCTGCCCGGAGAGCTTCGCGCGCTCGAGCGCCTCGACCGCCTCGCGGCAGGTCATGTGAACGATGTAGGCGGTGGCGCCGTGAAGCCGGGCCATCATGAGCGCGCGGTTCGTGGCCTCGCCCTCGAGGCTGCTCGGCCGCGAGACCGGGTGGTACTCGGGCCCGAGCTTGCCGCCCGCGACCAGCTCCTTCTGCAACGCGTAGACCGCGTCGCCGTTCTCGGCGTGCACGGTGACCACCGCGCCCAGCTTCGCCGCGTGCTTCATGACCTGGTAGAGCTCGCCGTCGTCCACCATGATGGCGCCCTTGTAGGCCATGAACACCTTGAACGAGGTGATGCCGTACTCGAGCACGACCGCCGCCATCTCCTCCGCGGTGCGGTCGCTCCAGCCGGTGATCGCCATGTGGAAGGTGTAGTCGGCGACCGCCTTCTTGCTTCGCTCCCGCCAGATCTTGAGCCCCTCGAGCAGCGACTGGCCGCGGTTCGGGATCACGAAGTCGATGAGGCAGGTGGTGCCGCCCGCGATCCCGGAGGCGGTGCCGCTCTCGAAGTCGTCGGCCGAGACCGTGCCCATGAAGGGCAGCTCCATGTGGACGTGGGGGTCGATGAAGCCGGGGAACACGAACTGTCCCGCCGCGTCCACGACCTCGTCCTTGGCGCTGCGCTTCTCGAGGTTCTCGCCGATCGCGACGATCCTTCCGCCGTCAATGGAGACGTCCGCAACTGTGCGGTCCGCCGCGGTCACGATTTCACCGTGCTTGATCAAGAGGCCCATGGTCGCTTCCTTCCCATGCGGATCAGGCTCCGCGGGTCAGTTCCGTAAGGCGCATCCACGGCCGGGAGACGTCGAGACCCTCGCAGGACTCGAGCACCAGGCCATCCTCGTCGGCCCAAAAAGTATAGCCCTCTTCCGCCGGGCGCGGGGGCAGGCTCAGCACGTAGCGCCGGGCGGCCACAGCGCCCCAGGGAGTGGCGAGCGTGCCGCGCTCGATGCAGCGGTAGAGCATGCGCTCGGGCGTCACCGCCATCCACGGCGGGCCGATCGAGAGCACCGGGAACTCGTGCTCGCCGCCGACCTGGAAATCGCGCCGCTGGAGGATGAAGGCGCTGAACAAGTGGGTGACGAAATCCACCTCGCAGAAGTCGGGGAAGTCGCCCTGCTGCTCCCGCACGCGGCCGTCGGCCTCGATCCGCACGCGCCAGATGCGGTCGCTCGCCGCGTGCAGCGCGCGCAGCCGGCGCGGTCCGACGGTCCAGAGGATCTCGAGGCCGGTGGGACGCATCGTGTCGGTGAGCGTGGCCCGGTACTCCGATGTGTTCGGATACGGATGGGGCGGAACCATGCGCTGCTCGCCGGTGGCGATCAGCCCCGCGGGAGCGGTTTCGATCCGCCAGCGCTCCTCGCCGCACTCACGCCCGGCATGGAAGATCTGGTAGCGCCCGGCGGCGACGAGCCGGGTCGTGAAGAGAGAGGACATCGGGAGTCCTACAGCTCGACCAGCTCCTCGTAGGTCTCCGGTCGGCGGTCGCGGAAGAACTGCCACACCGCGCGCACCTCGTCGATCATGTCGAGGTCCATCTCCGCGACCACCAGCGCGTCCTCGCTCTCCCCGGCCTGCGCCAGGAAGTTGCCGCGCGGATCAACGAAATACGACGAGCCGTAGAACTTGCCGATGTTCCAGGGCGCCTCGGTGCCGACCCGGTTGATGCAGCCCATGAAATACCCGTTGGCCACGGCGTGGGCCGGCTGCTCGAGCTTCCACAGGTACTGCGAGAGCCCGGCGACGGTGGCGCTCGGGTTGAACACGATCTCGGCGCCGTTCAGGCCCAGGGCGCGCGCGCCCTCCGGGAAGTGGCGGTCGTAGCAGATGTAGACGCCGACCCGGGCGTAGCGCGTCTGGAACACCGGGTAACCCAGGTTCCCGGGCTTGAAGAAATACTTCTCCCAGAAGCCCGAAGTGTGCGGGATGTGGTTCTTGCGGTACTTGCCGAGATACGTGCCGTCGGCGTCGTAGACCGCCGCGGTGTTGTAGAGCACGCCCGGCATGTCCTTCTCGTAGACCGGGACCACGACCGCCATCTTGTACTTCGCCGCGATCTTCGCGACCGCCTCGGTCGTCGGGCCCGGAACCGGCTCGGCCGCCTCGTACCAGCGCTTGTCCTGGCCCGGGCAGAAGTAGGGACCGTTGAAGATCTCCTGCAGGCACAGGATCTGCACGCCCTTCCCGCCCGCCTGCTCGATCAGCGGCACGTGCTTGTCGAGCATGGCGCGCTTGACCTTCTCGACCGGGACGCTCTCGTCGTTGATGGGGTTGGCGCACTGGATCAGTCCGCCGATCAGCATACGGGGCATGAGTGACGCTCCTTCTCGTATCGTTCGGATCCGCCCGCAATTCGTTCTCGATGACCGCATCCGAAGCGTACTCCGCTCCCGGACGGCGGGCAAAGGCTCGCGTCTCGCCTTCCCGCCAACGGGCCGGAAGGATGCTCTTACGGGGTCACGACGAATCTCCGGGTCCGCACCCGGTCCGTGACGTGGAGCCGGGCGAAGTAGAGTCCCGCGACCGCGCGGCCGCGGCCGGTCGTTCCGTCCCAGGCGAATTCCCGCCGGCCAGCCGGCTCGAATCCGTCCGCGAGCGTGGCCACATGGCGCCCCGCGACGTCCAGAATGTCGAGCCGGATCCTCCCCGCTTCGGGCAGCGCGATGCCGAAGCGGCTCGGCCCGCGCGTCGGGTTGGGGGCGACTGGATCCAGCGCAAACGGGCCCGCCGGGCCCTCGCCGGCGCCGGTCGTCGCCGCGTTGTTCGGCACCGTGAATTGCCAGACGGGCCCGGTCACGGTGCTCGACCCGTCGCTCGCCGTCACGTACCACTCGTACTGCTGGTCACGCTGAAGACCCGGCCAGGGAATCGAGACGGTCGAGCCCGCGGGCACGCCGTCGAGTGTCCCGATGAGGTGGAAGTCGTCCTGCTCCGCGCTCAGGTCGCAGTCCAGAGTGAACTGGCTGCTCGAATCCGCGTCCGTTTCGAATCGGCCCAGCCAGGGCGAATAGGTCCGCATCCGGATCTGGCTGTTCGCCGGCGAGAACTCCATGATCCGCAGCCATCCGTCCCCGCCGTGCGCCCAATTCTGGTAGTTCGCCATCACGGTGTGGATCGTGTGCCCGTTGCAGGTGTCCGCCCGCCGCGCCTCATTCACATTGTGCCCGCAAATCATCATGATCAGATTGGCGTGGCCCTTCAGCGCGTCGTAGATCTGCTGGCCGATGTCGCAGAACGTCACGGGCGGGCCGGGATCCAGTATCCAATGGCTCACGACGATCGCGCGCCGGTTCGAGTGGGTCGTGAGCAGCCCGTTTGCCCATAGCAGCACCGCCGGATCCAGCGTCCATGCCAGCCCGATGCCGATCACGATGAAATCCAGCCCGCTCGCGCTGAACAGCTCGAACCAGTTGTTGTTGTCGGTCCCGAAGTGGCCCCCGTAGTAGCTTCGACCGGCGAAGCGGCTCACGCCGAAGTACTCGTTGAAAGCGGGGTTGCCGCCGGGGCCAATGTCGTGGTTCCCGGCGCTCACGCCGAACGGGATGCCTTCCGGGAGCCCGGTGGCCGCCGGGTCCTCGAGCACCCGCATCGCCGAGTCCGCGACAATCCACTCCACTTGATTGCCGCCGTTCTCGCCGCTCTGAACGATATCACCCACGTGGGCGACGTAGGCGATGTTCCGGACGGCCCGGTTGGCCGCAATCCAGCCGGTCTGGGCCAGGAATATGGCGGGACTCCCACCGACCAGGCTCGAGGTGTAGTACTGGGTGTCGGGCAACTCGACCAGGGTGAAGTCAGGACCGGCGGGCGCCGGGCGCCGCCTGCCGTAGAAGGCGACCCCAAGATCGTCCCCGTCCGGATCGCCCACCCGCACCGTCAGGTCAGGCGGCAGGTCGAGCACCGTGTCCAGCGGTGCGGGGGCGATCATGGCGGGCGGATCGGGGGCGCTCTGGACGGCCGGACGGGTAGCGGAGCCCTCGGCGGAAGACCAGGTCGCGGCGGCGAGAAGGACCGCCAGACCCCATCGCGCCGGGCCTTGGGTTCCTTGGCGGCCGTAGATTCCAATGTAGGACGACACTTCGTGAGCCTCCACCGGCCGGAATCCAGATGCGCGCGGCGAACCCGGGCTCCCTATCGTGCGACGGCGAATCTCCGAGTCAGAACGCGGCCCGCGGCCTCAAGCCGCGCGAAATAGAGTCCCGCGGGCGCCGGGCCGCGCCCGATCCGCCCGTCCCACGCGAACTCCCGCCGCCCGGCCGCCTCGTACCCGCTCGCGAGCGCGGCCACCCGGCGGCCGCTCACGTCCAGGATGTCGAGCGCGATCCTGCCCGCCACGGGAAGCACGACGCCGAAGTGGCTCGGACCGCGCGTCGGGTTGGGGGCGACCGGGTCCAGCGCGAGCAGCCCGGCCGGACCGTCCCCTACGCCGGTCGTGGCGATGACCTGGAACGGACCGTCGCTGACGTCCAGCGCCTCGTTGTAGAAGGTGTCCCGCGCGACGATGCGCACGTACGCGTTGTTCGTGGTCGGCCCCGTGACCCACCAGTTGAACGATCCCGTGTTCGGAGTCTCCGAGATCAGCGTGGACCACGGGCCGCCGGATCCGTTGCGCGAGAGCAGGACGTCGACGCTCCGGATCCCCGACGGATCAGAGGCGCTCCACTCGAGCACCGCGCGCTGCCCCATGGTCAGCGCTTCGCCGCCGTTGGGCGCCGTCACCTCCACCAGGGGGGCGATGTTCTCGGTCGTGTGGAATTGCCAGGGCGGCCCGTCCACGGTGCCCGACCCGTCGCTGATCTCCACATACCACTCGTACATGCGGCCACGCTGGAGGCCCGCCCACGGGATCGAGATGGTCGAGCCCGATGGAACTCCGCGGAAGGTCCCGATCGGGTGAAACCCTCCGTCCCCCCCGCTCAGGTCGCAGTCCAGCGTGAACTGGCTGCTCGAATCGGAGTCGCTCTCGAACTGATCGAGGGTCGGCGAATAGGTCCGGACCCGAATCTCGTTGTTGACGGGCGAGAATTCCATGATCCGTAGCCATCCATCGCCGCCGTGCGGCCGGGACTGATAGTTCGACATCAGCGTGTGAACGGTGTGGCCATTGAAGGTGTCCGAGCGGCGACCCTCCTCGAGATGCCCGCCGAGGATGAGGATCAGGTTCGGGTGATCCTTGAGGCTGTCGTAGAGGGCCTGTCCCTGGGGACTGAAGGCGGCGGGGTTGCCGTTG
>Ga0184629_10000384_pt1 | contig 19642 bp, 17 predicted proteins | sample PLM4_32_b1_FD_133158 | JGI IMG/M metagenome (GOLD analysis project Ga0184629, IMG submission 133158) | Groundwater sediment microbial communities from an aquifer in East River, Colorado, USA - PLM4_32_b1 | ecosystem: Environmental > Terrestrial > Soil > Riparian zone | place: USA: East River... | reverse complement strand
CCGAAAATCTTTAGCTGAGCAGCTAAATAATTGGCAGCCATGTCAATTTCTGAAGAACCTGTATATCGTCCACGCATTTCGTCTGCTGCAAGAAATGACAAATGGGCTTCCACTTCGGTTAGGGACACTGACTGGTTAATTTTGCTCAGCACTTTCTTCTGTGCCGACAACGACCAGTTGATCAGGAAAAATAAGATCAGAAAAGTCAGGTTACGCATAATAGAGGTTTATGATCCAATGTAGATGGACAAGGTATAAAATGCAAAAGCGGATTCCGCTAAGGGAACCCGCTTTTTTCCAGGTTTAGGTATACGCTACTAGCGGTTTATTTTTCTTAGCGCAAGAACAGCAGTTCTCTGTATTTCACCAATGGCCAGTCCTCATTGTCGACAAGCAACTCAAGTTTGTCTACGGAGTCGCGGATAACTTCAAAGTATTTCTCTTTAATATCATCACAATAGGCAATAGCGCGCTTATGGGTTTCCGTGATCTTATTGATGCGCTTTCGTTCTTCAATCATGGCACGTACGTTGTTCTTGATCGTATCAATATGTCCTGAAATCTCTTTGATGGTAAGTACTACAGCAGCGTTGTCGACCCCCAACCCTTTCAACCCGTTGGCGTTGGTGATCAGCTTGGTTTGATATGCTATGACCGTTGGTACGATGTGATTCATTGCTAAGTCCCCCACCACACGAGCCTCGATTTGAACACGTTTAATATACGCTTCAAGCTTTATTTCAACGCGCGCTTCATTTTCTTTGTGACTCATCACACCGTGCTTCTCAAACAACGCAACTGATTTTTTTGTGAGATAGGCATCGAGTGCATGTACCATATTCTTAATATTGCCGAGGTTACGCTTAGCGGCTTCCTTTACCCAATCTTCCGAGTATCCATCTCCCTCAAATCGAACATCCTTTGACTCTTTAATGTATTTGCGAAGAACATTGACAACGGCCAAACGCTTTTCTTCCCCTTTATCAATCTCTTTCGTTACGGCATCATAGAATTCTTCCAGTTGATCAGCAACAATTGTATTTAGCGCAGTCATAGCTGTACCGCAGTTGTCAGCTCCTCCTACGGCACGGAATTCAAACTTATTACCGGTAAATGCGAAAGGTGAGGTACGGTTCCGATCCGTTGCATCCAGTATGATTTCCGGGATTTGATCGATACCGAGCTTCATGTACATATTATCACCCTTCTCAATTTTTACGTTGCCCCCTTTTTTCTCCAGTTCATCCAATACGGCGGTCATCTGCGATCCGATAAACACAGACATGATGGCCGGAGGAGCTTCGTTGGCTCCAAGACGAAAATCATTTGCCGGGGTTGCAATACTAGCGCGGAGAAGGTCAGCATGCGCATGAACAGCTTTTATCGTGGTAATAAAGAAAATCAAAAACAGGAGGTTATCGCGGGCACTGCTTGTGGGTGCATAAAGATTTACACCTGTGTCTGTAATTAAAGACCAGTTGTTGTGTTTTCCCGAACCATTTAATCCCGCGAAGGGCTTTTCATGAAACAGAACCTTTAAATTATGCTTCTCCCCTACTCTGGACATTACATCCATCATCAGTTGATTGTGATCATTTGCAACGTTGACCTCTTCAAATAAGGGAGCTACTTCAAATTGGCTCGGAGCTACTTCGTTGTGTCGTGTGCGAACGGGGATACCCAACTTCCAGGCTTCAATTTCAAAATCCTTCATGAAGTCATAGACCCGTGGAGGAATCGAACCAAAATAATGATCTTCCATCTGCTGGCCTCGGGCAGGAGCATGACCAAATACAGTCCGGCCTGCCATGACAAGATCTGGGCGAGCATCAAATAACGCCTTGTCTACTACAAAATACTCCTGTTCAGGACCAAGCGATGCTACTACATGCTGAATATCTTTATCAAAAAGGTTACAAACTTTTGTCGCCGCCACGTCGACTGCTTTTAGAGCTTTCAATAAGGGTGACTTGACATCAAGAGTTTCACCCGTATAGGATACAAAGATGGTTGGAATACAAAGTGTCTTGCCATACATGAACATCGGTGACGTTGGGTCCCATGCTGTATAACCACGGGCTTCAAACGTGCTACGGATTCCGCCGCTCGGAAAAGAAGAAGCGTCAGGTTCTTGCTGAACCAGTTCGCTACCTTTGAACTTCTCTATACCAGATATAGCATCAAAGAAAGAATCATGTTTCTCGGCCGTTCCTCCTGTCATGGGTTGAAACCAGTGTGTAAAGTGGGAAGCTCCCTTAGCAATCGCCCACGATTTTGCCGCAGCAGCAACCGCGTCTGCTGAGACTTCATCAATTTTCTCGTGATTCTTAATTGCCTGACTTACTTTTTTAAAGACGGCAGGGGAAAGTGTAGCACGCATCTGCTCTGCGCCAAAAACATTTTCTCCATAGAATTTGGAAACATTTGGGCTGGGTAGGTCAACGTGTACTCGGGGACGGTGGCTCAGTTGCTTTAGAGCTTCAAATCGTAAATGCGCCATAGGTGGTTGTAATTTTGATCTATTTGTTTCCAAAACTATTGGAATTTTCGAGACTGCGTTAAAAAATAATCCACAATTTTAATTTTTTGTTAAGAACACGTTTGCATAGGGTTCATTTTATAACGCTTTTCCGTTCTTTTTGCGAAAAGATTAGAAGATTGGGAAGATTGGAAGATTGGGAAGATTGGCAGGTTACAAGATTGGAGGATTGACAGATTAAGTTCAATAATTTTCTAAACTTCCAATTTTCCAATCTTTTCGGCGATAGGCCGATCGTCTACGCGGGATTTGATGGCTTCGAAAGTTTCCTCATAGTTTGATTGCAGCGTTCCCATCCACCGGTCCCACCAGAGAAAATATAAACCATAATTGCCATGAATGGTTTGATGATGCATGTTGTGGTTCACCGACGTATTGATCCACTTCCCTATCCAGTTTTTAGAAAAACCTTTTGGGTAGAGCTCATACCCCAGATGACCATACACATTATAGATCATCATAAACAACAGGAATATTCCAATCGCGAGCGGATGTACGGGAAACAAGAATGCAATTACAGCGATAACACTTCCCTCCACGACAGATTCTATCGGGTGAAAAGCCATGGCGGCCCAGGGCGATGGGTTGGTGGAAAGGTGATGAACCCGATGAACCATTCTATAAATGGACTTGCTATGCATCCAGCGATGCGTCCAATAGAAGTATGCATCATGAACCAGAATCATCAGAAAAATACTGAAGATAAAATATCCGACACTGTGTTGACCTATATCCCAATACGCCTGTGTGTAGTGTGAAAGGGGCGTTGCGAAAACCGTAAAACCAATGCCCGCAAAGATCGCTGCCGTGATAGAGGAGTATATGATCTCCCGCAGGTAATCTTTATTGGCCGGAAGCTTAGGCTGGATTTTCTTGAATAGAATTCTCTTTTTTCTGATTACATAAAAAATCAAAAACGCAATGGATGCAAGAATAAAATAGCGAAGGATTATTACTAAAAAGATAACCCAAAAATTCTTATCACCGGTGAGATAAACAGAGGGCATTGCACGCAATCCATTTATGACAAAGATAACACACCAACAGTATCTAATCTAATAATCTTCCCGCCACAGCCGGACAAGGTATACCTCCCAGATGCAACGCGCTGGATTATTAATTTGATTTCTTTACTGAACCCCCGCTACTTGAATCAGTAATGGATTTATCTGGATTCCCGCGGTAACGAATGCTTCCACCGCTACTCGCATGGGCATCTAATTCTTCCGTAGCATTAACCTTAATAGTGCCTGCGCTACCTGCCTCAACATCTGCCTTCAGGGCCTCCAGATCGTAGGCATCAATCTCACCAGCACTACTGGCTTCAGCAACCAATGATTTTGTTTTACCTTTTAATTCCACCTCCCCTGCACTGGACGCGCTAACTTCTACGGAACCCGCACTAACCGTAACCTCAACATTCCCGGCACTCGAAGAACTGATTTCAAGCGTATTAGCATCTATAGTGCCTTCCGAGAAAATACTTCCGGCTGAGCTGGCAGATAACTTATCGAGCTGCACATAGGTGACAAATACTTTAGCGTCAAAATGTCCACGGTACCTTTCATCACGCATGTGTACCTTTAAATAGCTCCCAGACACTTCTGTGATAATATTTTCCAATTTTGTGCCCGTAACCTCTACCCGGACACTTTCCTTTTCCCCTTTTATCAGGTAAACATCAATCCCTTCGGTGGCTTTTACACCTGTAAATGGGCTTATCTTACGGGTTTGGGATTCCTGCGCCTGGGCATAGGCAGTGATAGAAATAAGTAAGATTATGGCCAATAATTTCTTCATGGGGCTTAAAAATTTGATCTAAAGACTGGGCCGAACCATAAGGGTTGCATAGAAGTCGCTCATAGGGAATAATTTTGCCGATGTACGAAAACATCGTATTTTACACAAAATTTCACGGTACATTTTATAAAATTTGTACATCAAACCAACAAAGCCATTATGATTTTTGACAAGAAAGCAGAACTAAACGTTCTCATCAACCTGGCCGCAAGCGATAGTAATGTTGCCGCACGGGAATCAAAACTTATCCATACCATTGGCAATGCAAACGGAATTAGCAAAGAAGATATTGAAAAAATGCTTAAAAGTCCTAAGCCGATTGGCAATATTGATACGCTTACCCCGGACGAAAAATTTGAACATCTTTATCACCTCATTCAGTTAATGAAGATGGATGGGCAAGTTTTTCGCAGTGAAATTGTTTTTTGCGAGCATATTGCTGATAAGTTAGGATTTAAAAAGGTTGTCGTTGCTGAGATCTCCCAGCACGTTTATAGTGATCCTACCATTACGGCTGACCGTGATATGGTGAAAGCAAAAGCCATGAAACTCCTGAAAACTAAAGATTAAGAAAGGTAAAGGGAAAACTAACACTTCCCTTTTTTATTGCTTTTCATAGACTACTCTACCTCCCAGGATAACCATGGAGACTTCCGTTTCCAGTATTTCTTTTTCCGGAATAGTCATCAAGTCTTTCGAGAACAAAGTAAAGTCTGCAAGTTTACCCGGCTCGATCGATCCTTTGATATCCTCTTCAAACGCTCCATAGGCAGCATCTAACGTATATGATTTCAAGGCCTGGTCACGGGTCATCTTTTCTTCCGGTTCATAACCGCCTTCCGGCTCTCCCTTGAGGGTCTTCCGTGCAACGGACGCATAAAAAGAAGGAATAGGATTAACAGGTTCAACCGGCGCATCTGTTCCATTAATAATCTTTGCCCCGGTCATTAATAGTGAATGCCACTTATAGGCACCTTCCTTAATACGTTTTTCCCCCAACCTTTCAATGGCCCAAGGCCTGTCGGATGACATGTGGATGGCTTGCATGGCCGGAATCACTCCAAGCTTTGCAAAGCGCGGAATATCATTGGGGTGAAGGTGTTGCGCATGCTCCACACGGAAGCGATGATCCTTGGCTTTCTCGGCATTCTCTTTGAAGGCTATTTCATAGCGATCAAGTACCTCCCGATTGGCGCGGTCACCTATCGCGTGTGAACAAACCTGGAAGCCGTACTTTAATGCTTCCTGTGAAGTTTTCAAAACGGTATCCATAGACAACGTAGCCATACCCGTAAAATCAGGCCGATCCGAATATGGTTCAAGAAGCCATGCACCTCGAGAACCTAAAGCGCCATCACAATTAAGTTTGATTGAACGAATGGTAAGTAATCCTGTTGAATCAATCTCAGGACCTTTCTTAAACCATTCGTAGATCAAATCCCTATCCCATCCGCTAAGCATAACATACAAGCGCACACCAAGCTTTCCATCTTTTTTAAACTGATGGAATAAATTAATGTTCTCCCGTGTTGCCCCTGCCTCATGGAAGCTGGTAATACCATTTCGCAAACAGGATTTGATCGCAAGATCAAACGCCTGACGGTCGGTCTCCATAGTATTTTCTGGAATATGCCGGGTAATCAGCGTCATAGCACGTTCATTAAACAATCCCGTTGGATTACCTAAAACATCACGGATGATTTCTCCTCCTTCGCTTTGCTCAATTTCCAATTTTTCAACTGAAAGTTGGTTTACACCTGCTAGTTCCATCGCTTTAGCATTTGCTAAACCAGCATGACCGCTGGCATGACGAAGGAATACAGGATTGTTTGGAGACACTTCACTGAGCTTGTTATGGAGTGGAAATCCCTTCACCATCTTGTCGGGTTTCACTTCCCATTTATCCTGGTGCCAGCCTCGGCCTACGATCCACTGTCCGGGTTGGGTCTTGCTAACCGCTTGCTTCACGTGTTCGACCATCTCATCGTAACTTTTCACATCCATTAAGTCCAGGTTAAGTTCGTTATAACCAATACCCATGATGTGACCATGGCCTTCAATAAATCCTGGAGTAAGAATTTTTCCCTGTAAATCAATGACTATAGTTTTATCATCAATAAGACTACGCACCCCTTCTTCGAGTCCTGCAAAAACAATTTTATCTGCTTTGACAGCAACAGCTTCGACAACTGGTTTCCTATCAGCAACCGTATAAATTTTCCCTCCCAGGATGACCATATCTGCCGGCACTTGTTTTTTGCCACATGAAAAAATCACTATCGCAAGCCCAAGAAAAAAACTATTTCTAAGCATGAGGTTTAAGTTTGTTACCCTAATGTTTACCAGAAATTATCGATCTGACATGTCCTTATTATCTTTACCGTCAAATTTCGGGATTTGTGCACTCCCCAGGAATATTTCACGACATTGCACAAAGGCAATGAATTCCTTTTGCGCCGTTGCCGTCTTTGTGTGAAAAGTCGTAGATACCTGCACAATGGAAGGCATTTGTCCTTAATATTAATTATTTCAAATGAAATTCAGCCGGAAGTATATTACCAATATATTAGTCAAAGCGTTAAGTCAGGGAATGACTCCGCGCAAACTTGCTCTTACCTGCGCACTTGGCGTTGTGCTGGGGCTCTTTCCTGTATTTGGTACTACTACCCTGCTTTGTTTCGCCTTTGCCATTTTATTTCGGCTGAACATACCCATCATTCAATTAGTGAATTATTTGCTTGCACCTCTTCAGTTACTCTTAATTATGCCGTTCATTAAAATTGGAACGTACTTGTTCCGATTAGACCCTTTCCCGTATTCTGCTGATCAATTGTTATCGATGTTCCGGAATGACTTCTGGCTATTGATAAAAGAAACAGGACTTGCTTTAATGATAGGTATAGGAGTATGGATGATTATATCCATACCGCTTTTCTTTCTTTTATTTTATCTATGCTTTTGGCTCTTCCGCCAATGGAGGACTAATCAGCGCGAATTAAAGTCCCAATAGAGCTTTTGCATGTAGGCCTTTCCTTCCTCCAGATCTACCGTAGAAGGAGAACCCGTTTCCTGGATGATTCTGTTGGCAATGTTATCGAATACCACAAGTTTATCAGCTTTGACTATACCGAAGCCGTTGTTGTATACATATACCGCGAACGGGCGATAGGAAGAACTTAATATGTTGTGGCTGAAAATGAAATCGTCGTTATAAAGATCAAGTTGGCCTAAAATTGTGTTGGGTATGTCTGCATGGCCTGCTATCGTGTGGATAACACTGTCGCGCATGGCCAGTGCTCCGCCTAGCCATAGCATGGGAATTTTGAATTTGCCGGGATTTGACACGCCGGGATTATTGGGATAAATATGGCCATGATCTGCCGTGACTATAATAAGTGTGTTATCCCACCAGGTAGTTCGTTTTGCTTTATCGATAAAGCCTCCAAACCATTTATCGGTGTAGTACGCTGAATTTAAAAAGCGATGAACTTCATCATCCCCTTGAATAACGGTTTCCATTGGGACATCAAACGGCTCATGACTACTTTGGGTCATCATAATTTTGAAGAATGGAACGGATGTACGTTGAAGCTCTTCAAAAAACTTTTCAAAGACATATTCATCGTGTACACCCCATTTACTGGTATTAAGCTCTTGCGGAAAATCCATACTGTGCGTGATATGATCAAAGTCACCATGCATCAAATAAGAACTGAAATTCGCGTAATTAATATTGTATCCATAAGTGAATTCAGTGCGATATCCCTGGGCTTTAAAGACCTTATTGAGATAAGGAAGATTTTGCGTCTTCTTTGGCTCTTTGACTATAGTGGTTACGGGTTGTGCAGGATAGCCGTTTAGGACAGAAACAACTCCTTTGTCCGTGCGGTCTCCGCTCGAATAAAAATTATCAAAGAGAATGCCTTCTTTTACCAATGCATTAAATCTTGGTGTTATGTCCGGAAGTCCTCCAAGTGGTTTAATCAGGCTGGAAGAATAACTTTCCAACATAATGATGATAACATTCGGCCGTTTTGTGCGAAGGAGCTGGCGGGTGGTATCCGGCAGCGGAAACAATTCCTTACAGTATTGTATTGTCTTATCCCTGTCAAAATAATTATCGGAATATTTCAGCCTGTTCATTTTCTGAACGGCGTAGGCAAAATTCCAGACAACGTTGACTGCCGCATGATTTGCAAAAGCATTTTTATTGTGAAAATAGACGAAACCAGTATTCATCGGGGCTACTCCAAAACTCCCCCTTATGGGTATTATAAAAAGTGCAGTAACAAATACCAACACGGGGAAAGCTTTCCATGTAGTAGTTGATAACGCAAAAAATCTTGGTTTAAAGTATTTATAAATCAAAAAAAGACAGACAGAAAAAATAAGGAAACAGTAAAGGATTAATAAAATAGATCTCCAAAAATCTCCCGAACCTGCTGCCTCTTTTCCCATATACATAATCGGAGTGGCGTCCAGCCGGAAACCCCAATGCTTATAAAGTTCAAAATCCAGGACGATAACAAAGCATGATACAAATAGTACCACCGCGGTGTAGCCAAACCAGAATGGCCAAATAGTTTTACCCTGCATAAAGAAAAGAATTCCCAACATTAGCCCGGATAAAAGAGAAAAGTAACCCGCCATGGAAAAATCCATGCGGATACCGTTAAAGAAAATAAGGAAAATTTCTGTGAACGAAAGCTCGCTGGTTAAACCACTATGATAAAGTAGAAAAAGTGCGCGGGCTATAAGAAAAAAGAGTGTCCACGCAATAAATCCGGAAAGCAGCAGAACGAGTCTTTGTTTCATTTTATGGTCATCTCTATTGAAAGACAAAATCTCACCCCGACATGGTCGGGGCAATGGCGCAAAGAAAAGCTAAACATTGCGCCTTTTGCGCCTTTGCGTGAAACAAATGTTGCACGCACTGATTTTAAAGACAAGATACTATCTCGCAAGGATTCACCTTTCGATCAAATTTTAAGCGAGCGCTATTTTTTACCCTGACTACGTTCTACAATTTTTGGATAAACCTGTGTAAGTGCCCGTTGAAGGTGGTTCTCATCATCTATTTCACACCAGGCCAGATCTTCAATTACTTTAATCGTAATGTCATGGTGTAACGCCGTACCTACCAGCGCGTCCTCATAGTTCATTCGCCGGCCGCCTTCACTAAAATGTGCTTCTGTAAAGGAAACCATCTTTTCCAATGTTGGCCGCGAAAGTTTAGAAATACCGACCAACTCTCCATTAATGTGATCCAATACGGCGCGATCCTTACTCATGTTCTGTAAAAATCCTTTGGGGGAATGTTGAATAAAAACTTCATCCCCCGAATGGGTTGCACCGCTAGCGAGAACAATGTCTTCTGTAGAATCTGACAGAAGATACTTCAGCGCTACAGCATCGTAAAGAAGATCGCTCTCCAAAAGAAGAAACGGACCTTTGACTAAATTCCTTAAAACATAAAGCGTATACATACTTCCCGTGACTGCGAAATCCTCATTTCGGAAGGTGGTTACTTCAGGGAATTTCTTCCGCAATAAGTCAAAGGTTTCGTGAAAATATCCCGTACCTATAATGATACTGGTAATTCCATGATTTAATAAGTGCTTAATCGATCGCTCAATAAGTGATTGTCCGTCTATCTCCAGAAACCCCTTTGGTCGTTCTTGTGTATAGCCTTTTAAGCGAGTGCCCATGCCTGCGGCCAATATCACTGCCGTACTAACGGGAGATGTCATGCAGAAATAAATTTCAATAATCTTTCCTTCACCTCATACGGCTTGACAGTAGGTCTTCCCAATTCAGGCGGTGAACCTTGTGCAATTTGAAGATGCACAAATGTAAGGTCCCCACTTTCTTTCCATTTCTTCACTGTCTCTTGCAATTCTTTAATCGAATTCACTTTTAATGCTGCAGGATAACTCACGGAAGCTGCAAACTCTGCAAAGTCCACAATGTGAGAAACGGTAGCCTGACCCCCCGTTGAATCATGTACATTATTATCCAAAAGAATGTGAAGCAAATTTCGGGGCTGGTAATATGCATTTGTGGCGAAAGATCCCATCCGCATAAGCGCTGAGCCATCGCCATCAATAACAATCACTTTTTTATCCGGTCTTGCCAACGCCAGGCCCAGGCCAAGGGAACTTATGCAACCCATGGAACCTACCATGTATAGGTTGTTTGGCTTGTCCTCAACCTCGAATAGTTCACGTCCTGTTTTTCCTGTCGTGGCTAAGAGCACGGTGTCCTTATCCGTCAGGTCGGATATACATTTTAGGGCCTCGGTCCGGATGGGCAGGCCCGGAGCTTGCTTTGATTTTGAAATTGTTTTGTTTCCCCTTTTATGCAGCGACTGCTCCTTTAACGTAACATCTCCGAAAGTTCCCTTTTTAACTACGAAAAAGAACGTGCGGCCTGCTTCAATATGATCATTAGCTAACTTTAATTGTTTACTTACAGCCTCCATATCGCCCGCAAGGTATGCCCACTCCACGTTCATCAATGAAAGCATCTTTTCAGTGATTTGTCCCATCAATTCATGCTGGGGCTCATCCTTAAGTCCCGGTTCACCGCGTAAGCTCACAAAACCAAGAACGGGAAGTCTAAAAGTATAGTTAAGCGAAGTCAACGGGGAAGTAGCATTGGTAAGCCCTGAATTCTGCATCAGCACCACTGACTTCTTTCCACCAAGCTTTGCGCCGGAGGCAATCGCAACAGCATCACCCTCATTAGCTGCCATAACGTAATCACATTCGTTGATCGCGTAATTGATCAGCGACTTCAAAAAAGAGCAAGGTACTCCGGAATAAAAATCAAAGCCCATCGCTTTCAATTCATCCCCAAATGTTGTTGTGTTTATCATCTAGAAGATAGTAATGTTATAAACGAAGTTTCCCGGCATTTTGAAAATCAACCAAAGTATCTACATCGAGCCATGCCCCGCTGATGTACTTTACTGCAATAGTATTTTCCCTGGCTAATTCGTTGAATAAATCAGAACAAGTCATCGATTTAAAGTCACTTGACTTGTTTAGTTTTTCCAGCGCCTTTACGACTTGTACTGCTCCGGTTTTATTAACTTTCCAAAGTCCGATGAACTCGCCAAAAATTTCATTCCTGGGGAGGCTTGAACCCATCTTTTTAAAAACAGAAGTTCCCAGGTAATTCGTGCGGTCATATTTTTCAGAAGCGAAAATAAAATCCTTGTCTTTTCCATTTTCATCACAATCTGCATCTACAACCAGGGTAATGTTATTCTGGTCGTTCAAAAGTTCGTGCAGCACATAACGTTTAAAAATTATATCACCATAGCTGATCAGCGTATTTTCTTTGATCTGATCTTTCGCCATATGCAAGGAATACAACTCCTTGGTGGACGCAAAGTCATCATTGTCTACAGTCTTAATATTACTGAGTTTTACTTTTTCTTTTTTAAAGCCTCTTACTACAGTAACATCTTTTATCCCCAGCTGGTTAAACTCATCTACCTGCGTGGCGAGTAGCGATTTGCCATTAACCTCCAGTAATGTCTTAGGAGTCTCTTTCGTAAGGTCACCCAACGATCCCTGGCTTGCAGCCAACACGATGGCGTTTACTTTCTTGCCCGTAGTAGGCAGGTATTTATCTTCTGCAGCTTCCAATTCGTCCGCACCTTGAAGGCGAAATATTTCGTTCACGGACACGACTTTGCTTTCTATATTGATCAATGACTGATCAGCAAATATCCTGGCGGAAGTCTCCTTCATGCTCTTGATCGTAGAACGTATATTATGATTCGCCCAGATGATGGTACTGATACCCACTTTTCTAAAATGGTCCGTAGGAACAGAATAATATTTAGTAGGAACAATGATTACCGGGCATCGATTGCCCCATTCCTTCATGAAGGCATCAATATCAGAAGAGTCCGCTTTTTTGCTGTGACAAAGTATCGCATCCGCACCTGCTTTGTGATAAGCATCTGCTCTCCGTAACGCTTCATCTAATCCCCAACCGGCAATAAATGCTTCCAATCGGGCAACAACCATAAAATCCGGATCCAGCTGTGTGTCTTTAGCTGCTTTAATTTTACCACTAAACTCGTCTACATCGGCGAGTGGCTGGTTTTCACCCCCAATAAAGGAATTTGTTTTAGGAAAAAGTTTGTCCTCAATACAAACCGCTGCAATGTCGCGCTGCTCAAGTTTCTTCACGAGTCTGCGCATGTTATTAAAATTTCCGTAGCCGGTATCACCATCCAGCAAAATCGGAATAGTTGTGGCATCGCTCATAAATTCCAGCACATCCAACACTTGTGTCCATGAAGCTTCATTGTTATCTCTGACACCAAGGGCGGCAGATATTGACAGGCCGCTTCCCCAGATACCCTTAAATCCAGCTTCCTCAACAATTTTGGCAGACAAACCATTGTGAGCCTCCATAAGAAATGCCATTTCTGGCGCATTGATCATCGACTTTAACTGTGTTGTTTTCTTCATATCAGAAATTTCGCTTTAAAAAAGGCGGCCAAAAATACAATCTAAAAATAATATTTTGTTCATGTTCCGTTAAAATAACCCGTCATTCGTCCGTTTTTAAAATTTAATTCACTTTTTTTGCGGCTTATGAGACCTTACCAATATCGGTGTAATGATTACTCCTTGCTAACGCCTCCTTTCAAGCAGTGGGTTATTTTACCCTTGATCCGATTTGTACCTTGGGTAATACCCGCAAATGTAATCACGCTTATTTCAAATCTTTTTGTTTATCTCGCTTTATACCTATCGCTCAATCCAACCATGGTGGGTACTTTTACTCCATTGTGCGTAGCTGCTTGTTTAATTATATATCTCGTAGGCGACCACCTGGATGGAATGCAAGCGAAGCGCACCGGCACAGGGTCGGCACTGGGCGAGTTTTGTGATCATTACCTGGATGCCTTTAATAATGGAATTATTGTATTTACCATGTTTGTAATTTTTGGTATCAGCCATTCTGCAGTCATTGCTGGTGTTATTGTTATTTCCTACATGGCTCATATGGCTGTCTTTTATGAACAACTCAAAACAGGTTGGCTGACATTCGAACGAATTAGTTCGCTGGAAGGAGTTTTGGTCTCCGCTTTACTCATCGGTCTCTCGGCGGTTGATCCATTCTTTGATCTCATGACCTATCGTTTCATTGGAGAATTCACTGTTGCTGAGGCCATCATCGTCAGCTCGGCCTTTGGAGCCTTTGTTACGTTTATACGAACATTTAGACGCACACCAGGAGTTAAACCTGGTTATTGGATTTTCTCACTGCTGATGATCCTTGTTGGTTCGGTCGGGATATTTGTGTTTAACAACGTTCAATTATTTACCGTCCTTACGCTATATGGCAGCCTTTACATTGGCAGGATCATGTATGGGCACCTGATTGATGGCCTGGAGAGCCAGGCAGACTGGATTGTCCCGATTTGTCTCGTGTCTTATTATGGACTTGGTTTTTCCAACACAGACTATATTTTTTGGATACTCACCGCCTATATAACGGCCCGGATTCTGGTCTTGATTGTAAGAACATTCTCGACGCTGGGAGTTTATTGGGTATGGCAAAATGCCCGCACCTAAATATACTTCGTAATTACCGTAACGCTATAGCAGATAAATATTCATAAAGGTTAAATCAACGTTCAAATTCAATATCCATGAAGGAAGTAGCACGCAAAATTTTACTCAACCCTGGACCCGCCACTACAACCGATACGGTAAAGTACGCTCTTATTGTGGAGGATATTTGCCCCCGTGAAAAAGACTTTGGAAAGTTGCTGGACACCGTTAAAGAAGATCTTGTAAAAGTTGTGCACGGTCAGGAAGATTATGTTGCCGCACTCTTTACTGCCAGTGGCACCGGTGGTCTGGAAGCCGCTATCACTTCTGCTGTACCGAAAGGAAAAAAGATCCTGGTGGTCGACAATGGCGCCTATGGTGCCCGTATGGCTAACATTGCCACTACCTTTGGCATGGAGGTAGTCTTGCACAAACTAATGTATGGTGACTTCCCTGATCTTAATACAATAGAAGAACTCCTTCGTCGTAATCCTGATGTGAGTCACCTCGCTGTTGTTCATCACGAGACCACCACTGGAATGCTAAACCCTGTGCAGGAAATATGCGATCTTTCCCACCGGTATGGCGTGGAGGTTATTGTGGATTGCATGAGTTCATATGCGGGTATTCCCATTGATGTAAAACAATGGGGTGCAGGATACATTATTTCTTCTTCGAACAAATGCATCCAGGGAATGCCAGGAATGGTGTTTGTGATTTTCAAAAAAGCGCTGTTATCATCCCTTAAAAATCAAAAGCGTTCTTTTTATTTTGATCTGTACAGTCAATACACAGGTTTCGAAAAAACAGGACAAATGCAATTCACACCACCCGTTCAGGTAGCCTACGCACTGCGGCAGGCTATCGATGAATATTTTCTAGAAGGAGAATCAAACCGATGGAATCGCTACCGCGAAAGCTGGGAGACCTTATACCAGGGTCTTCAGGGGTTGGGTTTTGAATTTCTTTTACCCCGGCACTATCAATCTCAAATATTGCTCGCCATCATTGAGCCTGCGCATCCCGGATATAATTTTGAGGACATGCACGATTATTTATTCCAAAGAGGTTATACGATATACCCGGGAAAAGGTGCAAAAGAGGCTACCTTCCGACTATCTGTATTAGGTGATCTAAGTAGAAAAGATATTGAAGGTTTCTTAACCGAACTAAAAGGTTATCTATTGAAAGCTGGAGTTCTACCTAAATTGTGAAGTAAACCTGCTATAAATTATGAAATACATCCAGGCGCTTTTTTTCTTCTTCCTCGTAAGTTCTACAGCTTTCGCTCAGGAATTCGGCTTATCTTTTTCGTATTTCATTCCAAAGAATGGTTACTTCTCGACGCCGATAAGCCCTTTTTCTGTCCGCGGGCTCGGCGTGGACATAAACCGGTTCCTGGCCCTTGAAACGGGGGCATCGTTGTATCGTATGTCGGGTTTAAATGTGAAAGATCTTCCTTTCGAAACAAAAGATCCTTTAGTAGGGCCTAACTTCACCATCCTCGTGCCGGCAGAGTTGGTTATCCAATTTAAAGGATCCACAGTAGAGTTTGATATCAAGGGTGGGGTTTTCGGATTTTATGGCTTCAGCCAAAAAATAAATTATGGGAACTTCGACAGGGCTATACGAAAATATGAAGGATGGCAAGTTGCCAACAGTGAGTTCAGCTATGACAACAAACCAGGTTGGGGTTATCATGCTGGAGTGGAATTAACGGTTTACGCAACACAACAAGTTGGTGTCTCCCTAGAGACAAATTACCTGATGGGGCAATCAAAGTTTCCGTTAACAGGGAGTTACACCGGCGGTAATGCGTCGCTGGAGACAAAGCCAGTTGAATATGCTGACGCAAAAATTGATTTAACAGGATTGGAATTTTCAATCGGCCTCATTTTTAATTCAGGACAAGGTGGGGGCGGAATGAAAAAAAAGAGGAGGTGATTTTTATAAAGGTTGTTGGTTATATGGGCCTCTCGCCTAGGACAAATAATTAGGCGTCCGTACATGATGTTTGAATTTATTGGAGTGATTTCATACCGTTCGGGTGTAAGGATCATGAACATTCACGCCATAAAATTATAAATCCTCATCCCTGGGTTTCACGGTATACATTTTGGGAAGGTCCGTCATTTCTAAAACATCTTTGTTATACTTCCGGTAGAGTAATCTTGAGTTCTCTACAAATGTCTTAAAGGATGCTTTCGATGTAACATCTTTAATAAAGCTGATGCTATCATGCTCAACCTTGGCGGCCGGAAGCATATAATAATCCCTGTTCATATCCGCTGTCCGGTAAACCCATTGCAGGTAATAGCCTGCACTATCAACGGTGGTCACGGAGCTATCGGCTCTATAATTAATTTTTTGAAGTTCAATGTAGGCCATGGCGCCTCCATCCGTATACCTTTTCCGCTGACCCGATACAAAATTCCCCAGGGAATAGGCGACAAATTGATTTGATTCTTTCCTCCATTCCATCGGCTGAATGACGTGAGGATGTGCACCGATTACCAGTTTCACCCCTTGCGCAAAACAAAATTCTGTGATATCCTTTTCCTTTTTTGAAGGAAGACTTTGATACTCTGATCCCCAATGTGTAAATACAATAATGGCATCGGGTTCGAATTCTTTAGCTTTTATGATATCCTGCTTCATTATTGCAGTGTCCAGCAGATTAACAACATTTGATTTCGGTACTGCTATACCGTTGGTTCCATACGTATAATTCAACAGCGCCAGTTTGAATCCGTTTTTTTCAATGATCAGTGGGGAATCATTCAACCTGTTTACCGTATCCACAAACGTTCCGGTATGCGCAATCTCAAAACTATCCAGCACAGCGATGGTACGTTCTAATCCCTGTTTACCCCGATCGACACAATGATTGTTTGCCGTAACCAGCGCATCAAATCCAATGTCTTTTAACGTCGTGGCCAACGCATCCGGTGAACTGAACTCCGGATAACCTTTATAAGGTGGCCCGGCCAAGGTAACTTCCAGGTTTGCAATCGCTACATCAACCGATTCAATATACGGCTTCATGAATTGAAAGCACGGGGTGTAATCGTATGTTTTGGTTCCAGCGTTATAGGCAGAAGCAATCTGAGAATCATGACCCATAACATCCCCGGCAAAGAGTAATGAAATACGGGTTGTATCCTGTGCGATGACACCTACCGTTGTAAAACTGAGAAGTAATAAGGATAGAATTCTTTTCATGTTTAGCCAATAAGAGCTTATGGTTCGGGATGTACTTCAATTATTTTTTCATCGACAATAACAAATACTTTATCGGCCTTCTTTGGGTAAATACGCGCCAAGCCCGTAAACGTCCCAAAGGCGGGTAACAATCCTGCACGTTCACCAAAATAAAAACACGGTAACGTTACGGATTGCCTGGCCTTTCCTATCATGTTCACACCCGGATGAAGATGCCCTGAAAGATTATACAACATCAGGTCATCTTCATTCAGGGGATGGTGGGTAAAGATAAAAGGCTCAATGTGCAGAACATCATGTACTGCAATTCCCTTGCGCAGATATTGTTGACCACTCATGATGTCATGATTCCCCAGCACAAGTTCGAAAGAAGACTTATTAAAATGCTTCACTAGTTCGCCGAATACCTCCCACTCCGGGTTGTAATGACTATGAAATAAATCACCCAAGCAAATTACCCGTTCCGGGTTTGTCAGGTTCATTAAATCAATCATGGACTCAAGGTTTTTATCATTGGCTTTTGAAGGCACGGCAATACCGGATCTGCGAAAATGATTGATCTTGCCCAGATGCAAATCAGCCAAAAAGAGTATCCCTTTACTTCTCCAGAAAACTCCCTTTTGAGGGTACAATTCTAGCCGCTCACCAAAAATCTCTACCTGCATGATGGGTCAATCTACTAAATCAAAAATTAATCGCGAAAACACAATCAAAGGCCTGAAAACCAATTAAATAGGGTATTTTTAAAGTGGTTCTCAAAAAAAAGTTAACATAGCCTTAACACAGTGCATCTTATTTCAGACTAGATTGCTCCCCGAATTAACTGTTTATGTTCGAATTAGACTTAGCCCACTCGGCTCTTCTTGTCGTTTGTCTTATTGCTGCCTGTTCCTTCGAATTTGTTAATGGTTTTCACGATACGGCCAATGCGGTAGCCACGGTAATTTATACGAATTCACTTAAACCCTGGGCTGCTGTTATCTGGTCTGGGGGCTGGAATTTTTTTGGTGTTTTTGCCGGAGGAATTGCCGTAGCCGTTGGCATCATAAACCTGTTGCCCGTAGAAACTTTAGTGGACCAAAATATTGCGCACAGTCTTTCGATGGTCTTAGCTCTACTAATTACCGCTATTTTCTGGAACCTGCTAACGTGGTATCTCGGTATTCCCTGCTCCAGTTCACACACGCTGATTGGTTCCATACTAGGTGTTGGTCTGGCATATTCACTTTTACCGGAAGCAATAGGCGATGCGGTGAACTGGGAAAAAGCCAAAGAGATCGGATTGTCTTTGTTGATCTCTCCCCTTTTCGGTTTCTCAATGACGATCATTCTCATGTATTTGATACGTTCCCTGACTAAAAAAACTTACTACGGTGAGAGCCTGTTTAAAGAACCTAAAAAGAATACCCCCCCACCCCTCTGGATCCGTGGGATACTCATTCTAACCTGCACGTTGGTAAGCTTCTTTCATGGATCGAACGATGGCCAAAAGGGTGTCGGGCTGGTGATGCTAATTCTCATTGGAATTGTACCTGCCTATTTTGCATTAGATCAATCTTTTATCCCTGATAAGTTGCCGGACTCCCTCACCCGTATTGAAAGAGTGATTGCATCAATTGATTCTTCCATGCTCTCAGCCCCCGACAAAGTCAGCCTGGCAGAAGCAACGACCATGAACCTGAGGCTTCAACAACGATTTTCGACTCTTCAGCAAATTCCGGCAATTCCTAAAAGTGAACGATTCCTGGTACGAAAGGACATCATGGTGATGGATCGCAACCTTTTATCTATTGTCAAGAAGGAAGAAGTAAAACTGAGTGAAAACGAAAAAAAGACGTTGAGGAGTGAATTAAAGAAAGTACGAAAAGTAACGGACTACTCTCCGAAATGGGTACTTCTCATGATATCACTTTCCCTGGGTCTGGGAACAATGATCGGCTGGAAGCGTATTGTGAAAACTGTTGGTGAAAAAATTGGCAAAGAACACCTCACTTATGCGCAAGGTGCGAGTGCTGAAATAATAGCGGCCAGCACGATTGGCCTTTCTTCTTCCTTTGGTCTGCCCGTAAGTACGACCCATGTCCTTTCATCGGGTATTGCCGGGAGCATGGTGGCTAGCAAGGGTGTCAAGAACCTTCAACCTGATACGGTGCGGAATATTCTTATAGCATGGTTTCTCACGTTGCCGGTGGTGATGGTCATGGCGGGAACACTGTTCTTATTGTTTAGATCTATTTTTTAGTTTCTTCCTTCCCTTTTCCAGATTAGAGGTCCAGGTAGTCCCACAAAATGGATATATACGCAATACGTTTACCCTTATAATAAATACGCGATGCGTTTAGCCCTTAGAATATATACGCAATGCGTATATTAGGTTGTTGAACAAAACCTCCTTACAGTCGGTAGTTCTTACTGGCGGATGACTTCGTGAAGTGATAACTTCCATAGACAAATCATCATAATACTATGGAAAAAAAACACTTCGGCAACGGATGCT
>Ga0184629_10000383_pt1 | contig 19662 bp, 21 predicted proteins | sample PLM4_32_b1_FD_133158 | JGI IMG/M metagenome (GOLD analysis project Ga0184629, IMG submission 133158) | Groundwater sediment microbial communities from an aquifer in East River, Colorado, USA - PLM4_32_b1 | ecosystem: Environmental > Terrestrial > Soil > Riparian zone | place: USA: East River... | reverse complement strand
GCGGCGGAAAGAACTGGTCAGTCTGTGGCTCGGCCTCTCGGTTGGTCTGAATGTACGCGTAGCAGGGCTCTGCCCGTAGTTTATCGAGCACTTGCATCATCGCTGCAGGAGGGATGTGTGCGGCGAAACCGAGGATAGCTGTTGTGTAGGTGTCGAGGATATCGACGCCTTCGATTTGATCGACAATGCCACTGATTTTGAAAACGTCCGAGTCTGGAGCGACCGACTCCAAAACGATGATGTATTCGTTCATGACCCTGTCGTCCACATTGAAATTCCTAACATCTGCGATCGTTCCTGGTTGAACGCTTATCGGGGTCGGCATACAGCCGGGTGCCGGCGCTGCCGCCATCGCTGCTCCGGTCACGGCTTGAAGTACAAGCGTGGCCGCGCAGACTGATGCTGCGAGGAGAACGCGAGCTGAGTACCGCATGGCTGTGTCCTTTCGTCCGCTAAAGCCAAGTACGTCGTTCTGGACTCAAGCGTGCAGCGGCTTTCGCCGATGCGCTTGCTCGCTGGTGTCTTGGTATGACGATCTGAAGAGGAGGCACACGCCCTTTCGGACACCAGCCACTCGCGGGACAGCCCCCCGTCGCAGTTAACAGTTGTACGCCAGCGAAGTTCAAATGACAATTACACGCGCTCAGTCTTAGCTTGTTGCGCCGTGTACGGAGGTGTGGAAGCGCACGATGTATTTGTGAGTTCGGCCACACTCGGGTCGACCAAGTTTTGCGTAAGCTTCTGGTTTCAATAGAAACTACACGTGATCCGGCCAACTCAGACGATCGTCGCAAAATTGGGCACTTGGTTGAACAAGGCGATGGAGGTAACCGCGCAATTCTGCTTAAAGCGAGGTCTAAGATGATCACCGTATCGATGGATACAGTTGAAGGCAGAATGGACGTCGTGGATGTGAGGATCGGGGACAAACCGGCGAAGAAGTTTGTCCCCGGCGACGCGAAGTATCCAAGAGCCCACGTAAGGAAGATATTGGAGATTGCCGTTGTGCTGGATCAGCAAGGTAACGCTGGAGGAGCGTGCATAAGGCTCCCCGATGGCACCCTCTGGTGTCCCTGAGCGGAGCCGTTGATGCGGACTCGAAAGGCGACTTTTGGCGGAGCTTGGTCCTGGCTTCGCGGTGCGCGCGTCGCGGCGCTAAGCGCCGCGGCCGGTCTCGGCTTCTTGTGGTTTGGTGGCGATCTCGAGCAAACTTATGGGCTCGGCACGTTGTTTCGGATGCGTGGGCCGATGTCTCCGCCTCCCGCGATCGTGATCGCCGCCATGGACCGCACATCAGCCGACAGCCTTCGACTTTCCGCGCCGCCCTGGCCCCGCACAATCCATGCCGATCTGATCAGAACGCTGGATAAGCGCGGCGTGGCTGCGATTGTGTTCGATGTACGCTTCACCACGGAACGGGACACGGTCGAGGATCAGGAGCTTGCAGCCGCGCTGCGTCTCTCGGGCCGCGTGGTATTGCTGCAAGGCTTGGAACGGCGGTTGTCCACACCGTCGAGTGAGGACGACGAAGAAGGATCGCGGAGGGCTTCCGACTCGACGGTCGATCCAATTCCACCGCTTCGCGATGCTGCTTTGGCGTTTGCGACGTTCCCGGTGCCGAACGACACCGACATATTGACGAGCTTCTGGACCTTCCTCAGCGGCACCGATCTGCCGACGCTGCCGGCCGTTGTGCTTCAGCTCTCCGCAGCGGATATTGCAGACGATTGGGCCGCGATCCTGAAAAACGAAAACCTGCAACCGGGCGACGCAGAGGACTGGAGAAACAGGCGTCTGGCCGAATCGATGACGCAGCTTCGCGCTCAGTTGAGAGACAATCCGAGCACGGTAAGTCGCCTGGCGCGAGCCATCGCACAGTTGGAGCAAGACAAAGCGAAGCGGCTGTCCACGCTGCTCGATCTCTACGCCGGCGGGGACAGCCGCCAGTTCAACTTCTTCGGGCCGCCTTGGACGATCTCGACGATCCCGTATGCGTCCATCATCAACGAAGACGAAAAGATCCCGGATCTGCGCAATAAGATCGTGTTTGTCGGCGTCTCCGAGCGCGAGGTGGTCAGCGAACCCGAGGACACCTTCAGGACTCCTTTTTCGGGCAGGACCGGAATCGACCTGAGCGGCGTCGAGATTCTCGCCAACAGCATGGCCAATCTGAGGGACGACACGTCGCTGCGGACGTCCGGTATGATCAACATCTTGATCATTGTCGTCGTTGCCCTCGTGCTCGGCCTTGCCGCCGCATCGGCCAGCGATCTGCTCCTGGGCGCGGTCAGTGTGGCGCTGCTGCTGGTGATTCCCGCCCTGGCCTATTCCTTGTTCGTGGCAGCGAATTTTGCCGCTCCCCTTTTAACGCCGCTCGCTATCCAGCTTCCGATCGGAATCCTCACGATCGGCTTGTCGCTCAAATCCACAGAGCGCAGGTTGCGGCACGGCCTTGAAAGTGCGGCGCGCGAATTCCTGCCGTGGGACGTGGCGGATCGGCTGGCGATGGGACCACTTTCCCAGAGCGCGATGCCCGCAAGCAGGATCGTATCGGCGATCTTCCTTTCGACCGACGTGAAGGGCTTCACCACGCTCGCCGAGCGGCTCTCGCCCGAGACGCTGGACGAGCTGGCCAAGGATTACTTTGGGCCGCTCTTCGAATCCGTCGCGCGGCATGGCGGCGACATGCTGAACATGACGGCCGACAGCATGATGTGCGCCTGGCCCTTGGGCGAGGAGCCGGCGAACGCCCGCGGTAAGGCCATCGCGGCCGCGCTGAACATGGCGCGCCTCGTCGAAGACTTCGCGACGCGCCACCCCTCAACGCCCATGCCAACGCGATTTGGCCTTCGCGCGGGCACCGCCGCCTTCGGCGTCGTCGGACATTCGGGGCGCTACGTCACCACCGTCGTCGGCGATGTCACGAACACCGCGTCGCGCATCGATTCCCTCAACAAGCTCCTGAACACGACGGTGCTGGCCTCGGCGGAAGTGCTCTCGAATGTCGAAGGGCTCCTCGTCAGGCCGCTGGGCGCATTTGCGCCGCTCGGAAAAACCGAGAGCGTGGAGGTCGTCGAGATCCTGGGCTATGGCGGCGAGGATCAGCGGCTGACCGCGCTCGCCGGCGCGTTCTGCGGCTGTATCGCAGCGTTCAACCGCGAAGAGTGGAGCGACGCCGCCAAACGGTTCGGCGCCCTGCGCGAACAATATCCTAACGATGGCCCCACCTCGTTCTTCCACGACCTGGCGGTCCAATATTCGCAAGCCCCGCCGGCCGCGGGCACGGCACGCCCGATCCGCGTGAACATCAAATGACCCTGCGGTGAACCGTCCGCCTCTTCCGCCTGCTGCTGTTCACCTGCTCCACCTCCTGCATTCGCGCGGTTTTCTCCTGCTATCCGCCTGCATTTCGCCCTGCCTTTGCGGCGGCCCTATCCTATATTATTGACTATAATATAGGCCTATGATATAGGATAAGCACCGGAGGTGTCATGGCGAAGCAGGTCGGTCGGACGGACTGTCATCCAAGCTCGACTTGTCCGCCGAAGCTCGAAGAGCGAAGGCGGAAGGCGGAAAAAAACGAAAATTCGAGCAAACGAACTATTGGACGCGGGAATTCATCAGCATGACCAATAGCTTGTACACTGGATATCTAGCTGGTGACCGCAACGATGCCGATATAGGTCATTTGGTGCAGCATCTGATCGATGCCGAACATGCGCCAATACCCGCGGTCTTCGACCCCCCAGTTCCGTTCGACCATGATCCGCTCCTTCAGCCAATCGATGTGGTAGTGGAGGAAGGTTTCGGCGGCCACGATGGCCAACGCGAGTCCGAACGACGGCATGAGCAGGATGAAGATCGGCAGCGTCGCAAGCGCATGCAAAAATGAATGCATCGCGCCGCCAAGCTGCCCGTAGGTCCGCTTGGCGCGCAGCTGATACTCGTTCTGGAGCGCAAAATCGCAGAGAAAGTGCTTGAACTGAAACAGGACGAGGGCGCCGAGGGCTACCGCGATTTGATTGGGCACGGGCTTAGTTCTCCCGAGGTTTCGCGTCCCCCTGCACTTGAAATCAACGCGGCGAGGCGGCTCGTCGACTCGCCGCGTCTCACGCCTCCGACGGCGCTCAACGAGACATCAGCCCCGCGGAACGGCCGCGCGGCCAGCGATCGGAAAGAGGCGGAGACAACACATCGCGTTGATTACAGCCACAGGGAAAGCGTTTCTGACCATCTCTTCCTCCTCCCACAGCATGCTTATTCAGCATGCACCCAGAGCGTATCGGGCGGGGTGCACAGGAACCGTGCAGTGGATCACAGCGGAACTGTGAGTTTTGCCACCAAAAAGCACGAAGATGGAATGAGGCCTGCGATCCTAGCTAGGGTCCGTCTGCTGGAGCCGCGCCAAGTCGAGGATGATCAGGCTGTGCCGGCCATAACGGATAATGCCTTGTTCGGAGAGCGCCCCCAACTCGCGGGTGACAGCTTCACGGTGAGTGCCGATCCGGTTGGCGAGCTCCGCATGCGTCGGTGCGGAGCGCACTTCAATGCTTCCGTTGCGCCGCTCGCCATTCTGAGCCAAGCGCAACAACTCGCAATGGATGCGGGCCTGGACGTTGAGCGCACTCAGTTCGAAAACCTTTTTCGTCAAACGCCGCACACTCGAGGCCAAAGCGCGCGAAAGCCAGACCCCCGCCGCTGGCGAATGCTCGATGCAAGCCATGAAGTCCTTGGCGTGCATCGCGACAACCACAATGCTGGACGACGCAACGATGCTTGCCGACCTCGGCTCGCCGTCCAGAACTGCGATCTCCCCGAACATGTCGCCCGCGCCGACATCATGGACGGTGACTTCCTTTCCGTCGGCGGAATAGAGCTGCACTTTCGCCCGCCCCTCGAGCAGAAAAAACACCTCCGTCGAGCGAGATCCTTTCTCAACCAAAGTCCGCCCCTTGGGCGCGCGAAGCACGCGCAGCCGCTGCGTGATCTCCCGCCGCAGCGCGTCGGGCGCATATTTCAGGACTTCCAGCCGACTGCCTTGAGAAGAGCCCCCGCTCATTCGCCCGCTCCAAAGAGTGCAAGGGGAGCTTACACTAAATGCGGCGACTTGCGCTGGCGAGGTCGCAGGGCCCTCAGGCCCGGGGGCCAACCTTGGACGTAGGCGGCCGGCGCACTTCCTCGGCATAGTCGTTCATCAGCGTCTCGCTCAACTTGCCCGGCTTGAAGCGATAGGGCCCGATCTCGGAGACGGGCGTCACTTCGGCCGCGGTGCCGGTGAGGAAACACTCCTCGAAACTCGTCAGCTCCTCGCGGGTGATCTGCCGTTCGTGGATTGGGATCTGCCGCTGCTTGGCGAGCGCGATGACCGAGCGCCGCGTGATGCCGTCGAGGAAGCAGTCCGGGATCGGGGTATGCAGCCGCCCGTCCTTGACGAAGAAGATATTGGCGCCGGTCGCCTCGGCGACGAGCCCGCGATAGTCGAACATCAGCGCGTCCGCATAGCCTTTGGCCTCGGCGGCGTGCTTCGACATGGTGCAGATCATATACAGGCCGGCGGCCTTGGCCTGGGTCGGCGCCGTGTCGGGCGCCGGACGTTTCCACTCCGAGATGTCGAGCCGGATACCTTTGAGCTTCTCGGCCGGATCGAAATAGGACGGCCACGGCCACACCGCGACGGCGACGTGCACGCCCGCCTTTTGCGCCGAGACGGTCGGCATCGTGGCGGCGCCGCGGAATACGACGGGACGCACATAGCCGTCGACGATCGACTGGGCCTCGGCCGCCTCGTAGCAGGCACGGCTGATTTCCTCCTCCGTGTACGGAATTTTGATACCGAGGATCTCCGCGGAATGGAACAGACGCTTGGTGTGCTCATCCAGCTTGTAGATGCGCCCTGAATACATGCGCTCGCCTTCGAAGACGCAGGAGGCGAAATGAAGGCCGTGCGTGAGCACGTGGACATTGCCCTCGCGCCAAGGAACGATCTTGCCGTCGAACCAAAGCGAGCCGTCGCGCTGATCGAAGGGAATGATTTCGGCCATGGAATTCCTCGAAAATCCGGCTTGCTAGGCCTAAATCGGCAGCCTATTGATGTCAACATGACGGCCGGAAAGCCCGTTAAACTCAGGTTGTTTGTTCCGTCTCGAAACGATGAACGCAACCGATAGCGCCCATCTCCTGGTCGTCGATGACGACGCAAGGCTGCGTGGCCTCTTGCACCGCTTTCTCACCCAGCAAGGGTTCCGCGTCACAACAGCGGCCGATGCCGCGGAGGCGCGCGCTTTGATCAAAAGCATCGACTTTGACTGCCTGATTCTCGACGTGATGATGCCCGGCGAGAACGGCTTCGATCTCGCTTCGGATTTGCGTGCACAGTCCGAGCTGCCGATTCTCATGCTCACCGCGCGCGGCGGGTCGGAAGATCGCATCACAGGATTGGAACGCGGCGCCGACGATTACCTTGCCAAACCCTTCGAACCGCGCGAGCTGATGCTGCGCGCGACCGCTCTCGTCCGCCGCGCACGCGGCAAGCGCCCGCCGCCGCACCGCGAGATCAAAATGGGCACCTGCCTCTTCGACCTCGAGCGCGGCGAGCTCACCAAGGCGGGTAAGCGCGTGAAGCTCACGGGCTCCGAAGCTCAGTTGCTCAAGCTGTTTGCCGCCAATGCCGGACGCCCCTTCTCACGCTCTGCGCTGTGCGCGCGTCTGAACATCGCGCTGGAACGCTCGGTTGATGTGCAAGTGACGCGATTGCGACGTAAGATCGAGGAGGATCCGAAGCTACCCCTTTATATTCAGACCGTTCGTGGTGTCGGCTATGTCCTGGTCCCAGACCGCGTTGGATAATACGCGGCGCACCCTGCGCGCCTCGCCTCTTCACCCGTTGCGCGGTCTGAAGCGGTTGATGCCGCGCCGGCTGTTCAGCCGTTCGCTGATGATCATCGTGATCCCGATGCTGCTGCTGCAGACGGTGGTCACCATCGTGTTTTTCGACCGGCACTACCGCATCACGACGGCCATTATGACGCGAGGCGTGGTCAATGACGTCGGCTATATGGTGATGCTGGAGAACACGCACCCCGTGGGTCCCGAGCGCGACCGCCAGCGCCAGATCGCGGCCAACATGTTCGGCTACGAGGCGCAGTTCATGCCAGGCGAGCAGCTGACGCGTACGGTGTCGACCCCGAGCACGGTGCTGGATCGGCAACTCGATTTCATCTTCTCGAGTCAGCTCGCACAGCGCGTGTCCTTCGATACGCAGCGTTATCCCGATCATGTCGATGTTCGCATGCAAGTGCCGGACGGGGTCCTGCGCCTCTTGATTCCGCGCGAGCGGGTTACGGCGTCGAGCGCGGATATCTTCGTTTTGTGGATGATTGGCTCGTCATTGGTGCTGATCGCGATTGCCGTGCTGTTCCTGCGCAATCAGATGAAGCCCATCGAGCGGCTCGCAGCCGCGGCGGAGTCGTTTGGCAAGGGACGCCCTGTCGCGGATTTCAAGCCGCATGGCGCAACCGAAGTGCGCAAGGCGGCCGCCGCGTTTATCCAGATGCGTGAGCGCATCGACCGCTTCGTCCAGCAGCGCACCGAGATGCTGGCGGGCATCAGCCACGATCTGAAGACGCCGCTCACCCGCATGCGACTCCAGCTCGCGATGATGCCGAAGGACGCCGACACCGAAGCGATGCAAACCGACCTCGCCGAAATGGAGCGCATGCTGAACGAATATCTCGAGTTCGCGCGCGGCGAAGGCGCGGACGCGGTTGAGCCTGTGGAGTTGGCCGGACTCGCGGAGGAAGCGGTATTGAGCGCGGGACGAGCCCATGGCGCGAGCGACCGCGTACAGCTCGGCGCAACCGACGATGTGACGATCGCCGTCAGACGGCATGCTCTGAAGCGGTGTCTGACCAACCTCATCGAAAATGCGCTGAAGTATGGTCGCCATGCTGACGTCAGCGTTCGGCGAGCAGGCCGGAGCGTCGAGATCGCCGTGGAAGATGATGGCCCGGGGATCGCGGAGGACCGGCGGGAAGAAGCGTTCCGGCCGTTTCACCGGCTCGATGAGGGACGCAACCTCCAGGCGGGCGGCGTCGGGTTGGGACTCACGATTGCCCGCGATATCGCGCGCTCGCATGGCGGCGACATCCTCCTCCAGGAGGGTGCGCGCGGCGGGCTTCGCGCCGTGATCCGCCTGCCGATCTAGGCAACCAAAGTCGCAAGACCAGCCGTCGCAAGCACGACGAGGATCGGCGGTATACGAACGATGAGTCCGATAAACGCGAAGAGCCCGAGCGCGACATCCGTACCCGTGAAGATCGCGCTGGTCCAGACCGGATCATAAAGCGCCGCGAGCAAAAGCCCGACCACGGCTGCGTTGATGCCCGAGAGCGCCGACTGCGCCCATGCGATTTGGCGCAGATCGTTCCACAAGGGCAGCGCACCGATGACCAGCAGGAACGACGGCAGGAAGATCGCGACCAGGCAAATGAGGCCGCCGAGCCAGCCGTTCGGCGGCTGCGCCATCACGGTGCCGAGGTAAGCGGAGAAGGTGAACAGGGGACCGGGGACCGCTTGGGCAGCGCCATAGCCAGAGAGGAAATCGTCATTGCTCACCCAGCCCTGCGGCACGACGGAGGTTTGAAGCAACGGCAGCACGACATGGCCCCCACCGAACACGAGCGCGCCGGCGCGGTAGAAGCTGTCGAGCAGCGCGACGACCTGGCTCCCGCTGATCGCGTCAGCGATGGGCAGCGCTGCAAGAAGCACGAAGAAAAGGACAAGCGACGTGCTTGCGGTCAAGCGGGAGACGCGGAAAGAGAGTGCTTCGACCTTTCGTGTCTCCAATGGGAGAATAGCCCAGCCGATCAGCCCACCCGCTACGATCACGATGATCTGGCCGAGCGAGGCGGGCACGAAAAGCATGAGCACGGCGGCCCCGAGCGCGAGCGCGATGCGCGGGATGTCGGGACAAAGGACGCGCGCCATCCCGATAACCGCTTGGGCCACCACGGCGACGGCCACAATCTGCAGCCCATGGAGCCAGGCGCTGCCGGCCGCTTCGCGCAGCGCCGTCGCACCGTAGCCGAAGGCCATCATTAGCGCCGCCGACGGTGCGGTGAAACCGAGCCATGCGGCAATTGCACCGGGGATCCCCGCGCGCATGAGCCCAAGCGAGATGCCTACCTGGCTGCTCGCTGGGCCAGGCAGGAACTGGCACAGACCGACAATGTCGGCGTACGAGGTCTCGTCCAGCCAGCGCCGCTTATCAACGAACTCGCGACGAAAGTACCCGAGATGCGCAACAGGACCGCCGAAGCTGGTCAGGCCGAGATAAAGGAAGGCGGGAAACACCTCGGTCCAGGCGCGGCCAGGCAACTCAGGCGCACGCTCTGTGCTCATCAGGCCTTCCCCAGGTCCCTGCTCCGTCGCGTGGCGGCGTCGACCGCGCGTTGCATCAGGCTCTCAAGGCCGTCACTGGCCATCAGCACCCTCAGTGCTGCTTCGGTCGTGCCGCCGGGGCTGGTCACTTCCTTGCGAAGATTGGACGCAGGACGGGAGTCGGCACCTAGAAGAGCACCGGCGCCGGACACAGTCGCCCGTGCCAACCTCTCCGCCGTCGGGGCATCGAGCCCTTGGGCGCGACCGGCGGCGGCCAGCGCTTCGACGGTGAGAAAAACATAGGCCGGCCCGGAGCCCGAAACCGCGGTCACGGCATCCATTAGGCTCTCGTCATTGAGCCATAGTGTCTCGCCCAGCGCCGCCATCAGGTCCTCCGCGAGCGCCCGGCTCGGCGCGGCAAGCTTGCTTCCAGCGCAAAGGACGGTGATGCCGCGACCGATGGCGCCTGGCGTGTTTGGCATCGCGCGAACCAAGGGTCCGGCACGACCAAGCTTCTGCCGGAGCAAGGGCGTTCCGATCCCAGCCGCGATCGAAAGCACGAGCGCGCCCGTATCGCCGAGTGCTCGAAGGAGCTTGTCATCGCCCTTGAGCACCTGGGGCTTGATGGCCAGTACAATCGCCGCGACAGACGGAAGCGCGGCCGGAAGGACTGCTTGAAGAGTGATCGCTCCCTTCCGAGCTAACGATTTCAGCGCCGTGGACGGCGCCGGTTCGATGACATGGATGGCAGAGAACGTCTTGGCCGCGATCCAGCCCTTGATCAGCGCGGAACCCATTCGCCCGCCCCCGATCAGCAGGATCGAGCGTCGCGAAGCCCGCTTGCGAGGTGAGCGCGGCTTGAGGCCTTTCAGGCTTGCCCGGCGCATTCGAGCACGGCGGCCGCCATCGCTTCCCGCGCCGTTTTGTTGCCCCAAATCACGAACTGGAACGCGGGGTAGTAGTGCTCGCAGGCTTCAACGGCGAGATGCAGGAGCGCCTCGCACTGGGCGGAGCTGACATGCGAGTCAGGGAAAATCAGCACGTGCCGGAAGATCACGGCTCCGTCCTCCGCCCAAAGGTCGAAGTGCCCGAGATAGAGCTGGGAATTGATCGACATCAGCAATTCCGCGATGTCCGCCCGCCGCTCCCGGGCCACCCGCATGTCGAAATTGACCGAGACGTGGAGGGACTGAAGCTCGTCGCGCCACGAGAAGCAGAAATGGTAGTCGCACCAGCGCCCGGCAACCGACAGATTGATCTCGTCGCGGCCAGAGCGTTCAAAGGGCCAGCCATTGTCCTCGACCGTTCGCTCAAGCATGTCCAACGGGTGTTCCAGCTCGGGCGACGGCTCGTTAGTGGCAAGCTTCATGAGGGGCCCCTCAGAAAAAACGCCAGTGAATCAAGGCGCGAAGCAGTTGCGATCAACCTGACACAAGATTTTGCGCGGTGACAAGGGCAGCACGCGCGACCTTGTGACTCGAAGCGGGGTTCGCGGTGGCCAATTCACAGGTTTGAGGTCCAAGTGGACTCAAGCCTTGCGCGGACGGTGGGTTGATCTGCCCTTCGGTTTGCCCATTCCCAGCTTCACCTCGAGCTCGGCCAACCGGGCAGCGAGCTTCTCGTTCTCAGCACGTGCCTTTGCGGCCATGGCTTTCACCGCCTCGAACTCGTCGCGCGGTACGAAATCGAGGTCGGAGATCATCTTCTCGACCCGCGCCTTCACGATCGTCTCCATCTCGGCTTTGAAAGCCTGGGCCGCACCCGCCGCGTTGGTCAGGAACCGAGCCATCCCGTCGAGGAAGCGGTTGTCGGTCTGCATGGTCGTTCCTTTCTCTCCCCTGGGAGGGTACTCCCTCCGTTCGGCATCTGCTTGACATAGGCCGTCGCCTTGCGCGAGCTAGATGTGGCCGAGCACAGAAGAATCCACCCATGATCGAGGCCGTTATCCCGTTCCCAAATATCGACCCGGTCCTAATCCATATCTACGGGCCGATCAGCATCCGCTGGTATGCGCTGTCCTACATCGCGGGACTGCTCCTCGGCTGGTGGTACGTGCTCACGCTCCTGCGTAACAGGGCATTGTGGGAAGGGCCACCCTTCCAGGGCAAGCCTCCCGCCACAGCCGACGACATCGGTGATCTCTTCGTCTGGATAACGCTCGGCGTGATCATCGGTGGACGACTGGGCTTCGTGCTGTTCTACGGCGTGCTCTATTGCGGTTTCTTCGGCAACGCGCCCGCTTGCGGGGGCCTGCCGGAGGCCTATATCTCCGACCCGATAAAGATCATCGCGGCCTGGGAAGGCGGAATGTCCTTCCATGGCGGCCTGATCGGCGTGGTGGTTGCGGTCTGGTTGTTCTGCAGGAACCGCAAGCTGAGCTTGTACGCGATCGCCGACTTGATCGCGGCGGCGACGCCGATCGGGCTCTTCTTCGGCCGGATCGCCAATTTCATAAACGGCGAGCTTTGGGGGAAGATGAGCAACGTCCCCTGGGCGATGGTCTTCCCCAATGCACTGCCCCCGGGCGTTCCACGCCATCCGAGCCAAATCTATGAAGCGCTCCTTGAGGGCGTGCTGCTGTTCCTGATCCTCCGCTTCGCAATGATGCGGCTCAAGATCCACAAGCGGCCCGGTTCTGTGATCGGATGGTTCCTGCTGGGCTACGGTATCGTCCGCTTTGCGGTCGAATTCGTCCGCGACTCGGAGTCGATGATCTCTGGCTGGTTCAGCATGGGGCAGTTGCTGAGCCTGCCGATGTGGGCGGCGGCGGCGTACTTCCTCTGGTACGCCGCACAGCAGCAGCCGCCGGCCAAAGCGGCATCGTGAACGCGCTCAAGCGCAAGCTACTCGACCTGATCGAAGTCCAAGGCCCGCTCACGATTGCGCAGTACATGGCAATCGCGCTCGGCGATCCGGAGCATGGCTACTACATGCGCGGCGATCCGTTGGGCCGCGATTTCACCACCGCACCAGAGGTGAGCCAGATCTTCGGCGAATTGATTGGGCTGTTCTTCGTTCAGGCGTGGGAAGATCGGCGGCGGCCCCAAGTGTTCCAGTTCGTCGAGCTCGGACCTGGGCGCGGCACGCTGACGGCCGACATGATGCGCGCGGCTGGGAAGTTGCGGCCACAATTCATCGCCGCCGCGCGCGTCACGCTTGTCGAGACAAGTCCCACGCTGCGTGAAGCCCAGAAGAAGACGCTCGGCTCCTTCGCAGTGAACTGGGCGTCCCGATTCGATGACATCCCGGCGGAGGGTCACCTCTTTCTCATCGCCAACGAGTTTTTTGATGCGCTGCCGATCCACCAGTTCGTGAAAAGCGAGCGCGGCTGGCACGAACGGGTGGTTGCGGGTGAGGGCGAAAAGCTTCGCTTCATGCTGACGCCGGACATTGTGCCCCTATCCGCGATTCCCGCACCCGTGCACGATGCAGCGTCAGGTTCGGTCATTGAAGTGAACCCCGGCGCAACCGAGCTCGTGCGCCGCATCGCTTGCCGGATCGCAGAGAATGGCGGCGTGGCGCTGATCATCGACTACGGTCACACCACGACGGCTGTCGGAGACACGTTCCAGGCAGTGAACAATAACGCCTTTGCCGATCCGCTCGCGGAACCGGGTGAAGCGGATCTCACCGCTCATGTCGACTTTGCAGCGCTTGCCGCCGCAGCGGCCGAGGGTGGGGCATACACGCCGATCATCGCAGCTCAAGGAAAACTTCTAAACGTGCTCGGCATTGACGCGCGCGCCAATCGCCTAAAGCGCGACAATCCAGAAAGGATTCATGAGATAGATTCCGCTGTTGACCGGCTCACGAACCCGAAGCAAATGGGGACGATGTTCAAGGCACTCGCGATCTTCGAAGGGATGGACCGAGCCCTTCCTCCAGGCTTCGATGGCTAACCAGATCCAGATATCCCGAGCAGAAGCTATCGCGTCTCTCGGAGTCGCCCATGGTTTCTTCGGACGCAAGGGCGGCGTCTCGACGGGGCTCTATGACTCGCTCAATTGCGGTCCGGGCTCGAGCGACTCTCGGGATTCGGTGATGGAGAACCGCGCGCGCGCAACGGCAGCGCTATCGCCCGACGCAGCGCTCGTCACTCTTTATCAAATACACGGCGCGCAAGCGGTCGTCGTGAGCACCCCTTGGCAGATCGCCGACAATCCGAAGGCCGATGCCTTCGCGACGGACAAGAGCGGCATTGCGCTCGGCATTTTGACCGCAGACTGCGCGCCGATCCTCCTCGCAGACACGGATGCGCATGTTATCGGAGCCGCACACGCCGGTTGGGGCGGAGCGTTCGCGGGCGTTGCGGAGTCGGTTGTCGCTGCAATGGAGCGCCTGGGCGCCAAGCGCGAGCGCATCACTGCGGCGATCGGACCCTGCATCAGCCAGCCGTCCTACGAGGTCGGGCCCGAATTCAGGCCGCGGTTCATCGCGACCGATCCGGCCAACGAGCGGTTCTTCGAGCCGTCGAAGCGCGCCGGGCACTGGCAGTTCGATCTGCCGGCCTATGTCGCGCACCGCCTGCGTCAAAGTGGCATCGGCACGATCGAAACCCTCCGCACGTGCACCTATGTAGACGAGGCAAGTTTCTTTTCCTTCCGCCGCACGACGCACAGGAAAGAAGCCGATTATGGCCGGCAATTGTCGGCAATCATGCTCACGGACTAGCAGCCACTGGGACCACCTAAAATCGCGCCTGTGACTTGCCGTCCCGGTCCGGTTTACGCCCTTAGAGCGCCTTGCTAGAAGAAACCCGAGGGGTGCTCGAATCGTTGGCATTGTGGCGATTCGATTGGGTGGGGATAGTCAGGATGAAGCTGCTGCCATGAAACTTCTGGCGGGCAACAGCAATCGGCCGCTGTGCGAGGCGATTGGCCAACATCTGCACGCGCCGTTCACCAGGGCGGTCGTGCGCCGATTCGCGGACATGGAGGTGTTTGTCGAGATCCAGGAGAATGTCCGCGGCGAGGACATGTTCGTCCTCCAGTCAACGAGCTTTCCCGCCAACGACAACCTCATGGAATTGCTGATCATGATCGATGCGCTCAAACGCTCGAGCGCGCGGCGCATTACGGCGGTGATCCCCTATTTCGGCTATGCGCGGCAAGACCGGAAGACCGCGCCGCGCACGCCGATCTCGGCCAAGCTGGTGGCAAATCTCATCACCGAGGCCGGTGCGTCGCGCGTGCTGACCGTCGATCTCCACGCCGGACAAATCCAAGGCTTCTTCGACATCCCGACCGACAATCTCTACGCCATGCCGGTTATGGTGAAGGACATCAAGGATTACCTCGACGGCGAACATCTGACCATCGTTTCTCCCGACGTCGGCGGCGTTGTGCGGGCACGTGCGCTCGCCAAGCGTATCGGCACCGATCTTGCCATCGTGGACAAGCGCCGCGAGCGCGCCGGTGAGTCAGAGGTGATGAACATCATCGGCGACGTCAGCAAACGCACATGTCTGTTGATCGACGATATCGTCGATTCCGGCGGCACGATCTGCAACGCCGCCGAAGCGCTGTTGAACAAGGGTGCGAAGGCGGTCTACGCGTACGCGACCCATGGCGTGCTGTCGGGCGGCGCGGTCGCTCGCATCCGCGATTCCAAGCTCAAGTCGCTCGTGGTCACCGATTCGATCGCGGCCACCGAGGAAATCCGCAAGGCGCCCAACATAAGGCGCATCTCGATCGCGCCGCTGTTGGGTGACGCCATCGATCGCATCGCCAACGAAAAGTCGGTGTCCAGCCTGTTCGATTAGTGAAAGAACGGCGGGCGGTAGAAGGTGAGGAGCCGTCCGCAGACGAGCACGGCCATCCAGGCGCCGAGCGACGTCCCTGCAATCAACTTGGCGCCGAACGGCGCATCGGCGCCCGCAGGCAGCATCTTCACCTCGCGGAAGGATGACGAGAGATAGAACGCGGCCACGTTGATGCCCGCGATCGCCATGAACGTGCCTTTCCACCAGAAGGCGGGGTTGTAGAAATACTGCTCGGGAAAACCGGAGAAGAAGAAAAGGCCGGTCAGCGCGTTCAGCCCATAGCCTGCAATCCCAATCGGGATCAGACGATGCAGCGTCCCGGGTGGGATGGCCTTGCCCACGCCGAGCACGCGAAGATCGAACACGCCGACAGTCGCGAACAACAGCGACAGCCCGATGAAGTGCAGAGTCTCGAGCGTCGGCCACAACCAGGCACCGTTGTCCTGCACGAGAAGGTGCAGGAATGTTCCCCGGATCCAGAGCTCCCATGGCGCGGCGAATTCGGGCTCTTCGAACAGAGGGAACATCGTCGCCTCAGAAATTGTTCGGCATACCGACGCGAAGCCATGTGTAGGTGTAGGCCAAGAGACGTCCGGCGAGGATCACCCCCGCCCAGCACGCGAGCGAGACTAGCGCCATGAGTCGGCCTGTTCGCAGCACGCTCGCAGCATCGGGATCCGGCTGGAGCAGAACCTGGTTGCGGATTCGCACCGCGAGGTAAACCGCGACCGCGATCAGGCCGAGCTTCACGTAGAACAGCGGATTGGTGAACGCCTTGTACGGATAGCCGATCAGCAGCAGCGTTCCCGACGCGAAGTTCAATGCGAGAGCGGCCCATATCACGGGATAGAATTTCGCGAGCTCGGGAAGCGGAACGCGGTTCGCCACCCCCAGCAGACGCAGGTCGATTCCCGCACTCGTCCCCGCAAGGAATCCCATACCCAGAGTGTGCGCCGAGAGGATCGTCGGGAAGGCGAGCATCGACTCGCCGCGCACCCACATGGAGAGCGATGAGTTCTCGACCCAGCTGCAGAAAATCTCGAGCGGGGTCATGACCGTTCAGCCGAACGCGCCGAGCACAGCGCCTTGTGCGATCAAAGCGAGCAGCCAGTGACCACCGTCGATTACGGTCAGCGCCGTCTTGCGCTTTTGAAAGGCGTTGTTGACGGCCATCGTCGGGATCGCAAATCCTAACCACACCAGCGCGCCGGAGATGATGCCGGACCTTACGCTGATCGGGCCGACGTGACCCATCAGCCCCGAAAGCATGAACGCCATGACCAGCGCGGCGATGAAAGACAAGATCATCGGCCCGACGGGCATGTGGCGTTTGCCATCGGGCCCGCACACGTCTTTTTCCGTCCAGCCGAGCGCGGCCATCCATTGTCTGCCGAGCACGCCGTACCAGACCGCGCCGACAAGCCAGGAAGCGACAGAAGCTGTGATGATCGCGACGTAGTTGATAGGTGGCATTTCCTTCCCCCCCTCGCCTCAGGCCAGCCGCAAAATGAGCAAGCTGCCCCTTGTATCCGCCCGTTCTCCACAATACTCCCTTTCCCGCCGGCAAAGGAGCGCGGAGGAGTGTTCGGTCGGGCCACCTTGGCGCATAGTGCAGGTCGCTTCGTGTTGAGGGCGGCGGAGGTCGCGGAATGCTAGAGCGCACGAGTCAGCGCGAGATCGAACCGCGGCAAACGGAGCCCAGCTTCATCGCCAAGGTTCTGATCGTCGTCCTTGTCGCCGCACTGGTGGCGGCGATCTGGCAGCTCGCGCTGGTTTTCATTCTGGGTTTTGGCGCGATCCTGGCGGCCGTCACCCTTGACAGTCTGTCTGCGCCCGTGGCGGAGAGGCTACGCATTTCGCAGCATTTCGCGCTCGCGCTGACCAGCATTGCGCTCTTCCTTTTGGCCATTGGGTTCCTTGCCGCGTTCGGGACGCGGGCCGCAGAGCAGTTCGCTCTCCTCGCCGCTCAACTGCCCGGCGCCTGGCAGGTAAGCCGCGACTGGCTCAATTCCTGGGAACTCGGACGCTGGCTTTTGGCGATCGGCGAGGACGCAGCGACGGGTGTAGGAAGCTCCGTCCTTTCGGCAATCCCCCTCGCAAGCGGCCTGCTCGGATGGTTCACCAATGTCGCGCTGATCCTCGTGATCGGCATCTATCTGGCTGCAGACCCGAACACGTATCTCAACGGCGCAGTCCGCCTGTTGCCTCCGTCCAAACGGAAGCGCGGCCGGCAAATCATCAATGCGGCGGGCCAGGATTTGCGCAAGTGGCTGCTGGCGATGACCCTGGACATGCTGTTCCTGGGCACGCTCACCGGGGTGGGGCTGTATCTGATCGGCGTCCCCGTAGCGTTTGCCCTAGGCATCCTCTCGGGGATATCGGTCTTTGTGCCCTATATCGGCCCGATCGTGGCGATCGTGCCGGGCCTCCTGATCGCGCTCTCGGTCAGTCCCACGCTCGCCTTGTGGGCGGCCGTCGTCTACGTGGTCGCGCAGCAGCTGGAGGGCAACGTGGCCCTGCCCTTGCTCCAGCGCTGGACGGTCAGCATGCCGCCCGCGGTGAGCCTGCTCGCCCTCGTTGCGTTTGGCCTCCTGTTCGGCCTCTGGGGCGTGCTGTTCGCCACGCCCCTCGCTGTTGTGACCATCCGGATCGTGCAGATGGCCTATGTCGAGGACTTCCTAGGGGAAGAGCCGACAGGCTGAACTCCTTGGTTGTCACGTCCCAATCCTTCCGCTAAAAGGCTCGGCTTTCCGGGCCTGACAGGGCTTCCGGCCGCGCAAATTCAAGGAATTCCGCGATGCGTGAAATGGTCGACCTCCCCGCCGAACCGCGGTCCAAGCTGGGCAAAGGCGCCGCCTATCAGACCCGGCTCAAGAGCAAGATTCCAGGCATCGTCTACGGGGGCAAAGGTGATCCCGAGACCATTCAGGTCGACGAGCGCACCTTCGGCAAGCTCTACTACAGAGGCGCGATGCTCCAGACCCTGGTGATGCTGGACATCGGCGGCAAGAAGACCCGCGTGCTGCCGCGCGCGATCCAGGTCGATCCGGTTTCCGATCGTCCGATCCACGTCGATTTCATGCGGCTCGAACCTGGCGCCCGCATCCGCATCGCCATCCCGGTCCGCTTCCACGGGCATGAGAATTCGCCGGGCTTGAAGCTCGGCGGCGTGGTCAATGTGGTCACCCACGAGATCGAGATCTACTGTTCTGCCGATAACATTCCCGACCACATCGAGGGCGATCTGGACGGTCTCGAGATCGGCGACAGCCTGCACATCAACGACATCAAGCTCCCTGATGGCGTGAAGACCGTCATCCAGGGGCGCAACTTCACCGTCGCATCGATCTCTCCACCGACGCAGTACATCGAAGAGACGCCGGTCGCCGCCGCGGGTGCCGAAGCCGGCGCTGCCGAGGGTGCCGCCGTCGAGGGTGTGGAAGGTGCTGCCGCCGCGCCGGGTGCTGCGCCGGGCGCCGCGCCGGGTGCTACTGCTCCGGCTGCGGGCGCTGCTCCGGCCGCAGGTGCTGCCGCCGCCGCTGCTCCCGCCAAGGGCAAGGCTCCCGAGAAGGGCAAGGCTCCCGAGAAGGGCAAGAAGTAGTTTCCGAGATCGGAAGCCGGAGAGCGAAACCGGCTTCCGATTTCTGGTATCTGACTTTCGATGACCGATTCCCTTCTCCTCATCGCCGGGCTGGGCAATCCCGGCGAAAAATACGCGCGCCATCGGCACAATGTCGGCTTCATGGCCGCCGATGCCATCGCGGCGCGGCATCGCTTTGCGCCCTACCGGCCGCGTTATCACGGCTCCATAGCGGAAGGCACCATCGGTGGCCGAAAGACACTGATCCTGAAACCGATGACATTCATGAACGAGAGCGGTTTGTCGGTCGGCGAGGCGGCGCGCTACCTGAAGGTGCCGACCAACAGCATCGTGGTGATCCATGACGAGGTCGATCTCGTGCCAGGCAAGATCCGCGCGAAAGCGGGCGGCAGCGATGCCGGTCACAACGGACTGCGCTCGGTGACGTCGGTCCTTGGGGCAAATTATCGCCGCGTCCGCATCGGTGTCGGGCATCCGGGTGCTGCACCGCTGGTGCCCGCCTACGTGCTGCGCGACTTCCCCAAGGCGGATTACGTCTGGCTCACGCCGCTCATCGATGCGATCGCGGAAGCAGCCCCCTATCTCGCATTGAATGATGATGCGGGTTTCATGAATCGCGTGGCGCTTCTGACGCGGCCGCAACGCCCCCAAAAGCCCAAGCCCGAGGAGAAAAAGCCGGATGGGCTTTAGATGCGGAATTGTCGGCTTGCCGAATGTGGGCAAGTCGGCGCTGTTCAACGCGCTGACGCAGACCGCGACCGCGCAAGCCGCAAGCTACGCGTTCTCGACCGTGGAGCCGAATGTCGGCGACGTCGCGGTGCCGGACGAGCGGCTGGACAAGCTCGCCGCGATCGCCAAGTCGGCGCGTGTCGTGCCGACGCGGATTGCCTTCGTGGATATCGCGGGGCTCGTGCGCGGGTCG
>Ga0184629_10000382_pt1 | contig 19662 bp, 20 predicted proteins | sample PLM4_32_b1_FD_133158 | JGI IMG/M metagenome (GOLD analysis project Ga0184629, IMG submission 133158) | Groundwater sediment microbial communities from an aquifer in East River, Colorado, USA - PLM4_32_b1 | ecosystem: Environmental > Terrestrial > Soil > Riparian zone | place: USA: East River... | reverse complement strand
GTCAAACGATCTATGGGTTCATCCCTTTCGGGCACGGCACCAAGCTGTAGTGCCAGGACTCGAACCTGGAACCAATGGATTAACAATCCACCACTCTACCATTGAGCTACACTACAATTCGTAGGACCAACCTGGGCCTTCGATCAGGACCGAAGTAATGGGTTGCGAGACGAGCACAACGTCTCTGAAACGCACCGAGAAGGACTGCCCTTTGATGATCTCTCCAGGAGACCCATGCTTTGTCGCAGGGTCACAAGACTCGACGAACACGCCTAGAACGGGCGCAGGCTTCGAGGCGAACCTGGGGTCAGTCCCTACAACTTCGACTTCAAGTCTCTTTGGATTCTTTAGCTTCAATGACCAGACCCCGCCTTCCGTTTCAATCAGGAATCGGGTGCCCGCCATAAGCCGTGCAATCTCGACCTTTGGCATAATGGTATCCACTGACACCATTATACCCAGACCGTAACTATTTGCCCAGGTCGGTGTTCTCAATCTGGGCCACCCTGAATAGGGGTGCTATCTTCTCGAAGTCTTTCTGAAATTCTTCTTGGGTAATCATTCCGGCGCACATTGCCATCGCCCTAGGCACAAGACCAATGATACTTGCGTCCAGATGCTTCACGATCCATTTGCAGACTTCGGCCTGACTAAGTGGCCGGGCATAACGGCGTCGTAGCTTCTCGGGCAACTTGTCATTGTCGATCATCCCCTTAGTCGGGTCAATGGCCCTGACCAGTTGCTTCACGACTTTGGCACGCTCACTCTTTTTAGTTTTCCATAATTTGTCCAGAGTATGTTTCGGCAATCGGCCAGAGGCATACATCTCTTGGACATAGGACGGAAGTGTGAGTAGCCGGAGACGCATCTGAATCCAGCGAACGGATTGGTCAATTCGACGGGCGCACTCACGCAGCGAAATCTGCTTGATCGTGCCAAGGTCCGGGTAAACCTGAGTGAGGAACTTTGCTTCCTCCACCATGTTCAAATCTGACCGAAGAAGATTCTCGGTGTAATTCAGGATATGGGCTTCCTCTTCGGTAAGCCCTATACGAATATCACACCAGATCATCTTCCAACCAAGCAGCTTGGCTGCCCGGTAACGGCGGTGTCCGGCGATGAGCTTGAACTTCTTGCCCCACGGTTGCACGAGTATAGGGTGGATCAAACCTGCTTTGTCCATTGCCTCAGAAAGTGTAGCGACATTCTGGACAGTCAGGTTCTTTCGACAATTGAAGTCGGGATCGTAGATCAAGGAACTCATTGCCAGTTCCTTGAACTCTCGTTTACTCTTCATCGTCTTCATCGTCTTCATCGTCTTCTTCAGACGGCTCATCCCAGTCATGCACTTCATCCCAAGCGTTCAGGCGTTCATCGCCTCGGTATTCTTCGTACTCCGGCTCGAAGTCTTCGTCATCATTGTCTTCGTACATCTGCTCGAACTTGGAATAATCCATTTCCTTTAGATGCATCCAACCGGGCCAATCCGGCATGATATGCAGTGATGGCGTTTTCCAATCCTGCCCGTATTTCTTGATCGTTTCACTGAGACCCATCACTAAGGACTCACGATCATTCTCCGCCTGACACCATTCCCCCTCACAGAAGATATGGAATTGTCGATCCTCGTACCTCACTTCAATGGGGCTAAAAGGATAAAGTAAATCGGAGAACTCAGCGATCATCGTGTTCGCAAACTTCAGGGTGTAACTAGGCTTATCAGCGTTCATTTGACCAACGAGATGGAAATGTTTGGGCGGAGAATCATTTCGGCATCCTTCTCCGCAACGAATACGTTCAGGTAGAAACCTGCATCCTCGATTTGTATTAGGACATTCCGCAACTTTTCCCACAGTTCCCTCTGGTGGCTGTAGTCGATGCGATGCAGAATCTCCCGGACCATCGGAGTGTCAGGTAGGGGGTAATAGCTCCAACCGTAGTAGCACGATTTCCGCAGAGGATGTCCTTCCGGCAGATCAGGTTTAACATCCACCCTAGTCGCCCAAGACATCAGGGTTTTCAAGTCCCGTTCATGCCGAACGGAAGCTCCATCAGGGAGCCAACAAATCTTCCGGCGAATCTTCTCGCCGGGTTTGACCCATTCCTCGATCCAGGCTACAGTACCTTGTTCCATTGGATCGTAGGACAATTCAATGTTCCGCTCATTACACTCTTTGTAATCCGGCGGTGCTGGCGACTTATACTGAGTATCCATAAGTTTCCTTGTTCTTTAGATACGCCCGAACACGTTCCACATCTTCCAGGTCGTAGTATTCTCGATAGTCCTGCTTTCCGGCAGTCTTACCCACGACCGGTAACGTGCCTATCTGCAACCCGAATCGTTTCAGGATGGTGTTCAAATCCGGCTCCAGGTTCTCGTATCTAGCAATCCGGTTCGAGACCGGGGCATGTTGAAATACGAGCGAGTCCAATTGACCATCCGTGGTCTGATGCTCGATGAACTTCTTGAAACCACCCCTGTGGAACGATGTCAGGTGGAAGTATCGAGTCACCAGCCAGTCCAGCGGATTCCTAATGACGGAGAATACTAGAAACTTTTCGTCCGCCCCAACGCGACCCGTCTCCATGAGACGAGACAAACTATCATGCTGTCCGATTGGCATCGACCCATCGTGCAGCAATAGAGCCTGACTGATTGCCCGAGACGCACAATGAGGTGCGCTCAGAAACAGATAGCCTTTCTCACGATTAAGAACCGCCATAAGCCCTCCCTAAAGCTCGACTTTGTAACGCTTCGGACCTTTCGCTTCATCCTTCGTGCGAAGCTGAACGTCCATTCTCCAGGTGATCCCCTTGCGAGGATTGACACCATGAATCCACTGTTTCGGTTCGCGGTAGCCTGCGAAGCTGTTGTAGGCGTAGCTGTCGGTGCCAATCCACGCACCGTTGACCAACAACTCACCGTCGATGTCCGCCAAGCTGGCAGAGACGTGGTGATGCCCCATGCAATAGTACCGAACTCGCGGGCCACCCTGGGCTGCTCCCAGTGCGATGAGACCCTTCTGACGCCGGACCATCCCGTAGAACGGAATGCCCTGGTGGCCTTTGATGTCGTCGCCGTGGCTCAAGTTGAACCCGACTCCGTTAATGTCGATGTTCACCGAGAACGCATCCGGGATGGCGAACTGGACGTTCTCCATGCCCTTGCAATGCAAGCGAGCGATCTCCGCCACGAGGTAATCCCAGTTGTCGTGGGCACCGTGGAAGTCCTTCTTCACCGACCGGCGACCGTGATTGCCAGGAAGGTAGATGACGTTCACCTGATCGAAGTGCGGAGCCAGATCACGATACATCAGAGCGTGGAGTTGGCCGATGGCAAAGCAGTTGTGAAACTGATTGCGGAAGTACGACCGACTGACATGCCCGTGAATCTCGCCGCTGGTATGGTCGCCATAGGCGAGCACCGTCAGCACCTTGAAGTTGAACCGGGGACTCAGCGTATGCTGAGTCCAGTCCAGGAGAGTATCGACATACGTCTCGGCACGACGGCACGAGATATTGAAGTTGTACTCTTCCAGACCACCGCATTCGCCGGGGACCACGATCTGATCGTGGTGGCCATCCGACAAGTGCATGACGACGTGCTCTTCGATGGTGTCCTTGCGAGGCTTCAGGTCTCGCTCGTGCGGCAGAGCCTTGAAGGGATGAACCTTCTGCTCCATCTCTTTGACCACGGCTTTGAATATGCCGTGCTGCTTGCTGGTGACTCGGGCCGTCTTGCGGGCCAAATCACGCTCTTCACGAAGATGGAGCACTTCAGCCTCCAACTCCACGACACGATCATCCGTGGGGTCATGTTGCTTGATGGGCTTGCGTTGCCCGCCGGCCGTCTTCACAGGCGGCTCGGTGCCCTCTGGCCACGGCACCTTACGATGTCTCCGGCCACGGGCGATGTCAGAGACCGCCCCACGGCTGATCTTGAACTTCTTAGCGATTTCAGGTTGTGACTTGCCATCGACCAGATCGGATTTGATCTGGGCGACTTTGTTTTCGGAGAGCTTCATAGTTTAGTGACGCACGTAGGGGTTGTGAATCCAGAGCGGGCCGCCACCATACGGAGTGGCACCAGGAGCAACCGCTTGGAACTCTCGGGTGTGTAGGTTGTTGAACAGAGACTTCAACATTGGAACCTAATTGAGAGGTACTTCAGGATTCGTTTAATCACGGTTTCGCCCCTCTCAAATAGGCCAAGGTCGGTATTACATCTGTTGCAAAGTAAGCCCCGGACTTTCCCATCTTTGTGGTTGTGATCCACGACTAATTTGTTGCCGAAGTATTTCCTACAAATTAGGCAAAGTCCTTTCTGCTTTCGTCTCATATCGCGGTACGCGATTAGAGTCAATCCGTACCGCCTCTTTAAGTGCAATGCGCGTGAATAATTTCTCTGGCAACCTTTACAGTAAGAAAATAGTCCGTCTTTCCGCCTACGGTCTCTACGAAATTTACTTTCTTCCCGCTTCCGTTTGCATTTCACGCACTTCTTCATACCTCCAGCAGTTCCCCCTCTGGTAACACTTCATTGGCCAGAATCGCTTGAATTTCGCCCAGCGTGAGTAATTCGATTCTGCGATTCTCGGAAATTATCTGTAGGGTATGGTCGTCGGTCGGAAGATGAATCAAGTCCACAATCACGCAGCCCAAATTTTCGTCCATTCCTTTGCGATGGATTCTATCTTCTGCTTGAATTCGATATTCCGGTTTGAAGCTGTTGCTATAGAAAACGGCCATACGAGCTTCGGTTAGGGTCAGACCCATACCCCCGGATTCGGGGTGAGCAACAAACGCCACTCGGGCGTTGCCTCCCATATCGGCCCAGTAGTCCAGAGCATCAACCCCGCTGAGAGTTTCAACCCGGCCGTCCGAATTCGACCTAAAGACCGTGAAGCCACGACCGTCGCATCGAACTACGTCCCACTTCTGGTCCGTGCAGATTTTGACACAACGATCCACAGAGCCGGTGAAACCCGCGAATATCACAACACGACCGGTATCTTCACACTCTTCCAATAGTTCGATGATGGCAGTCTGTTTTGGACACGGAATTTCCTTCGTGACCCTGATATACTTCTTGACTTCCTTATCTCCACCGCAAGCTGGGCACGTTGTCTGCTGCTCCCGCAGACTGGACACAACATCCGGGTCCATCATCTCGATGGATGTATAGCAACGCTCTGGATCATTGGGGTCCACCCATTCCTTGACTTCGCCCATACCTTCACAATGCTCACATGTCCGCATACCATCAGCTTCATCCTGGTACTGGAAGCCATCTGACAACTCCCGAAGCAGGGTTTGTGTCTGCATGGCGTTGGCCTGTGTGCCGGCCAGAGCTTGAGCCACCCGAAGCACCGACTTGCTGGGTTTGCAGACGATCCGACGGTATGTCTTTTCCGGCAGCTTGAGGCAGTCCTTCTTGTGTTTGACGATGACGAGACCTTTGAGGCGCTCGTACATCAAACTGATTTCATTCACGGCAGTATCGAATTTGTGAACATCATCGCTGATATTTCCTTCCTCATCGAGGAAGTCGTGAGCGGGTTCATGCTGACCGCAATGCTTGCACTTGGTCTCATCATCCTTCCAGCCGATACGCTTTGAGAATGTGCCGCTATCATAGGTCTCATCGACCATGAATGCCAGCCGGTGCTCCAGAGCTTTGGGACTGCCTTCCTTTAGGAAACCGGGATAGGCGATTTCGGCCTGCGCCCACCAATCAACTGGTGACTTGGGTGATGGAGTACCGGACATAAGAATCACGTAGCCATCATGGCCGTAGTGAAACCTAATCAAGTCGGCCAGCATTTGAGCGGCCTTGGTGCGGTTGCTCGTGGCCGTCTTTAATCTGGAAGACTCGTCAAAGATCACGCCCATCGGGGGCTTGCGATCCTTCGGCCATTCGTCCATCATTCGAGTCAATGCTTCGTAGGTAAGAAGCTCAACCTCGATGTCCGACGACAGACTCCACTTCTTGAATTCTCGCTTGATGGCCTTCAGAACAGACTTAGGTCCGCAGTAGAACCACTTCTTGATCCCCGACTTCTCCATCAATTCGATGGCTGCCAGCGTCTTACCAGTGCCCATCTCCGCCGCCCAAATTTGGAAGTGGTACGTGAGACCACTATCGGAGAGATCACATTGGTGCGGCATCAATGGCCGCTCGTAGTTATGCTGAATGATGTCTCGGTCGAACCAATCGTAGGGATTCTCACCCTTCAGATACGCAAGCTGAAAGCGATTACGCTGGCAATCAGTGATGGACCAAATCTTGCGTGGCTCGTCATCATATCCATGCCACTTGCTGCCCATCATCGACTTGATCTCGTCCTTCAGCGCAAATGGCGATTGAAGGAATTCTATGCGACCGTCCACGTAATCCAACGTGACGGTGTGCTTCAAGCGGGTGCCCTTGGAAGTCTCGGTGATTAGTTTGCACTTTTCAACAGTCATTTGCGTTTGTCTTCCAGAAGGAACAATCCGTCGCTCCACTTCTTGTTATATTCGGCCCAGACGTTCAAGTTCATTGACTCGAACTGAGACATAATGGAACAATACAGAGCTTGAACATTACCATCTCGGCGAGTGCCGGATACGACCGCATCGCGCCATTGAGCTAGGGTGCCATAGACCACCGTAAGGTCCGTGCCTTTGTTCAATGTCTCAACAGTGACGAAGGGCATCCCTGCGGCGCACTCAAGAATCGACAATGTATCAAATTCTTCAGCAGCCAGCAAAATTGTGAACGAAACATGATAGAGCAGATTGGCTGCTAATCCCGCTTGAGCCTGCGGGTCTCTCATCGCTGCTAGGCAGGAGAGGTATCGTTCAATCGGATGTTGATCGTGAGCCTTGTCACTCGATGACGCAATCGAATACCCCAGAGCCTTATGCGAGACCGCTATCAAGCTCTTGAAGTCAATCGCAGGTTGGGTTATTAGTATTGCAACAGGTTTCATGGTATCAAATGCCGGGCTTACCGTATGACCGGTAAGCCCGGCATAATCAGAACTTCCGTCGCCCTATTATACCCAGCAGAATGCTAGGTTGCCCAGGGCTTAACGAGCACGCTTCTTCTTGCCATCAGCGGGCTTTTCCTTCTCCACTTCCGTGCTGGAAGGATTGAGGAACTTCGCAACCTCCAAATAAATGGTGGCTTCCTTGGGCATCTTGTTGAAGGGCGTCGAACACGGCAGGACCACGGGGACATGCCACGAGAACTTGCCTTTCTCCACCAGCTTCGATTTCATCGACATCGGCAAGGGACCATGCGGCTCCATGTTGGAGACATCGACACCGGCCGCAGCCTTACGTTCGATGTCGTTGGCACTCAGCGGGAGGAAGGCGGCAATTTTGCCGGCTTCGGGGCGAGTGGACTTCGTTCCACAGAAGAACTCCAGGAGGCGGCCGGTCTTGCGCTCGATCACGAGGAAAGACACACCGTACATACAACCCGAATCCGAACCACTCGACCGCGCCGCGATGTCCTTGAAGACATCCGACTGGGGGTCGTAGCAAGTGATGATGGCTTCCTTGTCGGACAGGTCGATGGCTTTCGGACGCCGTGCCAAAGGCAGGATGTCCACGGTCTCACCGAGACCGATGATCTGTTCGTCGCTTTCCGGGACACCGAACTCGCCGGGGCCGATCAGTTTCTTATTCACTGCGGTGCCCTTCGTGTACAGTTGCAGGCGGCCCAGGAAGGCGGTGCCCTTGCTGAGATCAGCAAAGTCCTCTTCCGACCCCACCTGCGTGGAAAGTTGGCTCAGATCGAGATTGACAGGAACAAGAGATTGAGACATGAGATACAAGACTCCAAACAGGAAACAGAAACAGGAAACAACTCTACGGGTTGAACTCTTCGATGTCAGCACGGTATTGATCGCGCTGAATCTTTTGCTCAGAAGTACGACGCTCTACGGCCGCCTTCTGCTTTTCTTGGCTTTCGGGGTCCAAGCTGGAGGCCCACTCAAGTGCTCGAATCCAGCCTTCCAGAGGCGTGGTAATTTCTTTATTGAGGGCAGCCTTAACGGCAAATTTTCGACTTTTGATTTCGTTGAGAATGACCCTTAGCGGTTTCAAAAACGGCTGCGGGATATACTCGGTGGCAAAATTCTGAATCAGTTTTCCGCTGCGAGCCGCCTCCATGACTTGCCTAATCACGACCTCTGTCAACGCTTGGAATTCTTCAACTGGCGTGATTGATGCTAAGAGTGTGTATGGTTCTCTGGCATACGGTGGAATCTTCGCAAGCATGTATGCATTACGAAGAGGAATCTCATCTCGGTCAACTCGACGTTGGGTTTTATCATCGAGTTCCAAAAGAGACAATTGTTGTTTTATCCAGGTGGGCGTCTTACTCACCATCTTCGACAACGTGGACATCGTAATCCCACGGATACACGATTTAATTCGGAGAAGTTGTTTGGCGAATTCAACGGCTGTGGTTTCCCGACGTATCGAATTGGCTTGGATTTGTGCGGCTAGAACTTGCTCGTCCGTCATCTCCACTATGATGGCGGGTATCATTGGGATTCGGAGTTCCTGATAAGCTGTGAAACGGTACATCCCGTCCACGACTTCGTATAATCCTGGCCATCGAACGCTAACTCTGACGCAGATCGAATTCAGCAATCCATCGTTCTTGCCGTCATTGCAGCTGGCATCCCGAAGCTGCATGTACTCCAGGGACGTAACTTGAACCGGCCGCAAGAGAATCCAAGGTCGTCTAATTGCTGCAACCGGTATGTCTGCTACTTTCCTCACACTACCTAATTTAGGCAAAACCGGGGTACGTTGATAAAATTCCGCACCGTCCAGTTAGCAAGGTAGGTCCAGGTAGCTACTTTTCCATTTTAGGCCGCCTACTCTTCTCGCTATTAGGCGACTGCTTTCTTCTTCTATATGATATTCCAAGCAACTTCCTACCTACCTACCTCTATAACTTAAAATAGGGAACCCCAACTTGGCAAAGGACTTACGACGAAATCTGGCCGCACAGAACCGAGAAATCTGGACAACTCGGCCACGGAATTTTATCAAGCAACCGGCATTTTGCCTAAATTAGGTATTGTCGGAATAACCCTCGGAGTCATCAATGGCAACCGCAATCAGTTCGGTCATCAGCTTCTTAAAGGCTAAAGTCGCCAAAGGGGCGCACAACGGCCCAGACCTTCTGGAGCGTTTCCTGAAGTACGGGTGTGACATGGAAGTTCAGGTAAACGTCATGGCAGGCGAGGGGGAGCCAGTTCCCGGTAAGCGATCCACGTACACCGACGGTGTGAACAACTGGTTCAGCTATCGTATCCCTCGAAACGCTGACACCAACCCGGAGTTCAAGGATTACAAGATTGAATTTCCTCTGGACCTTCATTGCGAAGGCATCGGTTCAACAGGTTGGGATTGGGTCGCTAAACGATCTCGTTGGGTCGGCTTCGACTTCGACAGCATTGTGGGCCATGCGACTGGCGTGGGTGTCACCAAAGAAGAACTCGATAAGGTTCGTGATGCCGCGCGTAATCTGGGTTATGTCGAAGCTAGACGTTCCACCGGAGGCGCTGGTCTGCATCTTTATGTGATGTTCGAGGATGATCCTGCCTTTGACACGAAAAACCATACCGAGCACGCCGCTCTAGGACGATACATTTTGGGCCTGATGAGTCGTGACGCTGGATACAATTTCCAGAATCAACTGGATGTATGCGGTGGCAATCTATGGATTTGGCACCGCAAGTCCAGCAAGGTTAATGATGGGCTGAAACTGTTAAAGCCGGCAACTGGTCTTTTCCCTTCAGATAAGATGGACCAAAGCTGGAAGGATCATATCGCCGTCATTCAAGGTAAGCAAGCTAGAGTCCGAATGCCGGATACCTTGGTCTCTGAACAAGATCAAGACCCATTCGAGCAACTAACGTCGGCCCACCGCCGGGTGAAGCTAGACGAAAAGCACAATCTGATTTTGGACGAAATCCGGCGAATGGGTATTATCTGCAATTGGTGCCCGGATCATTACCTTCTTCAAACGCACACGCACGCTTTCGCCCGGCTGATGGGACGAAAAGAAGAGCTTAATCTGGAAGGGGTTTTTCAGACTAGCAGCCAGGGTAAGGATTTGAAGACGGCCAATTGTTTTGCTTTTCCTCTGGACTTCGGCGGTTGGAAGATTTTCCGATTTGGTCCCGGCACTGGTGAATCACCGACTTGGGAGCAAGACGGTAAAGGATGGACCACTTGCGGGTTCAACGTGCGACCGTCTTTCAAGTCAGCCGCACGCGCCCTGGGCGGCAAGCAACTTAAAAGGGGCGGATACGAATTCGAGAGCATTGAAAAGGCCATCGAAGTTGCGGGATACCTGAACCCCGATGTCAAAGTCAATGTCGAAGATACCCTTCAAGGTAGAAAAGCCATACTGACTAAGACTAAAGAAGGGAACATCTCGCTGGAGATTCCCAAAGGCAAAACCGATCCCGAGTCCATCGGGGAATGGAACTCATCGGATAAGAAGGGTGCTTGGACACAGGTGCTTAATATCGTTGCTGACAGCGATGAAGTTGACATCACTGACTACGACGAATTGATTCGCTGCTTGGAAACCACGGCGGGCGATGCGGCTGGATGGTCCGTGAAGAAGCGATCAGACAATCAATGGACTCGCAAAAATAGCGCGAGCGTAAAGAACATCTTGCAAGAGATGGGACATCAAAAGCCCGAAGCGGAACAGATCATGGGTCGTTATGAATTACGACCTTGGAGAATGGTGATGATCCCATTCACCGGTGAGTATCCTGGCAACCGTCTGTGGAATGCCGGCGCACCCCAATTGAAATACGAGCCTGCGCCCAGGTTATCCGTGGGCGCAGACGGAGAAGGGGAGAACAGCCTGCATCCATTCTGGGATTTGATTATGGATCACTGCGGGCAGGATTTGACACCCTATCTAAAAGAGTTAGAATGGGCGAAGATAAGCGGTATCCGAACTGGCGGAGATTATCTTAAAGCAATCTGCTCTTCCATCATTCGGCTCCCTTACGAGCCGACACCCTACTTATTCTTCTTCGGGCCGGAGAATTCGGGGAAGTCAATCTTCCACGAAGCGTTCACTGAACTCGTAACAACGGGTGTTGTGATGGCAGACCGTGCCCTTACCAACCAGTCAGATTTTAATGGAGAACTAGAAGGTGCCATTATCTGTGTAGTCGAAGAAAAGGACATCAGTAAGACACCTGGAGCACTGAATAAAATCAAGGCGGCTGTTACCAACCGTCGGCTGTCGATTCGCAAAATGCGAACCAACTCCTACATGGTGGACAACATGACCCACTGGGTTCAGAATGCCAACTCACCAGACAACTGTCCAATCTTCGAGGGTGACACTCGCATCACAATGATGTACGTGCCCCGACCAAAAACCGACATCCCAAAGACAGTTCTAATTGACAAACTGAAGGAAGAAGCTCCGCAGTTTATGCGCACGCTAATGGACTTCCAACTTCCTCCGTCCACCGGACGACTACGCATTCCGATTGTTTCCACACAGCACAAACAGAGGGCCGAACAATTGAATCGTTCTCCACTCGATCAGTTTATTACTGAGAACTTGTTTGAGTGCCCAGGGGAACTTGTATCTTATGCGGACTTTTATGCAAAGTTCCTTGAGTGGTTGCCTAGCGAAGAGAAGGGCAACTGGAGTCGCTATAAAGTCACCAAGCATCTTCCTATGAAGTTTGCTTCCGGTGCAGGCAATGGCAACAAGACTTATCTCGTAAACTGCTCCTGGGAAGATCGAGCAGTTGCTTCGGACCCAACGCCGTATTACGTGGCGGGCGGTCGCATCAAAAGGGTGGAGAAATGAAGATCATCGGCCTCGGGCACTATTCCCGGACAGGCAAAGACACTCTTGCCAATTACCTAGTGACGGACTTACGAGCACACGGCATCATTGCCAAGAAGATTCCGTTTGCATGGAAGCTGAAGGACACCTGTCATCAGCTTTACGGTTGGTCAGGTCTGAAGTGTGCTGAGTTCTATGACACAAAAGACGGTGAACCGTTCAGGGATGTAAAGCTCCCCGGTTTGAACATGACACCGGTCGAAGTCTGGATTGCAATGGGCACCCCGGCTGTTCGCAACAATGTGTATATGAACACATGGATAGACTTCGTTCTAAAGTCAGACCATCAAGCTGATGTCATCATCATTCCTGATGTTCGGTTCCCCAACGAAGTTGAAGCAATTCGGGATGCTGGTGGTTGGCTGGGTAAGATCGTTAGACCCGGTTATGGTCCTCGCAACACGGTCGCTGACCGCGCTCTAGTCGGGTTTACCGGCTGGGATGCTGTGATTGGTCAGTCTGGTTTAATGGGTGAACTGGAGCAGTGGGCACTAAGCCTATCGGAAGCCATCTCTCTTAATCAACTGTATCGCACCCAATCTCATGCGTCAAAGATGGCCGCTTTAGCCGTGGAGAAGATCAATGGATAGCGCTGGTGCTACCCGAGCCTTCGTGCTCGGAGCCGTCTATGATTTTATGGACCATTGCTGCAAACGGGAGAACCCGCTAGTGATCGGCCAGGGGTATGCCCGTGATCGGCTCGTTGCCGAATTTGAGTTATGGGTGAAGCAAAAAGGTCTTCCAATTGAAGGTATCAACCCCGATATGTTCAGACGCGCCTGCCAAACTGGAGCACTCAAGTAATGCCGAAGATTCGATCCTCAATGCCACATTTGAACGGCAATATCATGGCTGCTGTGGATTTCGAGACCACCGGCGTCAAGGCTGGTTGGCATGAGCCAATCCAGGTTGCTGTCGTACTCTTAAACTCTGACCTGCGGCCGATGGAAGACATCCGACCGTTCAACACAAACATTAAGCCGGAATTCCCCGAACGTCAAGACCCGGAAGCATCTCGCATTCACGGTCTCGACATGGACAACCTTCTTCTGTACGGCCTCGATAGGGGTCGGGTACAAGATTTGTTCATCGAATGGTGGGAGTCCATTGGGCTACCATTCGAGAGGAAGCTGGTGCCTCTGGCGCACAATTGGCCTTTCGAGCACAGCTTCCTACGCGCCTGGTTCGGACATGATCTGACCAACCGATTATGGCACGGGCACGCCCGTGATGCGATGGAGTATGCCGTGAGTTTGAACGACAAGGCGTTCATGCGGGGCGCTAAGGTTCCCTTTTCTCAAGTTGGCCTAGGAGACTTGTGCAAGCACTTCGGCGTCATCAATCCGAAGGCTCACGACGCCCTTCACGACTGCCTCGCTGAGGCTGAAGTTTATCGTAATCTTCTCAACGTGGATGTTCTATGAGTGCCTTCAAACGAAGTGACTGGAATGAGATCATCCAGCAAGTAAATGACATCCGGGCGAATCCTCCCAGTGGGTGCGATCCCCTGGACCCTATTGACGAAGTGGGGCCAAATCATATCTGGACATTCGGTGACATCCAAGAAGTGCAAGATGCCCTCATTGAAACTTGCAATACCATTACATTCAGTGAGACACCAGAACTTTGGAAACAATCCATCATCGACGAGATCAATGATGCGATGAGTCAGGTGTGGTGTGATTGCGTTTGCAGCGAACCACCAATTCCATCGGAAGACGGATTTGAGTTCATTTTCTTCTCGATACCAAGCGGCCCATTAGTCGAGCCACCGGAACAAGTTCTTTTGTCTTCGTTGATTAACGGTATAGTTCTTGGCGCACCTGACATTCCTGGTCGAACATGGGCCTTCTTTGAAAGACTAAATCTGGATGGAAGCATCTTTGATAGTGATGATCTTGTCATTCAACCATTACCCTGTGATGGAGTCGTCAATTACGCCGGAGCTTTCATGGTGATTACCAGCACCATTGGTGAAGACATCAGCGCTGAATACATCCTTCGATTAAATAATCCATAGTTGGAGACCCAATGAGTTGTTGTGATGGTGACATGCCAGCTATACCTGTGATAACCCAAGAACAGACCGATGAAAATCTGGCACGTATCTCTTCCTCAGTAGTTGCACCTAGCGACCCAACCAAACCATTGGCGTCCAGCCTTCGCAATGCGCTGCCTCTAGTGGGCGGCCGGGTTTACGGTCGGCCGAAGATTCACGACGACGGCTCGATAGAGTTCGTGCCTGTCCTGGACGCGGCACCCCCGGTCGCGGCCGAGGGGTATTCTGCGGACCCGGACAATCCCTGGCTATTCCGACCAGCCTGGAATGAGTGCCAGAGGCGTCTGGCAGGCTTCAGGAAGGCCGCAGACGGCAGCCTAGGTCTGAAGATGCTTTGCCACAACCCGGCTGTAACAGCCCATTTCATGCGTTACGTGACCCCTGTGGATTGCTCGGCCTGCCCGCTCCGAGTAGGTCCACGAAAAAACCCCTCGTGACACAAGGCCACAAGGGGTTGAAAAGGCCCGAGGGAGTGGGCCTATGTTAGAATGTCGTCGATCAAGCCGAACTCTTTAGCTTCCTGCGCCGTGAGGATCATATCCGTGGCGCACTTCTTCTTCCAGAAGCTCGGTGGTCGCCCAGAGCGTTCCGCGTAAATTCGGTACATCGCTTGCTGGGATTTCTTCGTGAACTCGGCCCAGTTGTGAAACGATTGAAACGTATCCTCAACTTTCCACGATCCGTCATGCACCATGATGGTTGCATTTGGGTAGGCCATTCTCACGTCAGCCGCCTGTAGGATCACCGATCCCATTGACATCGCACAGCCCAGAACATACGCTGTGATCTCGCACGGGCAATGCTTCATCACGTCATATATGGCCATGCCGTTAAACGTACAACCGCCAAAGCTGTTGATGTAAACGGTGATAGGCTTTTCTTTGTCTGCCGACTGCATGAGATGGAACGCCTTAATGACGTTCCGGCTTGTCTCGTCGTCGATACCATCCGAACCGTCACCAATGTAAACAGTCCTGGTCTCGATATGCAGATGGTTGTCAAAGAACCTGTCGATACTCTCCTTCGCCACTCTTGCCATTTGTTAATCCTGTAAGAAGGCCGTTCCTGCACCCCACTTACCGCCCTCATCGTCGAACTTGAAGTCGAAGGGTTGGACGTTATTGGTGTCGCTGAATTTCGCCGTGGTCTTAATAAGCAACTCATTTGCCAAGATACCCTGGAACACAGTCGCCAAAATGGATTCGGCATTGTTGTCAGCAGAGTCGATGATCTTGGTATTACGAATGTCAATGACGAAGGGCGCTGCCTGCGAACCCGGCAAGGGAATACCCGGCAGCGGGTCGATATAGTTTAGCAGAAGATTGGGTTGAGGATTGGGCGTATTGTCAACCTGGGCAAACACATTGCCAGGGATGATTGTTTGGGCTACAAAACCCGTGTCAGACGGTGTGCGGTCGCCACGGTCGCTCTGTGGTCCGAATACCACATTAGGGCCACCAACGAACACCACCCCGTTAATACCAATGGTTTCAGTGAAACCAATAGGTAAAGTACCCGTTGCACCGGCACCAATTCCTCCGCCACCCGCTGTTCCGGCAGCAATCTCGTCTGGAGGCGGCCATGTATCCGTTACCGGGAGTGAGGCAGGCCAGAAGAATTTGTAGAATACATTGGTGCCAACTTTCACAGGAACCAAACACTCAAAGTTGATGGCGTTATCTTCCGAATTGTAGCTGGCATTCTCCACAACGGCCTTAACAGGAGCGCTGGCAATGTAACCAGGGAGATCAAGTGTCACGGTGTCAAAGGTCTCCAAAGCCAGGAGCTTTAACATACCATTGAACTTTATCTTCTTCCAGGTGTACGACTTCCTAATCAGCCAGAACGTAGCACACTTGTAGATGATGTCTGGCTGATTGTAGATATACCACTCGAACTCTTCTTCCTTTGTGCCGTACTTCGGGACATTGTTCCGAAGAATGATCTTATTGGGTTCCTCAGCCGCATAGCTAAGCCACCATGTCACGACCATCTTGGTCACAAGGTCTTCAGTCTCGGTGAAGCCAACATCCACCGACTCAATCTCAATATCTGTCACCTGAATCGTTTTATCTGATGCAGGTTCATCCGGCAGGTATTTCAGGTAGAAGAATCCGTTACTTAGCCAAACGGCACAGCGAGCTTGGAACGCAATTTCCCGGATCAACTCCAGCGTGTTCTTTCTATCCAACACTGGGAAGTTGCTTGGGAACTGATTTAGCTTTGCTTTGACGATATTGAAAGTTGTCGTGTCAAAATCCAGATCGGTCCAGTTCTCGATGATGTATTCTAGGATGTCAACCGTGTTTGGTCCAATCGTTGATTGGAATGTCACGAATAGATCGTCTTCCCAGCCCTGATCCTCAATGCTCGATAACGGCTTAGTAGTCACGACTTGTACTGCCGTGATGGTGCCGTAGTTTTGCACTTGGGTAAACCACAGCGAGTTCGGGACATTCACCAGCTTACGGACGCCACTCAGGGTCTTGAAAGCCTTAACGGCTAAGACGGTCCCCGGCGTGATCGACACGATATACGTGATTGGCTCGTCGCTATCAACCACAACTCGGCTACCAGCATCCGCCCAGAAATGCTGGGCTACCTGGGGTGTGGACGGGCGGGACACCTGCGAGATATTGCAAATGATGAACCCGTGCCGCCGAACTGTGTTACCGAACAAGTCACCGGTGCCCGGTGGCACTTCAGCTTGGAAGTCGAAGAACTGTGCTGGTGTGGCGGTCTCACATTGATCGGCACCAATCCCGCTAAAGAGTTCCGCAGCTTTATCATCGTTGTCTGGATGCTCTCGGTTCGTAATCGTGAACTCGTCACCATCCATGTGACCAGTGAATAACCCTCCGTTGATGTTCAAGCGGATGGTTGTATCTTGACGAAAATCTTCGCCGCCCAAGATTCGGACTGGGTTGCAGCCTAGTCCATTATTATTGGCGGCAGTGATCTTTGAGGCTCGTTGAATCTGCGCGCAAGATCGTTGTCCAGTTCGAGAATTGGCGGCCGAACTAATTTGTGCTTGCAAACTATTGATCTGATCGAGAAGCTCATCGGCCTTCTGGTTTCCTTCAGGAGTTCCCAGACCACTCCATGCAAAGTGGCACGCATCGAGAAAGCTGATGTTCTCCGACATCATCGCCAAGCTCATACCCAGCCCGCAGTCATCACCGCCCAGCGGAACTTGATTATGCAAATCTTCGCCACTTATAATACCGACACCACAGAGCGTGCTGCCGGACACCGCCTTGTTCACTTGCAAAGCCGGGCAATCCAGAACCTTCCCGAAGATCACTGGCCAAGGTTTACCTACTAGGTCTTTCGGCAGGAACGGGAACTGACCTTCTTCGGCCGAGAACCCGAACTCTTTGTCTTCGAGTTGGGAGATGACGGAAAACGAAATAGACCGATTGGTTTCAGACCAAGACACGGGGCTGCTGAGCTTTCCGGCGAACAAGAGGAATTTGTCGCTAAGTGCCAGCCCGTCGAACCACTGATAAACACGAACATCTCTCTGGTGGATGTCATGGGAGTCCATGATTGCCTTGATTGATCCATCGGTGTCATCGAGAGTCACGCTCAGTTCTTGTGAGGAATTGGAATTCAAAACGTCAATCACGTTGTCTAGGTCGCCCACTTCCGTGATCTTGCCTTTGACACTCGTGCCAATGTCTCGATCAGCGTAGGAAATCGTAGCGTTTAGCGCCCAATCCACTTCGATGATGATGATAGGCTCAGTGCCTTTGTTCTGCGCGAGCTTAGCCAAGCCTCCTGCCGAAATGTTTCTCATTGCTCGATGCCCTCAAATTCAAGTGTGACGCTCTGCAAATCGTTACGCAGACCATCGACTCCGACCGGTCCCCCGCCAGAGGGTGTGTCGAACTCAAAAGGATTATTCATAAAGTTCCCGATCCAGATGCGACCGTTGTGGTCTTCAACCCGAATCTTGGAAGCGAAGTAGGAAAAGAGGAAGGCTCGCAGCGCCAGAGCGGCGGGTCGAGCCATCACAAGGGTCCAGGTCATCTTTCGGCGACCGCCCTTACGTTTGATGTAAGTGTACAGCGTCCCATCAACCGCCCGCTTCGACGACACCGAGGCCGTTAGACCTTCGGTGTCGCTAAAGTCGGGATTGACTGTAATTAGATTCGTCTGCACAGCCGGGTAGGGTGCCGAGAATTGCATTAGACTTTGGTTCCTTCAAACTCGAAGCTGGCCGTCATTTGGCAGCCGGGTCCGTCTTGAACAATGGGATCAGACGGATTGGTAATGACACCGACCCAAACACGATCCTCCCAGTCAATAAGTCGAATCTCCTGGCCAAGATAAGTGTCCATGAAGGTCAACAAACCTTGAGCCTGTGTATTCGACAAACCGCTAAATGACACCAGGAGCGTTTGCACCTTTGGCCAAATTGGGTCGGCAAAGACAATGAGCGTACCACCGCGAGTTTCGCGGTTGATCCTCGTCATAGCCAACCGATCTTGGTTCCCTAAGTTGGGAGTCCGCAAGAGCAACTCATCTGTCACCATACCTGTGGACGGGTACTGAAGGCGGAAGCCGGCAGTCACGCCCGCTGCCGTATAAGTAGCCGGTGGAGGATTGGGAGCATTTGGGTCGCTCGTACCCCCCACGAAGGGCGAGTATGTGCATCGCGTGTTGTCCCTCTCCAGGACAAAAGCCACCGACTGTGTTAAAGCCAGATTACTCGTTGCGGCTTTGGTCCGAGTGATGATGAAGTCTGCTTCAACATCCAGTGAGTCCAATTCATTCTCAGCCAGCGCGTTGCTTAGTGTGGCCGAAGCCACACTGTTTAAGCTAATTGAGTTATTAGCCGATGCCGTCTTGTTTGTTAGTGCTGTGCTTGTCAGAGACAAAGCACTGGTAGCCGAGACCGAATCACCGTCTGCTCTAGCATTCGCTCCATTCGCAAATTGAGCGAATGAGATGATATTCGACGCCTGCTTGACGCCTATCAGCACATAGGACACACTATGGCTCAAGCCAGTCGTGACTTCGACCATCGTGAACGTGTCCAAATCGAACACGAACTCGGTCGTAATCAGTAGGCTAGTAGCTGAAGCATAATGCGGTCTCAGTACATTAAGTGTCTGCTGAACATCAAGAAGGTCCGTAATGGACAACATCTTGATATTGGTGGTGACTTCCTGCGTGAATTCGATAACGTGAGCTTCAAGTATTAACTTGATGCTAGTATTACGCGCTTCCTGCGTCAGTGTCAGCGGGCTGGCGGCATTTATGCCAGTGATTGAAGAAGATGCGGTATTGGTTAAGTTAATGACCGATGCCGCTCGACGAATCTGCTCCGCCGTCGCCGTGCTGTCGGCAGTGATCGTGGAGATGGCGTCACGGTATTTCTCTCGTGTCTCACCCAAATCAGTCAGAGAGATCGGACTTGTGGCGTAAACATGAAGATTGAAACCGGACCCGACACTCCCCAGGGATAACGGGCTACTGGCCGACACGATGTATGTCCGGCCAGCATAGCCAACGTCCAGGAGTGACAGAGGATTGTTAGCCGTGGCGGTCCAGATACCAGAACGGGCTGCATCCGTCAGCGTCAATGCGTTGCTGGCGAAAGCACTAATAGGCCCTTCTCCAACGGCCGAACTCGTTAGAGTTAATAGGCTGCTGGCGCTCTTGTGGAATGTCTTGGGGGCCGATGATGTGG
>Ga0184629_10000381_pt1 | contig 19686 bp, 17 predicted proteins | sample PLM4_32_b1_FD_133158 | JGI IMG/M metagenome (GOLD analysis project Ga0184629, IMG submission 133158) | Groundwater sediment microbial communities from an aquifer in East River, Colorado, USA - PLM4_32_b1 | ecosystem: Environmental > Terrestrial > Soil > Riparian zone | place: USA: East River... | reverse complement strand
CGAGGGACGTTGAGTATTCTCATGTTAGCTCAGGTCGCTCTTGAAATTATGCTTGTGCACGGCCATCAAATGATTTTGGATTTTTTCGGCGTCGAGAGGATCTCTTAAGCCAGAAAATTTGGCGATCCACGCTCCCAATACACCATCGGAAAGACAACCTGTGCCGTATTGATATTTGGGTCCCTCCTTTTCCAACAACTGACGTGCTTCATCGGAATATTCACCACCCATGGATTTTACGGAAGCCTCTATCGGATTTGGTGCATTTAAACCTGTAACCTGAATTTTCTGATAAAAATATTCTCCATTATATAATTCAGCTTCGATGAACTTCTTTCCCTTTTCATAAAGCTTCTGATATGCTTCCACATCCTTCTTCTTTTTCAAATACTGGCCCATCTCCATCATAGCGCTTAATGCACCGAGGTAAAAGCTGGTACACATTCCGTCAGGTCCCCAGAATTCAATGTCGTAGGTATTGTGATGTGGTTCTTCAATGACACCTTTGTTTTTAGGATCCCAGGTGCTGACGCAATAGTCCATACTTTTCTTCACCATGGGATACATTTTTTTCAACCATTCACTATCGCCACTGATACGCCAGTCACGATAAACTTTCATGATTCCACCGAGCTGACCATCTGCGGCGGCATAGAAACCATGATCCACCGGGCGAATCGGTAAGGCGGCTCTGAAAGTCTGGTGACCTTCCTTGTTCTGGCTCTCACAAAATTCTGTATGACGAAGCGTTCTTTCCAGTGCCGGAAAAAGGTGCGGAATGGCCTGGGCATAATTCCAGACGTGCGTACACGATCCATGACAGCATCCCCACGTATCTCCGCAGCCCTCATAACTCCACAACCTGCCATCGTACTGCCGCATGACGGTAGGTGATTTTAAAATGGTAAGGTTGGCGGCTATCGCCTCCGTGACTTCGGCAGGAAGCGTGCTGGCATAAAAAGTATCGCGGAACAATTCAGATTTTTGATGCAGGTTTTCGTAATGGGTAGTCCAGTATTCGGCTACTTCCTGTATGCTCTTAAACCTGTTACTATACCAGGGCTTGTATTTTCCGGATGTATAGGTTTCATCTGCTATGGCAACACCCAGCTCGGCAGAAGTTCCGCAACATCCTGAAGCGGGATCACATTTTTCTTCCTCCTTTGCATCTCCGCCGTGCCGCAAATCCGACAGCGGCACATACCACGCCATCATCACTCTTATTATTTTTTCTTCACCTGCGGCAAGGTTGAATGGAACGTAAAGCGAAGCACCCGGTGCTCCGGATTCTACGGGAGCAACTTTTTTTACTTCGCCTTTCCGGATGGATTCCCAGGTCATGGTCAAGGGATCAAACCATCCTCCCCGGAACCAACAATGGTCAACCACCGTTTCAGATGCGTTCGTGAAAATGGCAAAATCTCCCTGGTCGTGAGGCCGCGTTGCTGTAGCGGATTGAGAAAGGATAAAGCCGTTGTTCAGGCTTTGGATAAAATTCTTTCCGCTTTTATCAGGTTCGTCTGCCTCTTTCGCTTTCATAAAATTTTTGCTGTGGAAGGAAAAGACACTATCAACGGACTGACTACTCTTGTTCTTAAACCTGTACTCCAGTGCGCCTGCGGGTAAGCTTGAGTTGTCGGCATCTGTTGGGATAAACGGGCTCCAACCTTTTATTTCTACCGTCAACGGGAAGTCTTCTTCTTCCAGCGCAATGGTTCCGAAGGGGAACCTTGTCAGAAATGTTGCTTTTTCAAATCGTGGTAAACCAAAGATCGCACCTCCCGCACCATTGCCCGTATTGGGCTGTCCAAAGCTTTTCCAATCCGGTACCGGACCTTCAATCACTTTAGATCCGCCCGTAATACCTCTCACAGAAATGGCTCCAAACATTCCGGGCTCGTGGAATACATCGGGCTTACTTCTTACGGACATATGCGAAATCGCACCGGTGCCTTCCAGGCAAAACATGCCGGCACCCAATCCGCCAATGGGGAAAGCAACACGTTTTAAATAATCATCTTTGTAAACCCCATTATACTCCCTTCCCGCCTTCTTGCTCTTGGCAATATTTTTTTGGTTGTAAGGCAATGTTTTTGCGTTTGCATCCTCCTCCAGTATGGCCGCTGGTAAAATGACTGCACTAACGCTACCAACTCCTATTTTTTTCAGAAATGAACGCCTGCCCGTTTGCTTTTTCATGGTTGTATGAGTTCGTATGGATGATCATTTGAATATAGTTTTATTTTTTGCATGATGGTAGTCATCGGGGCAAATCATCGCAGATAACTACTATCTTCATTCTTCAATAATGTGATGAACATTAATCCCTTATCAATCCGTCATCCTGAGTGGGGGCTTGTGGGCAGGCCTGCGTGAACGAAGGATCCGCCAAACGTTAGGCAGATCCTTCGTTCGCTCAGACCCATCGCGCACACCACCACTCAGGATGACGGTAAAAAATGTGTAACTACTGAAAACAATTATTACATATGAAACTAGCATTAGCCGGCGGTTTTTTAGGAAGTGGAAAAACAACAGCCATTATCAGGGCATGTCAGCAATTAGTAAAACAAAACAAAAAGGCAGGCGTGATTACCAATGACCAGGGAGACCAACAGGTAGACAGTGCTTTTGTAAAAAGTTTTGGTATCCCCACCCGGGAGGTGGCCAATGGATGCTTTTGCTGCAACTATAACCAGTTGGATACACATCTGCAATCGCTTAGTGAAGAAGATCAACCGGACATTATTTTTGCGGAATCGGTGGGTTCTTGCACAGACCTCATCGCCACCATCGTAAAACCTTTACATACATTAAGACCAGCGATAGAAACGGTGATCTCTGTTTTTGCCGATGCCGATTTGTTGACTTCTTTAATTGAAGGTCGTTCATCGTTCATCGAGGAATCGGTCCGTTACATTTATAAAAAACAACTGGAAGAAGCGGACTTGCTGATCATCAACAAAACTGATCTGATAACAACAACGCAGTTGGCTGCCGTTGACGAGTTGATAAAATCAGAATATCCCGGCAAAATCATCCTGCATCAGAATTCCCTGATCGAACAGGACATTGCACAGTGGCTTAAGGCTATTGAGCAGTTTACCGACGTTGCGACACGCAAATCCCTTCAACTCGACTATGATGTTTATGGTGATGGTGAATCCAGATTGGCGTGGCTGGATAAAAGTATTACCATTCATGCTGCTCACGGTGATGGTGTGTTTGTTACGCGTAAAATTATTCGATCTGTTTTTGATCAGATCCAGGCGAAACACTTCACGATAGGGCACCTGAAATTTTTCCTGGAGACAGATCACTGGAAGGAGAAGATCAGTTTTACAACCACCACTACAAGCGGGGAAATAAAAGTCACGGATCAGGAAACGAACCGTATCAAGGTGCTGATCAATGCAAGGGTTCAAACTGAACCTGGCACGTTGGAAAAACTGATCGATGAAGTATTGGCCAAGGCAGCGCACATCTACCATTGCACCATCGTAACCGAAAAGTGGTCGGTCTTCAAACCTGGCTACCCCAGACCCACGCATAGAATGGAGTAAGTTGTGATCGGATCATAGCCGTGAACTCCCGTTTGGATTTTTCATCAACGTTGCGTCATTATTCACAAACATGTTCCAGGTTAAGACATCATGGCATACTAATTTTGTTTATCATGTTCATCAGAATAGACTGGTGCAGCAGATACCTCAGCCCGGGCTCTGTCAAAGAATTTAAAGAGCACAACGTATATGATAATGGAGGACATCACTCCAATCATAAAGCCGAAAATGGGTACCATGACGGCAGTAAAATACATTAGAAATCTGTGGAATCTATTTCCGGACAGAACTAGCCGAAGCTCTGTTTTCTTCACCATACCGTTCGCCACGTACAAGAGTATTCCGCCAATGCATGCCATGGGAACATGTTCCAGGTAACTCGCAAGAAATGCAGCTAGTAGAAGTTTAAATGTAAATTTTGCTATTCCCGACAATGGAGAAACTGCACCGACCCGGATGTTTACTGCAGTACGAGCCAATGCACCTGTATGTGGAAAGCCGTTCAGAAGGGGTGTAATGATGTTCACGATGCCTTGTCCCCATAATTCCTTATTGGGGTTATAGGGTAACCCATTGTTATTGGCGAGGCGGTCAGCCATCCGCGAGCAAAGCAGGCTTTCAATAGCAGCAACAAAAAAAATTGCAAATGTATAATAAACAATATCCAACATTACACCGGTTGTCAACGCCGGAAGTTGTGGCATCGTAAAAACTAAAAAGTCTGTTGGGATACTTCCGTATTCATCCTTAATTAAAATCAATCCCTTATCTTCCCAGATTGTACCCGCTAAAATCAACGACACGGCGAAGGCTATTAATGGAGCCGGGATAAAAGAGGATATTCGAAGCAACGACTTACAAAGGATAAACGTAATCACAGCGAGTGCTAGCGCATAAATATTGGTGTCTTCAAAATGAAGAATGATCTTCGGAATCTGTTCGGTTATATTATATCCCAGTTTATGGGGCAATCCCAAGACTTCACCGATTTGTGAAAAGGCGATGACGATGGCGATTCCGATAGTAAACCCAACGACGATGGAATGTGGAACAAGGGATACTATTCTACCCAATCTCAGAACGCCCATCAGCATCAGGAGGATGCCGGCAAAAACGCTTATCAGAACCAGAAAGCTGTGATTATAGGACGCCATCACCCCAGCGATAACAGGAATAAAAGCAGCCGTTGGTCCATACACTTGATATTTTGATCCTCCAAACAAGGCTCCAAGCAATCCTGCAACGGCGCCCCCTACTATTCCTTGCTCAGGTTGCAAGCCGGAAGCCATGGCAAAGCCCATGGCCAGGGGAATTGCCACCATGGCAACTATCAGGCCAGCGGTCAGATCACGAAGCATATTCAAACGCCAGTTTGCCCTTCTAAGATCTTCATATCTTCCATCAAAGGGATTTATAAAAAAAAGCAACTGGTCGACTATCGTTCCATTATTATTTTTTTTCATTCAACAAATATTTTTTTGAGTTATTAAGGACTTATCACAATTTCATCGCAGCATCGGTACTCCAATAGATTTATATATATCCCGGCTACCAATCCGTAAATTGGATAACTGCTTGCCAGACAGAAAAAATCAGTTTGGAATATTTAGTACAGCACGCTTACGATGGATGAATTATCTTCCGGCAACATGCCGGTACAAAGCGTGGGTAAGGGAAGAATTTAAGACTCGGGGGGCGGGTTGAATTTTTTCAGATAGCTATGATAAAAGAATCTGTCATTTAATAACCACTTTATACCTTGTGACAGTTCGAAAAATGAAATATTATAGGTTAATGACTCATGGGATAAAAGATCAACTTCTTTAAAAGTATCCTCTGTCTCACCCGACTCGCGCTCTTCCTCAGACGAAGACAATAAAAACGCAATATTCTCAATTAAATCACTGCTATCATCACAATTTAGCCACGCTACCTCAACTCGTAAAAAGCTGAGATTCAAAAAAAGCATAGCCGTCAGATAAACAATTACATACCGGAGATATAGATGTCTGAAAACACGCATGTAGCAAAATACTTCTATTTTGATTTTAAATCAAAAAAAATTCACTAAAACAAGGCGCTATCAAGAGTTCGTGGCCATGGCAGACTGCGTCTGAACATGTTTCCGGTGTTCACCTGGAGTCAATTTAATAACTGAGCCTTGTAACCGACACTTAATTCGTCTCCTGTAATTTTTCCGGCTTCCGCTTACAGGGTACTTCACAATCGCCCATGGAATAAACAATACCTGAACACGTTCAAAAAAAAACTACCTTGCTGCAGCTATAAAATTATTACCTCAAGATCAAAAAAATATATTCTAATTCCGTAGAGAAATTCTAAAAAAAATAAAACTATGGCGATTCTAAAGTATACATTTTGGTTAAAAGCTGCTGCTGTTTCCCAATTATTAACAGCAGTATTTCACTCGCTGAGCTTTGTAAACAATCCCCAGCCAGGAAATGACACCGAGCGGCAATTATTGGACTTAATGACTAATTATAAATTGGACTTAGGGGCGGGCTTTACCCATTCCATGAAGGACTTAATGACTGCCTTTAGCATCTCCCTTACCTTGCTGCTTCTGTTTGGCGGTTGTTTAAATTGGTTCTTGCTGAGGAAAAAAGTAGAAAGCGAAACAATGAGAGGAGTTATTGGAATTAATGTCATTATTTTCGGTGGCTGTTTTGCTGCGATGACGTTGCTCACTTTTTTGCCTCCCATTATTTGCACAGGTCTGATATTTATTTGTCTGCTCATGGCCTATATCACCATTCTTAAAAAGCAACGTGCGCAATGACGTATCGTATTGGAGTAAGAATTTTCATTCTTTAATTCTCCTCACACAAGTAGACATCCCCACAGAAACGCAGCATCCCGGAGACTGGAGACGCGGCAACGACGGCATGTTGCTCATTCATGCCGCAATGAAATTACTGGACTCATCAGCGCTGCCCGTAAGCTGATAAAGAATATCGTAGCTACCGAAATGGCCAGGAGAAACAAGGGAGGCAACACAAACATTTGCCACTCCATGCCTATGTGAAATGCAAAATTCTTAAGCCAGTTTTGTATGCCAAGATAAATCAACGGCAGGGAAATGACGTAGGATATAATCACCAGAAGAACGGAATCTTTAGAAAATAAAACCAGGATGGCAGATGCAGATGCACCCAGAACCTTACGGATCCCGATTTCTTTTGTCCGCTGCGTCACAGCGAATACCCCGAGTCCGAACAAACCGAGACAGGCGATCACAATTGCAAGGACGGTAAATATTCCGAAGATAATTCCGAATTGCAGATCACTTTTATACTGGTTGTTGAAATGATCATCCAGGAAAAAGTATTCAAACGCGTTGGCAGGAAAAGCGTTTACGTAAAGCTCTTTGATCGCGCTAATGGTTTGTCCAAGCTCAGTTGTGTTAAGGCGGACGGAAAAATAACTACAGAATCCATCCCGTGGGTAGAAGTAGACAATTGGCTCATAATTTTCCCTCAGCGAAACCTGGTGGTGATTCTTTACCACACCGACTACTTCCGCAGCATATTCCTGCCCCAGCCTGACCTTAACGATCTGGTGCAGCGCATCTTCCGGTTTTTTAAATCCAAGCTGTTCTGCAAGGTATTCATTGATCATTATCTTGTTCTGTCCTCCCCTTACCAGGTATCCATCAGGCGTAAGTAAGTTTTCTCCTCTTGAATAGAAAATAAATTTATCGTTCCCGTTAAAATTTCTTCCTGCAGCAAGGCTCATACCGAAGGTGCTGATAAATTCATCATCAATGCTAAATTGATAAGTGATCATTCCGTCCTGAGGGTCATCGGCAGCTTTGCGTATGGTATTTCTCCCGACAATCGCATGACCTGGAATTTCCCCTGAAGCAGTCATCTGTTCTACGGCAGGTAATTGCAGGAGCTCATTTTTAAAATATTCAATCTGACTGGAATAGGTTGAATCATAAATAGCCGCAGAGCGCATCACCAGCACCTGCTCCTTATTATACCCCATGTCGGTCTCCTGCATATAGGTAAGCTGCCGATAAATAGTAATGGTGCCTGCTATAAGAAAAATAGAGAGCACATACTGAAAAACAACCAGGCCTTTCCGTAGTACAATTCCTGACCGGGATTTATAAAACTTGCCTTTCAACACCAAAGCGGGATTAAAAGAGGAAAGCAGTAACGCAGGATATAAACCTACAACCAGGATGCCGATCGCCAGTGCAGCCAGCACAATACTCCAGAAAGAAAAACTATACCACGCGCCAGTCATCTCCAGCACACCGGAAATATCCTTTCCTGTGATGTTCTCAAAATATGGAATTCCGACAACCAGTAAACCGACAGCAAGAATAACTGCCAGCAGGTTCACCAGGAATGCATCGAAGAAAAACTGCGTAATCAGTTGTCTTTTGGTTGCACCTGAAACTTTGCGCAGCCCTACCTCTTTGGAGCGTTCCAGCGATTTGGCCGTGGAAAGATTTACGTAGTTGATCCACGCGATCACCAGCACGAATAAAGCCAGCACGGTCAGAAAGTAAACTGTACGCTCACTGCCATTAATATCCTGTTCAAGGCCAAGATCTGACTTCAGGTGAATATCCGTTATCGGTTGCAGATAACTGCTTGATCCGAACTTGTATTCTTCCCATATCTTTCCCAGGTATTTCTTCATGAAGCCGGGCAACTTTGCTTCTACTGCTTTCGGATCAGTTCCGGGAGTTAGTAAAACATAATTGTAAAATTCAGGCCAGGTCCATATATCATAACCCCACTTGTCACTCCCCAGGGTTGAAAACGACAGGAGCATATCGAATTTAAGGTGTGAGTTTTCAGGAATGTTCTGCAAGACTCCGGTGACTTGAAAATCATCCTGATTAAGCTGAAGTACCTTCCCTAAAGCAGGTTCAGAACCAAAATACTTCTCTGCGATAGTTTCGGTAATGACGATGGACTTGGGTTCCTTCAGGGCACTTGCGATATCGCCTTTTATAAGGGGAAAAGTGAATAGCGTAAGAAATGACTGATCGGCCATGTAAACTTTTTCTTCATTGAAGATCACCGGTGTACCACCTTCTTTTGCGTATGATACTGTTGCCGCAGGAATAAAAAGTGAAGCCCGTACAAGCCTGGTAAAGTCTTCCACTTCCGGAAGATCAGCTTTGAGCATTGGTCCTATCGCAGGATGGGTAGTTGCCGAAGACCGCAGGGATGAAAAACTTCCTGAATATGAAATCGGTAAACGGTAGATCCGGTCCGCATTTTTATGGAAGCGGTCGTAACTCAATTCAACCTGCACGTACTGATAAATAAGGAACCCTACGGCAAGACCAATAGCAAGACCGGAAATATTAATTAAGGAGAAAACTTTGTTGCGCAAAAGATTTCTCCAGGCTACGATGAAATAAGATCTAAGCATTCGGCAAAGGTTTAAACAATGGAATGGGAGTAATAAATATAAAGATTTTCCTTACCATTTAACTCCCGCATTGTGATACACAAATCATCCTGTATCTTTAACTGAGAATGAATTGGTAAAGTTGAAAAGCGATGAATATCAAGGATTCTAATCTAACCATTATGGTAAAAGACATGGACAAGTCTATCTCTTTTTACCAGTCAATTGGATTCGCAATGAAACAGCGCTGGGGTAATCACTATGCACAACTCACCGCACCCGGAGTGTTGATTGGATTACACCCCACGAATGACAACACCTTGAAAGGTTCAGGCAACACTTCCATTGGTTTTACGACAGACAATTTTGAAGAAGCAAAATCCATGTTGCAAAAGCTATCGGTAGACTTTCAGCCCAGAGAAGAAGAAGGGGGTCAATTTCTTCATTTTGAAGACCCGGATGGCACTATACTTTATTTCATTAAGCCGAAATGGTAAACGGTAAAGTGTGGGCAGTTCGCTGGCGCTCTTTACGTGGCCTGCTATGACTTTAGTTTTCTTAGGTACACGAAACTAAGATGTCGTTAAAAGTGCCATTGAATGCGCCTGAGGATTGTAACTATTTCCGAAATCCGAAGTTCTCCCTGTTAACGGTAACCCTTAACCCTTACTCCCATGCTAAGAAACTACATCATTACGGCATTTAGGAATTTCCGGAAATACAAAGGTTATACGTTCATTAATGTCCTTGGCCTCACTGTAGGATTGACCAGCAGCTTTTTGATCCTGCTTTGGATAACCGATGAGGTGAGCATTGACAAATTTCATGAACACGATGCACGGCTCTACCAAATGCTGCGTAACATGCACCTTGCCGGAGGAGAAATTCTCACCACGGATGCTATACCACAGCCTGTGAAAGGTTTGCTGGAAAGTGAATATGCGGAAGTGGATAAGGTATCGCTCGTGAGTTGGGAGCTTGAACTTTTATTACAGAAAGATGAAACGACTTTCCGTGAAAAGGGACGATATGTATCACCGCAGTTCTTTGAAATCTTCTCCTTTCCATTCATCGCCGGAGACCGGAGCACGGCCCTTAGCGAAATCCACTCCATTGTTATCTCGGAAGATCTGGCCAAAAAATATTTCAAAACTTTGGATCAGGCTGTCGGGCAGACACTCAGGGTCAACAATGAACAGGATTTTACAGTGATGGGTATTTTTAAGAACCCTGGCACGAGATCTTCCCTGCAATTTGACTGGGTTATTCCGGCGGATGAATATATACTTCAGAATGATTGGGTTGAAAGCTGGTATAACGGCGGCTTCAGCATATTCTTCACCCTGAAAGAAAACGCAGATGTCCATACATTTCGTAAAACGGTCGAACAGGAAATAAATAATCATACCAGGCATGAAGCGGACGAGCGGCTTGTCATTCAGAAATTCAGCGACCGATACTTGCACTCAACCTTCGCAAACGGCGTAAGCACAGGTGGGCAGATTGACTATGTTAATGTACTGACGATAGTGGCTATTTTTATTGTCGTTATAGCGTGCGTGAACTTCATGAACCTCGCCACCGCCCGGTCGGCACGGAGAGTACAGGAAATTGGTTTGCGCAAGGTCATAGGTGCGGGTAAAGCGGCCCTGGGTATTCAGTTTTTAACAGAGTCGATCGTCGTCTCGTTTGTTTCTGTTTTGATTTCCGTATTACTTGCTTATCTGATACTCCCCTATTTCAACAACCTTACCGGTAAGTTGTTAATGATCGATTTTGCCTATCCTCCGCTATGGATAACAATCATAGGATTGGGTTTCATCACTGGATTGTTATCCGGAAGTTATCCAGCGCTATGGATGCCATCCTTCAGGATTACGCATGCGCTGAAAGGACTGATGAAGTATTCAGCAGGCGCAATGTTCTTCCGGAAGGGACTTGTTGTCTTCCAGTTTGGTATTTCTATCCTGCTTCTCGTCGGCACTATTACGGTTTACAAACAGATGGATTACATCATGTCAAAGAACCTTGGCCTCGATAAAGAAAATATTGTTTTCATTGAAATGGAAGGTGACCTCGGCAAGCGGCTTCTGACCTTTACTTCCGAATTAATGAAGATACCCGAAGTTCAAAATGTAACTTCAACGAGCGGAAATCCGCTATCGTATGGACGGTCCTCCAGCAGTCCATCCTGGAAAGGCAAAAAGCCCGATGAAGAGGTTGAGATGAATATACTTATGGTGGGTCCGGATTTTATGAAAACCATGAAAACTCAACTGCTGGAGGGAAGAGATTTCCTGAATGAATCGGATTCTGCAAACTACATCATCAATGAAGAGGCACTAGGGATTATGGGGTTTGAGAATCCGATAGGTGAGCCCCTATCGGTTTGGGGTGTTGACGGGCAGATCATCGGAGTGATAAAAAATTTTCACATGAGCAGCTTATATGAACCCATTGCACCACTAATCATCCGGTACGATCCGGGCAATACATCGATGGCGTTCATTCGCATCCGCGGAAATACACAGCAAGCGCTCACCTCCATTGAAAAACTAACAACTCGTTTAAATCCCGCCTATCCATTTGCCTATCATTTTCTGGATGAGGAATATGCGAAAACCTATCAAAGCGAGCGCGTTATCAGTACCCTGTCCGGTATTTTTTCCCTGATGGCCATTATTGTTTCTTGTCTTGGGTTGCTGGGGCTTTCTTCTTTTTCAGTAGAGCGACGAATAAAGGAAATTGGAATTCGCAAGATCCACGGAGCCAAGGTGTCAGGATTGGTGTTACTGCTTTCAAGGGAATATACGTTGCTTATTTTCTTTGCGTTCCTTGCCTCCGCGCCCCTGGCGTACTACTTCACAAACAACTGGCTTGACAGGTTTACATTCCGGACAGAATTAGGAGTACTGGAATTTTTTATTGCAGGATTGTCGACGTTGACCATCGTGGCCTTAACCGTAGGGTTCAAATCCTACCGCGCTGCTCACGCCAATCCCGTGGATTCGTTGAAGGAAGAATGAAGTTTTCAAAATAAAGCGCAAAAAAAAGAGCGAGAAATTAATCGCGCTCTTTTTTAGATTAAAGCAACAGTATTTTATATCATTTGGAATGAAATCGGTAAGCTGAATTTCACCTGAACCGCCTTTCCGTGCTGACGTCCTGGTATCCACTTGGGCATAGCCGTAACCACCCGAATCGCTTCCGCGCGAAAACTCTGGTCTACTACTTCGCCTGGTGCATCAGTCACTCCAACTTCGCGCACGCTTCCGTTTGCCGCTACGATAAAGTCAACAAACACGGTGCCCTCTATTCCATTTTCTTCAGCCTCTTTGGGAAATGTTATGTTTTCACGCAGGTATTTCATCATGGCCTTTTTACCACCATCATACATAGGGTCTATCTCTGCCTTGTTGTACACAATATTTCCGTCGGAATCGGTGAAGGTGGGAGTAGTTTTTGCAAGTTCTTCAGACGCGATCCTTCTCTTTTCTTGCCGTACCGCGGTCTCCTTTTCAATGGCAGCTCTTTTTTCAGCCACCGTGAGTACAACTTCAGCTCCAGCAGGAGTCTCACTCGCTACAGGTTCTTCATTCTTTCTATTTTCCGATTTTGATCCGCAAGCTTGTGTCACCATAAGGGCAACGGCTAAAACGAAAATGTTCAAACTCTTTTTCATTGGTATTGTTGTTAAGTATTAATGTTATCAGTTATCAGACGAAAAGGAAATATAGTGCCAGATGCAGAAAGGGGTTTGAATTCACCGGATTCGACCTCCCGCCGGAAGCATGAGGATGCATCGAGGAAACTTCTCTACATTGGTCAGGCGACCATTTCCCCACCAAGGGGCATCTGAATGCAAGCTCTTGCGATCCATGAAGTGAAATGCGTCCGATCAAATTGAGCTAGATCCCATCATTGCATCTTAAAATTCAGGCTCTTGGAGGAATAAGCAGCACTGGAATTTTTGAATGGTGTAAAACATAATCGGAAACATTGCTTGAAAGCAATCGGGCGAGACCTTTGCGGCCGTGCGTACCCACTATGATGAGGTCTGCTTCCCAATAATTTGCAGTTTTGATAATATCTTCGGCAGGGTGTCCTTCTGGCATAAACTTGATCAACTCTTTTCCATTGTACATGGCGGCGAGCTGATCAAGGGTCTGTTGCGCTTCTTTTTTCAATATGATCAAAGCTTCTTGTGGCATAATATTAGCTTCAATATTTCCGGTTGCCTTGGCCACATCGACTACGAACAGCAGTGCGGCCTGGGCATTGAGTTTAGTAGCCAACTCTATTCCCTTTTTTGCTACAATGAGGGAGTTTTCGTTTCCATCAACTGCTATTAAAATCCTGGAATAAGGCATTTTTAATGAGAAACTTTGAATGTAAATGTTCAACCTAAATTTAAGAAAATTACAACGCATCCTCCTGAGCGTATACCGGGAAAAAGATATGCTCAAAAAAACATTGCCAGGCGGCTCACACCATTTCCAAAAAGCAAGGGTTCACCGTGGTGACAATCCCTTAAAAACGAAGAATGCCACCGTGTGCGATTCATTATAAGGTGTGTTGACAAAAAGAAGCAGGCAGCTTAGATTGCGCTGACTATGGATCAAAAAAATCTTCCTATAAAGTAATGCAGTTAAGACAAAATAATTTTTCATTCATCCAATGGCTTCTGGTCGCTATCATTCTCCTGACCACGGTAAAAAACACCATGAGCCAACCTGCAAAAGATGGCTTCGTCCAAATATTTGATGGCAAGACATTTAAGGGATGGGAAGGTGATACTACTATCTGGAGAATAGAAAATGGGAACCTGGTGGGTGAAGTGACAGCCACAACAATACTAAAGTCCAACACATTCCTCCTATGGAACGGAGGCCAAACAAACGATTTTGAACTAAAGGTTGAGTTCTGGATATCTGAAGCCGGCAATAGCGGTATTAGCTACCGCAGTGAACTTGTCAAGGATGTACCCTATGCGCTGAGGGGATACCAGGCAGACATTGATGGAAAAAATATCAATACGGGTCAAAATTATGAAGAGCGCGGTCGCGGTGTGCTGGCAAAACGAGGTGAAAAATCAGTGTTGGAGTTCCGGCAAAAGCCGGCCAAAAACGGATCTGCCGGCGATCCGGATTCATTAAAGCAATTCATCAAGATCAATAATTGGAATGAACTTCACATCATAGCGAAAGCAAATAAAATGCAGCACTTCATCAATGGCATTTTGATGAGTGAAATAACAGACAATGATAAAACGTTACGCAAATCCTCCGGAATATTGGGCCTCCAGGTGCATGTTGGTCCGCCTATGAAAACACAGTACCGGAACATACGATTAAAACAGTTATTGTAGACTGATGGTCCAGGCGACGCTGATCTTAAAATTTTCTATTTTTGGGCTCCGGTTCAACTGCCTCAGGAAGTTGAAGCTCTTAATTATTTAATGACCACACCATGTTCGAAGTACTGTTTGCATATTTTGAACGTAGTTTTACTTTGTCGGAGGAACATATTGCGCTCATCAAATCTGTCGTTCTGCCCAGAAAATTAATAAAAGGGGAATTCCTGTTGCGGGAAGGCGAGATAGTCCGCTATGGAGCATTCGTAGCGAAGGGTTTTTTGCGAAGTTATGTAATAGACCATAAAGGCAGAGAACATATTGTGCAATTTGCACCGGAAAACTGGTGGATCGGTGACAAAGCCGGAGTATCACAGGACGCGAGAGCCAGTTTTTTTATTGACGCTATTGAAGATTCTGAAATTCTTCTTACGGACTTTGCCGGACATAGTACATTGATGGAAAAAATCCCCGGATATGCTGCTGCATTCCAGACTGGAATACAGAAGCGCCTCACCGCCAAAGACAAACGGATCGTTCATTCACTTACCGCCACTGCTGAAGAAAAGTATAATGATTTTCTTGAAACCTATCCTTCCATCGTACAACGTGTGCCGCAACACATGCTGGCCTCCTATCTTGGGATAACGCCAGAAACCCTTAGTCGTATCCGCAAGCTTCAATCGCGAAGAAGGTAATTCACTTTTATTCTTTCTTGATATAGATCAATGCCCCGGCGTGAGGGTTACCGATACTTTTGTTTCAAAAAACACGAAAAATGAAAAACAAGAGTAAACTGGCCCTTACGTGGTCACTTTCAGTATTGATCACGCTCATCATTACGACCGCAGCCACCATGAAGCTGGCAGGTCAGCCTCAGTTAGTGGAAATCTATTCAAAAATCGGCTTGCTGCAGTATATGAGTATACTGGGCGTGGCAGAGCTTTTATTTGTTGCATTGTTTCTATGGCCGCGTAGTATGAAGCTCGGCTTTTATTTGCTCACCGGATATTTTGGTGGAGCCATGGCGGTAGAGCTGTCACATGGAACGATTTTCATAATCCCAGGAATCATTCTTACACTCATTTGGATAACGGCTTATCTGCGCGATGCATCGATCTTCAGACCTATAGAAAAACAAGTAAGTAAACTCACAACGGCAACAATTTTATGAATCTGAACGAGGGATATATGAAAAATTTAGCAGGATTAGTCACAACCAATAACCCTGTCTGGTTCAAGAAGTGGTTTGATTCATCTTTTTATCACCAGCTCTATGCTAATCGGGATGAAAAGGAAGCGGCTAACTTTATTGACAGGTTGCTCTCAGAACTACAACCATCACCAAACTCCCGCATGCTGGACCTGGGTTGTGGTATGGGTCGTCATTCAAAATTTCTGGCATCCAAAGGATTCAGTGTAACGGGCCTAGACCTTGCTTCGTCCAGTATCCGAAGTGCAAAAAAATTTGAAACGAGCAGCCTTCAATTTTATCAGCATGATATGCGATTGCCTTTTGGTAAAAATTATTTTGACTTTGTCTTTAATTTCTTCACAAGCTTTGGGTATTTCGGAAGTGAGGCTGAAAATCACAATGTAATCCGCAATATTTCAAATGCACTTAAGCGCGGAGGAATGATCATGATGGATTATCTTAATGTATCCTATTCAGAAGAACGTATGGTTTCCAAAGAAGAAAGGGAAATAGACGGTATTGATTACCACATCAGCCGGTGGATGGATGACAAGCACTTCTATAAAAAAATAGTGATTGATGCTATACAGGCTGAAGGACCTTTCGAATACACCGAACAGGTTGCCAAACTCTACAAACATGATTTCGACTATATGTTCGATTGCCATGGCCTCCGTTTACAAAAAGTATATGGCGACTATTGGCTGAATGAATATGATGCCAATGCATCTCCCCGGCTTATTTTGGTGGCAGAAAAAAAATAAATGATGAGGAGCTGTGGAGAATTGGCGGAGTTTAACAGTGCACGGCGAAATCCCAAAATCATAGCCCACGGTTTAAACCGTGGGCTATGATTAGAAACTATGAACGATTATTTGCTCTTGTCATACGCAAGTTTCATAAACCGTTTTACTTCATTATTAATGTCCTCCTTTCTTAGCATCCGGAAGTGATGATTGTATTGCTGCGTTTCCGGAACCTGTGCGATCTTACGAAAGCATAAATTATCGTCGTAAGGTTTATCCAACGGGAAAACCACATCTATAGAATTCTTGCCCAATTGTGTAACAAAAGCAATTCGGGTCCTGGCTGCAAAGGCGATCATGGATTTTGTGGGATGAATCGTTATTTTTCCAAGTGTCCGGTAGCACTCGACAAAATGCCAGAAAAGTGAAATAGTGTAATCAGACTTACCCTGTAGAAAATCGGCCAGTACCTTATCTCCACAGGAGTGTACCTGGTTGGTGTTGACAAAGTGTTGTCCGCATAATGGGCAAATCCACATCGTAGATCAAAAATACTATTTTTTGAACTTGTGTGAGGATATTCCGACTTTAGAAAAAACATGTTTACCTTCAAATCACGCGATGATAAAAAAAGTCTTTACCAATCTCACCTTCTGGGTTTTGATAGCCATCCTTGTTGGGATTTTATTGGGACATTTTTATCCGGACAAGGCCGTTAAAATGGAGATCATCGGCAAAACATTTGTTGAGATCATCAAACTCTTTATTGCGCCTATTATCTTTCTCACCATCGTACTGGGTATTAGTGGCATGGGCGATCTTAAGAAGGTGGGACGCATTGGGATTAAATCATTGATTTATTTTGAAGTCATAACAACGTTATCGTTAGCCATCGGCATCATCGTGGCGAATGTCATTAAACCAGGAAATATAGATAAAACAGGTTTACCCATCCAGGATGCCAGTCGTTATACACGGGCACCAGAATCTTTTGATTGGGGACATTTTTTTCTTGCCAATTTTACGCTACAGGTTTTAATAGTCGCGCTTATTGCCGGCATCATTCTCAATTTTTCAGCCCATAGGCAAAAAGTTATCCGTGTTTTGGAACGAGCTTCAAAATTAGTTTTTACAGGTCTAAAGTTTGTGATGTACCTGGCCCCTTTAGGAGCCTTTGGGGGAATGGCTTATACCGTTGGGAAATTCGGACTACAAACATTAATCCCCCTGGGAAAATTGATGGCAAGCGTCTACCTGACCATGTTCCTTTTTGTTTTTGTGATCCTTGGCGCCATACTCCGGTATTACAAAATAAATATTCTGGATTACTTAAAATATATCAAGGAAGAACTGCTCATTGTGCTGGGCACGTCCTCTTCCGAAGCAGCGCTTCCGTCAGTTATGGTGAAATTAGAGAAAATGGGTTGCAGCAAATCCATCGTGGGGTTGGTCATACCAACAGGTTATTCTTTTAACCTTGATGGCACTTCGATTTACTTGTCGATGGCAGTTATTTTTTTGGCGCAATTATATAATGTACAGCTTACGTTGGCAGAAATGTTTAGTATTATCGGAATATTAATGATTACTTCAAAAGGTGCTGCCGGCGTTACGGGAAGTGGTTTTATTGTATTGGCCTCTACCCTGACCACGCTTCATAAAATACCCGTGGAAGGCCTTGCCTTTTTATTGGGCGTCGATAAATTTATGAGTGAGGCCAGGGCCATCACCAATCTCATCGGAAACGGTGTGGCAACCATTGTTATTGCCAAAAGCGAAAGAGAGTTTAAACAACCTGAGAAAGAGCTGCATGATCCTTAAATGTGTTCAAAATTAATCCACTTCATGGGTAGTATGAGACATACATCCGCCTCCAACGCAATCAACTCATGGGTTTGGAACCAATATTAAGTTGTCATTGGCACAACCAAAAAAATGAAACTTCGGCCAGCAAGACTAAACCACTGAAAATTATTTCAACTTACTCACCTGCTCATTGTAATACTTCACTGTCTGAAGAACAGAAGGAAGATTACTGGGTTTATCCTCTGCATCGCGCTCTATATAAATAGGGCCCTTGAAGTTTTGCCTTTTTAATTCTGCAAAGACTGCCGGAAAGTCTACAACGCCGGTTCCCACTGGTACATCCTGTATTTTTGGATTGTTGAATTCAGCAATGTCTTTCAGGTGTATTGCAATAATATGTCCTTCCAGTTTTTTAACACCTTCCAAAGGATCTACTCCACTCTTTGGCCAATGTCCCAGGTCAGCACAGGCACCAAAATTTGGGTGATCCTTAATCGCTGCTAATACGGAGTCAGGATGCCAATAAGCGCTAACACCTTTCCAGTGTTCATGGATAGCCACTTTCATTCCGTACAAACCGGCAAGGCTGTCGATTTCGTCCCACAATGTTATGGGTGGTTCTGCGGTCACGAATTTTGCGCCTAACTCTTTTGCCTTATCAAATTGTTTTTTCCAGGATTCAACCGTTTTATCACCTCCTATATATAAGGACTCAATGGTAAGATTATGTTGCCTGACAAGGGCTTTAACTTTTTCGATACCTGCCGGAGAAAGGTCTCCAATCAAAGAGTCCTTCAATTCAGCACCAGATTTAAAAAAAGTGGGTGCTTCAACATAATCTACCCCTGAACTATCGATCTTCTCCAGGGCTTCCGGTAAACTAAAGGTATGAAAGGTCCAGAATGCGACTCCAAGCTTCCAGTCATTAGCTACATCCAGGGTTGTAGCTTCACTTTGTTCTGTGGGTTTCCGCTCCTTACAGACTGTAAAAATTATCGCAATCAACAAGAATTGACCCGCGAGCAAAATAGATTTTTTCATGGCGTATTTTTTTAACAATATAAAATTGCATGATTAGAGCCCAACATAATAAATCTGTTATATAGGCGGTAAGCAATTTATATATGATTACTAAACAATTATTAGTCGTTCAGCGGAAATAAGTTGGTATCAATGTCAATAGAAATAAACTTTCTTAATCCTTTTAAACTCAATCTATTTTGCGGTTGCCAGTTTATGTTTTATGGCCTTCTCTATTTCTACCGACCAAAACACGATGCTGGACACCGCAATTGTTATTATTAATTCTTTAAAAGTTAATGGATGGGTTTTAAAAATAGCATTGAAAAATGGTGCATAGACAACCATCAACTGCAGCGCCACTGTAAACAGCAATGCCGCCAGCATTGGTTTGTTTGACAACACACCCATTTTAAAAATGGATTTTCGCTCCGACCGAATCGCTATGACGTGCCCCAGTTGGCTAAAGCAGAGTACCGTGAAAGCCATGGTTTGCCAATGGTTTCCAACATGATGAAGAGCCCAGGCCTGCATCCCTATTGTTACCATACCCATGAGCAGGCCTACCCATAAAATATGCAACGCCATACCTCTTGCAAATAT
>Ga0184629_10000380_pt1 | contig 19702 bp, 17 predicted proteins | sample PLM4_32_b1_FD_133158 | JGI IMG/M metagenome (GOLD analysis project Ga0184629, IMG submission 133158) | Groundwater sediment microbial communities from an aquifer in East River, Colorado, USA - PLM4_32_b1 | ecosystem: Environmental > Terrestrial > Soil > Riparian zone | place: USA: East River... | reverse complement strand
GAAAAAGTGTTTGCGCAGCGAAGGATCTGCTTCGGTTGTTGCACTGGTCTTAATTGGCGATGGCTTAAGTTTTGGCAGATCCTTCGCAGCATAAAAGCGTCAGACTTCCGCTCGTCCTTAGAGTCATTTTCATTAAGATCACTTGATTGCGCTTCTTGAGCTCAGGATGACCGTTTCAAAAAAAAACTTCAACGAACGTCTTCCAGCACTGTGAATACACATCTCGTCCTTCAGCGCCGTCATCCTGAGCTGTGGGTGCGGTAGTGACCGAATGAAGTGCAACAATTTTTAAGTTTGTGAATGAAAAAGTGTTCGCGCAGCGAAGGATCTGCTTCGGTGGTTGCACTGGTCTTAATTGGCGATGGCTTAAGTTTTGGCAGATCCTTCGCAGCATCAAAGCGTCAGCCTTCCGCTCGTCCTTAGAGTCATTTCATTAAGATTACTTGATTGCGCTTCTTGAGCTCAGGATGACGGTTTTCAAGAAGTTGCTCCCTGTGACTGGCTCAAGTTTTCATGCCAGGGGCGTAGACCAGTAAGGAGACTTAGGCCAGATTGGGTTAATGAATAAAAAGCGTAGTTTAATGTGCTCTAAACATGACGATTATGATCAACGTGAATCTGCAACACCCTACAAAAGTACTGATGTCTGGTTACCATGATTCTAAGAAAGCGTTCGATGATTTGCAGGAAATTATTGAAAGCAGCGCTATCAACAGTTTGACAACCGAGCAAAAGAAGAATGCCCTTTCCGAATTCAGGAAGCTTGAAAGTGTATTCAAACTTTTACAGGAAGCCCGCGAAAGGTTCGATGGTCTGAAAAAGGAATTTGAAGAAAAAGTTAATTCCTCAAATTAAAAGATAACCGCGTGGTGATATTGCGCGATTGCAACCTGCCGGCAGGCAGACGCACAACACTTGCGCTAGCAATTGGGAAAACTTAGACCAGATAAGGACGGCTGCGCCATCAGACTGTCCGAAACCCGGCATGGCTAACGATCCATTACAACGGTGATCTTAAGCTTACCTTCAATTCCAATGACGTTATTGTCGCTGCCGGAGCCATCAACCTTGTACTTTAGATATTCCCAGTACGTTCCATCCGTCCGAAATGGCTTTAGCATGTGGTTTTCTCCCTGTGACGTTTCATTAAACTCACAACGCAAACCACCTGTAGAATGCACATCCAGGATAGCCCCATCGTTGGAGCCGGCAACGAACACCGTCCTTACGATCGTATCATCGAAAGTGGTATGGTCGCCACCATCTTCCACAATCTTATACTTGATTTGAATGGCCACCTCTTTTGAAGAAACTAAGAGTTCAGTTCTGCACAAAACAGGAACGACATCCCCTTCGTTAGTATCCATCTCGTTATCTCCTCTTGTGTTTCCCCAAACACCAATAAGGCTGAATCTCTTTTCGATCGTCCGCTCGATATTGCTGGTAACTTGTTCGGCTGCCTTTACAGTGACCGTTACAATACCCGTGGCTTTCCCTCCCCGGTCATCAGTAACCGTCAACCTGAAAATATAAGTTCCGGCAGCAAGGCCAGTAACAGGCGATCTTGCTACGTTGGGATCAATAAAAGTTCCCCGTGTTGGACCGGACTCTTTGGTCCACAGGTATTTGACGATTTGACCATCTTTATCCGAAGAACCAGAACCATCCAGGGTAACGCTGTTCTGTGGCAGTTGAATGGTTTGGCCATCACGGGCTGAAGCCGCCGGTAATAAATTCTGCGGCGGAAATATCTTGGAATACCACCACGGCGATGAACCTCCGGCAAGAATTGCGAGGATCAGAGGAAAGATAACCTTGCCTTTAAAGGTCGAGCTGCTTTTATCATCTTCAGCCATAAACAATGGGTTAATAAAGTTTTTTCAGTCTTGATCATTTGACACCATGAATTCTCATTTTGGCTAAGAAGATACAACCCTGGACATCTGTTCCATTAAAACATTTCGATCCAATAAATATTCAAACCTGCTATTCTCACTTACAACAGGAATAAATGCTCCAGTCATGGCAAGCATTTCCCGCATCTGTTTGCCCTTGTCATCCTGGGCAAGCATACATGTACTGAGCGTGGATCGATGAGCTACCCCGCGAAGAATATCTTCAATTAAGGCACCTCCTATCCATGTTCCATGTTCATAGATTCTATTTATATCATGGATCAACGTCCAGTTTGTCGGGTCATTCTCAGCCATCATATTGTTATAGATCGTCACAGCATGCGCCTGAACGCCGCTCAAAAAATCCTTTAACAAATCGATCCCAGGATTAGGATTTTGCGGATCATGATCATATCCTATTCTCCCCTGGCTTGAGACGATCAACATTTTAGATGGTGGTGACAGCAGTTTGGAATAAGCATTTGCGAAAGCCGGCTCCAGCCATTCATAACGGCGCGCGAGTGCCCAGCGGATTTTTTCCGGCTCGGCCCAACATACAAACCGCTTTCGGGTAGCCGCTGTGCTCTCCACAAAGACAAAACACTTAATCCCCTTCATCCGGTCAAAAAGAATAGACATTATATAGAGCCGCGTTGTCAACCATTCCTTCCCTTCGCCGAGGTTGACTTCGGCGTAGTCGCCTGTACCGGTATTTTGCAATTGCGTCAGGAAGCTTGCAACGATGTGATCGGTTAATTCAACAGGTGTCGCCTTGTGTCGAAGGTCGGGATCGTTCGGAGATGCTTTCCAACTGGGTACAAACTCTTTAGCCCTGGCGAACTCGAACGAAACGCCGGCAAATTCCACTTTTGAAATCTTACTCCCAATGGCTTGGATAAATTTGGGGACCTCCTTCCTATAAACGAAAAGCAAAATGAATAATAGTAGCGGCCACAAGATCGCGCTTACCGCTGCTGCAATGTCTAAAGTCACCGAGAGGACATTGGATGGAGTTTGCTTCGCGGCATCCGATGCAATTTGAAGAATAAGGATAGGTAACATATTGAATGAGGTTGTATGGCTCGCCGTAGTCTGATTCCCAAGAAGGATTGAAACACTCCACTTGTCGCAAAACAAAAACAATCGTTCAACACAATTCCATTAAGTAATACCTGACGATTCCAGGTGGGCTAATGATCGAGTGGATCGGGTGGGACAAGGAATCGTTTACTAAGATAGCAGGAACTTATTTTGGAAGCAAAAGGAAAACACGCAACTGGTTCAATGTTGAGGGCAAGCCTGCGGGTTCTCCTTCTGTCGTAAATATTTTGTTTGAATGAATCTACTATAGGGCAACGCATATCAACGCGAGGTGAACATTTTATCATCACAGACTCGAAACCAAATCACAGATCGCTGTCTTTTTCTTGAAGACTTAGACCAGATTGGTGAGCAACAAATCACATGAATCCTACGCGCCACCGGGATATTAATAAGTGCGGCATAGGATCTTTGGCACGCCCCGACTTGTCGGGGTGCTCACTGATTCGGGCAAGGGTCGGATAATGTTTCGAATCCATATTCGCAGTCGTTCTTTGCCGTGTACACCACATCTGTATCACGGATTCAGGTGTGGAGAGGACGCGCCATGATGAGGTTGCTCTTCGACCAAAACCGTTAGCGTGGCGCGGCGTAAAAACAAATCTTTTAAACCCCCGACTTTGTCGGGGGCTATTAATATGTCACCCCTCCGGGGTTTAGTCCAGTTTAGTACTGAACGGGACTTGCGTCAGATCAGGCGCCAAAAACTTTGATTCTGCGAACACGGACATTAGATATAGCTGAATATCCCAGGAAATTGGGATTGAATCCAATTTATTTTATTGGTAGTATAGTAATGGGAATTCAAAACTAAGAACCGATCGAGGTAAATTTGTCTACCTTATGAAGGCTATTCGTTTAAGAATGAAAATCAAAGTGATTCTGGTAATTGATTTTAGTCGGTGTAAATGATTTTAAAGGCATCGTATCTATCTTCAAGAAAGCGTTCGCTGGCCGTACTGAAACCAAAAAGAAATTCCATAAAAAATAAACTATTGACCATTGAAATAAAATAGTTTCACTATGTATACCATCTTCTCAATTCTTATGATTGGCATAAGTTCGGTAACGGCCTTTAGCAATACAGGCGACTCAACCAATCAAATTGCTGGCAACTCCATCATAGGTAAGGATTCATTGTTTCATAGTGGAGAGATTGTTATCTCATCAAGGGATAAGCATAATAGCCTTGGCCAGATTTTGGGCTCGCCTTTTGTCACCGGCCTGGTTGGAATTATAGCTACCCTGGGAGGATTTTTAGTAAATGATTACCTGAACAGACGTAACCTCATGCGAACAGAGAACACAAAACTCCTGGCAGATATTTCAAAAACCTTAATTCTATATGGCGAATATTCCAATGACCTCTACGGGCAAACAATGTGGGTTGATTTCTACAATGCAGCAGTCAGAAATAATATCCAGCCGATACCAGACGACAGGGTTAGAATCCTTGAGCGAATGGATAAAATTTCCGACCAGATGAAGCAATTAAAAGGCGAACTCTTTGGATTGTTTAACCAGTTTGAACTTAGGCTCGGAAAGAGCGATCAGGAATTGTACGATCTCGCTGCTTCATTTTATGATAGTTTAACTATTGATCCAATTGATTTTGGCCAATTCGATGATAAGGGATTGCGGGGTTTATCCAAAACTTTACACATCGGGATTAAAGAAGCGACAGACTCGAGCGAAGGCCCACGGATTGTTGCGATCAATAATCTTGTTGATTTCATAATCGGCAAAATAGGTAAACGGGGCACTAAAACTCGAAAAATATAAAACTCCGGACTTTATCCGTACATCTTTCAAAGAAGGGAGAAAACCCCGCCATTGTTGGTGTTCCTCAGGCTGACCGAGAATTTTATTGAGGTTTAAGGATTTAACTAATTTCGTGTTGAGTAATGATTTTGAAATCCTTTAGGCTAGACGGCTATTTTCAATTTCTCTTTCCTTGCCATCAGCTTTTGTATGTTGTTTCCAATGGCCATTAGGATCCATTCTGCGTTTACCTTGGCCAGACCTCTTAAATGGAACATGGTTATCTTTTTATTGAATTTAATGTTGCCCCAGATGGGCTCTATCATATTCATTCTTTGTTTGTAAATGAGCTTTCCTAGTGGGCTATCTAAAAGATTTCTAGCCTTTTCCCGTAATGGCTCCCGAATGTCTTGGTTAATCTGCCGTACTTTAGCACTTGTGCAATCGGACTTTACCGGGCAGTTTGAACATTGAGTGCCTTTGTAGATTCTTAGTTTTTGTTTGCGTGTCCGGTGAAAAACGATCTCATCTAATACTAATTCTTTGCCCTGGGGACATGTATAATTGTCGTTTTGAGGATGGTAAGTAAAATTACTCTTATCATAGGGCTCTGCCTTTAACCTGTTCCGGTGTTCATAATCCTGATCAGGAATGTAAGCCGTCTTTTGTTGTTGTTCCAGCCACTCATAATTTGCGTACGAAGAATAGCCGCTATCAGCCAAGATATTTTCAACTTGTTTGCCGGTGTTCGTTTCCGCTTGATTGACCAGAGGAGTTAATTGCTCTTTGTCGCTAGCATTATTACTTACATAAGCAGCTACGATAATACCATCGCGGGTAACGGCCCCTTGACAATTATAATTAGGCTTAATGTGCCCTGCCGACTTTATTAGCCTGACATCTTTATCGGTTAGATTCGTTCTCTCCCCATCCCGGTCTTTAAGTTCCTCAATGGCCTGTTTTATCTTTTTTCTAAGAGTCTCTTTCTGTCTAATCTCCTTAGGTATTTCATCTCCTCTCTGATTTGTCAACGTTTGTTCTTCAGTGTCGTTGAGAGCGTCAGCTTGTTGGGTCAAGGCGGCTAGCTGGTCTTCCACCTCCTTGAGCCATTGGGTATACATAACCTTGTCCCTCATTTGTTTAGCCGATGCGTTGGCCCTAATTTTTGTGCCATCAAGGGCAATGGTACCCACATTAGCCATACCCAGTTCTCGGCATAATTTGATAACAGCAACAAAATACCCCTCAAAGCTTTTAACGTTGTCCTTCCTGAAATCATTGATTGTGCGAAAGTCCGGTCTGTACATGCTGCTCAAATACATGTAAGCGGTATCTGTTTCACACTTCATTGCTATTTTTCTGCCTGAAAGCGTTCCCGTAGCATAACCATATACCCATAACTTTATCAGGATCTTAGGGTGGTAACTTTTTTGACCTTGGTAGCTATACTGTTCTTCGATTTTTCGCGTATCAAAAGTGTCAACAATCTCACTGATTACCCTCGCCAAATGACCTTCAGGAATAAATTCCTCAATGTTGGGAGGCAGCAAAAATAACTGGTCATTCTGAATTGATTTGAATTTGCTCTGCATGCCTAAATATCCGAAAATTCTATCTTACTTTTAGTTCTCGGTCAGCCTGTTCCTCACCAACAAGCGCACTGAACGTCAAGGACCACAATTGTTATTGTCCCAACTATTTGTTATCACATTGCTTATCAGAGTGTGTACATTTGTTGGTGAAGAATACCAACAAAGGCAGAACACCAACAAAGGCAGGGGGTGGATTCGCGTATGCGTATCCAGCCAATGTTTCGGATCTGTATCAGCAGACTACAAGTTGTGGGTGAAGAACGCGCACTACGGCGGAAGGGTTTCAATTGCCAAGACAACTGGACACCATAGCCCCGGAGGGGCTTTCTGTTTGTAGCGCTGGCACGCTGGCGGCCAGCGTCAATGAATCACGTGAACCCCACGCGCCACAAGAATATCAATTAATACGTGTGTGCTGTTCGGCGCGCCCCGACTTGTCGGGGTGCGGGTGATTCGGTATGCGTATCCCGCCAATGATTCGGATCTGTATCAGCAGACTACAAGTTGTGGGTGAAGAACACCCACAACGGCGGAGGTGAAGACTTAGACCAGACTGATTATCAAAACATGAGTTTGGGGAGTTGGCGTTTGAGTGGGAGGACTCATCGTGATTAGATTGAAGTTATTTTCAATCAGTTGCCGGCACAGCATTATGGAGCTGAGTTTTTTGAAAGGTATTCCACTGGGTTTTCCCGTGCTATCAGATCAAACTCCTCTTCACTCAATGCGGCTTGCACATCAACTAACATGTTTCGCTCTGATTTATAATTCCGCACCACGTAAAAGTCCGTTCCGAAAAGAACCCTGCGGCGAAGCCTCTCATTGCCTTTAGACATCGTGTGCCGTAAAAGTGGAAAGATATCAATATTGTGAATAATATAACTTATGTCGGCATACACGTTAGGGTATTGCAACATGATGCTACAAATAATTGAATACCAATCCGCTCTGCCATTCCATAGCTGCGCGATTTTTCCGGGCCTATTGTGACCGTCTGTTTGAAAAAAATTAATACCTTCTTGCGGATGCGTTGTAAGCTGATGAACAAAGTCTTCCCGATCCAATTCAAAATACTTTTTCCATTCGTCATCTCCTCCAAAGTGACCAAAACAAATTTTTAGATTTTGGAGACCCCGGAACTTACCCGTATCGTCGTAAAAAAGCCTTCTTACATTTTTGTCTTTTGCTTTTTCGATGACTTTCATAAGCAACGAATCATCCAGTAAGCACAAGTAGTTCAAGGGATGTGTAAAGTTTCGTTGAAATTCTTTGTTGTCCAATTCCATTAATTTTAGAGAAGCGTATTCATAAATCGGTTCCTTTTTTGGACGCGGATTTCCGGAAGACACTTCCTCATCCCCGGCAATAATTTTTACCTCTTCAAAAATGGGATGGGTGTTCCATTCCATAAGCTTTGGCCCCCGATAGAATATTGTTCCTATAATACAGTGGGTCATGATCGGAATACCGTTATCTGCCGCATATCGCCAAAGGGGAAGCAACACCTCATCAAAAGGATAATAGCCAAGCGCGGGGTAAATCTTAAATCCGGAAAAATCATGCGTTTCAATGTATTGCCTGACGGCACAATTTTCGTTTAAGACAATTCTTCCATTAACCAATTCATAGGCAAAGAACGACTTGTCTTTCATTCGCTCCGGATGGATAAAAACAAAAGGATAAAATGTATCCCGGTGGTCTTCCTTAAGGCTAATTAAGTCCTCCATTTGCTTATAAAAACTTACCGGTGGGCTACCGGCTCCCATATACTCCATATCCATTGGAAGGATCACAAATCCTGTGTTTGGCGGATATTGTTTGTTCAACCGACTGTAGATCGAATATTGGTGCTCGTAGATCGCAAACCTCCCCAAATTGAGGTATCGCTTTAGATATTCCCGGGTCTGCTTGCCTGGCAGGGAAGATAAAAACGCAAAGAGCTTTTTAAATACAAAAAGTAAAAGGTTTCTTCCCGAAGGAAAAAAGAAGACTACATATAAAATCATCAAGGCATTCAACCAGGCGCTTGTGATGTTGATATACAAGGGACTCTGATGAAACCAATCACTAAAAGCTTTTACGGCGTCCTCCCCCCTAGTAGGTTTTATTACGTCTGACAGGAACAGAAATAAATTCAGAAACGCATAGATCGTGATCCAGTAGCCTATTGCATTAGCAATTACGCTTGTCACCAGATATCGCCGGGTAAACCAGGCAAACCAAAAGAACGGCTTAAAGGCATACCCTCCTTTAAGGTGCTTTAGCCATTTAATGAATTTTCCCTTGAACCACCATTTACCAATTCTTACTACCAGGCCAACCGTAAAAATTCTATCAAGACCTAACGGCAAAAATGTTCTTCCCAGCCGGGGTGGTACATGATCAGCGGTGAAGATATGCGTATGGCAATTAAAAATTCTTGGCTTGGCAAACGCTTGACCAGTACTATTTACCTGAGGTTGGTTCAGTGAAGGCATAAGGGCGGATCGATTAAAAGGAAGAACCCATCAAGTCTCTTTCAAGACATTTGATGGGCTCATTACTAAGATAAGGATTCTTGGCGGAATATCAATCGGGACGGCCGGAAACAATTTCTTCGAAACAGTTTTTGGAGCAATCTTTTCCAGCCGAATTGTATAAACCCGGCAGGAAAGAAAGTTAAACATCCGTTTGTCGTTGACAAATTTAGCTTCTGAATTATACAAAAGGCCTCATTGGATTTTTATCACACAGATCGCTGGGAAGACTTGCGCCAGATCGAGCTACTGCTTACTCTTTTTTCGTCCTCTCCATTCTTAATCCGCGCTGAGCCAAAAACTCATTTACATCAATGCATTCAACATCATTTTTTTTAGCAACTGCAGGGATTTTGTTTGCTCTTGTTTTGCTTTCACTTGTGATTAGGGTATAAGTATGAATTTTACAATAAGCAATTAAATAGGGGTCGGCTTCCTCCTTGCCCTCTGCTTGCTTCTTAGGATCAAAGAAACCGGTTGAATACTCTGCATTAATTATTGGTATCGCAGCATTATAACAATCTTCATCAGCTTCAACAACAAATTCTTTCTTGCAATCGTGGATCCACTCTTTCAAAAAAGTGTGTGCTCCCTCATAGCTGTTAATTTCATCCTCCACATAATTCAATGTTCTAAATCGGCCCTTAGACATAAGTTCTTCTATTTCATCCCAAATAGCTGAGAAGGCGCTGTTATTTTTTGGAAAAACGAAATCGAGTCTAATAAGCGCACTGGTATCAATTACATATATTTTTTGTGCGCTATTTGCAAAACTTAATTGCATGAACTATGCATTCAGGAGTTGCCTGGTTTTTGGAATATAGGATAGGCTTATCCCTAAAAAATCTGACAGATCTTTAATGTCAATTTTGTTTTGATCATAGGCTTTGAAAGCCAAGGATATGTAACCCTTGCCCCTTTCCGTAATAATCTCTTTCGGAATATTTCTTCCCTCGGGATGAGGATTTTGTCCGAATGATGGCTGATTCCAGATAACGTGTTTCTCGCCATATAGCTTTGCTGTAGTCAGGTTATGGGTCAGAAGCCTTCTTAAAATAACTAAAGGACCAACATGAAAATATCTCCCAACCTGCTCCAGGTCTTTCTTCGTCCAATTCATTTCGTTTCTGGACTTATAATCTGCGACTACTAAATCGCTAACCAGGTCTTTAGATGGCACAAGTATTTCGCCGGCAAATGTATTACACCATTTTTCAATATTTGGTGCATTGTCGCTTAAGGATATATCACATAAGCCTCCTTGATTCAAAATGATATGACCTAGTTCATGGAATAGTGTGAAGATCTTTGTTGTCGGTAACTCACCTCCCTTTTTTATAACAATGATGGGCAGGACATCATCTGTTATGGAAAAGCCACGCAGATTATCTTGTGTTAGACTGAGCTGAAAAACAGCCACACCAAAAGACTCAATTCTTTCTATGTAGGCTTCAAGCGCCTCACGTAAATCGACAATCCTCTTTAAATTATCAATCTCCAACACCCTTCTGCATTCAGCAGCAATTCTTAGCGGATCGCTTGAAAGATTCGCCGGAATATCAAGAGTTCGCACTGTCACATTCATTTCCTGCCTTAATTCAACAAGCGATTTTGCCAATGCTCTTGCTTTGCGCACGGCGAGAATAGTCTTTTCATGGAATTTGCCTGGTTCTGAAGAATTGAATGTCCGGCAGTCTTTTGGCAAGGGTTTTTCTTTGGGTGGCTTTGCCAGCAATAAGGTTGCTATGGTTCTCTTATAAATCTTGGACATCGTTTTGAGTTCTTCCAATGATGGAAACTTTGTCCCGTTCTCCAGATGATCTAACCTGCCAGCCGTGATGCCCAATTCCCTGGCTGCATTGGTTTTATTTACCACCAAAGACTCCCGTGCCCATTTTAATACCGCAGGATTAATTTTAATATGGAATTTGCCTTTCATAGCCCTAGTATAATAAATTCAAACTTAATTCGCTTAACGAATAATTGATTAATCAAACATCAAAAAAAACCTCTTGACACAATTTTTAGGATCTACATACCATGATATTTCGCTACAGTATCTCTTTCAATTTACTATTTACTAACTCCCAATCAGCGTCCGTGATTTTATGATACGATGCGCGGCTTGGATGGTTGATCCCAAAGACCTTAATTCCATTATAGCTGCCCTAGAGCAATAAGGCTTTTGTTGAATTGGGTTTGGTGAGAATCGGGTTTTCTTCCTGACTCAAGCTCCTAAAAGTACCAAAAGATTCAGCTAAAATATTTTGAGGTTGAATTTTAATTATAACTATATCTAAAATGTCCCTACAATATTTAATAATTCCATTTCTATTGTCAAGCGAGTTCAAAATGTTTAGGTCTGGAGTTCGAAGGAAGATTCTGTTCGTTTTTGCTGACTCAGCTAAAACAGGGGATTACCATTGGACGTAAAACGCTTATTCTTTACCTCTTCAATATCGCGAGAAGACTTGCGCCAGTTCGGGTTCGGGCCACCGCTAGAAGACTTGCGCCAACCATGGTAAGTTCTTTATTCACCGCCGGTCTGCGGCCATTCACCTACCGACGTCCGGAACCAGCCTTTTTCCGATGGCCGGGATCCATTCGGCTACCGTTATTTACAACATAATCGCAGCACAATGGAAACTCTTCACAATACCCACATCATCCAGAAAATGTCGAACACACACGCGCGGGTTCGCTTAGCGCTGACCCTTGTGGGGATAGTGGCAGCCATTATCTGCTTGTTCACGTTCCTATACGAAGTCCGTTCCACAGCAAATGTTGCAACTGTATCTCAGCTCATTGAAGCTTCGAAGATTGTGCCTGCTGACTTTTCAGTTGAGATTACCAATATGTCCGCTGTTTCAGCGATATGGCCATTCAGGTAGTGAACTGTTTAAAATAATAATTCAAAGCCGTGATTCTGAGCGGTTGGCACGTGGCGAGGGATGCGTAGCGCGAAGAACGTGACTGGTTCAAGTGTTCATGCTAGGGGCTGCGGGCTGCAACACTTGGACCTAAAATGTTGCAAGTCTTCTCCGAAACAGTCCGGCCCGAAAGACTCTCCGCCAGAGCCCGGAGCACTTCGGGCCGGGCTCGGGAGAGCCTTCGGCTGACTTGCATATACTTTTGAAATACAATTCACCGTTAGCCATGAGCCGCAAATACAAGATCCGAGATCAGGACAAACTTTACTTTGTCACATTCACAGTTATTCAATGGTTAGATCCGCCACGGCGGGACACGTGTTTTCACTAGAAGGGAGTATCGAGACATCTTCCTCGATAGTTTGAGACATTGCCAAAGGAATAAGGGCCTCGAAGTATGTGCCTACTGCATCATGTCAAGTCACATCCATTTGATTATTGGCAGGCAGGGTGAGCCTGCCCTAGAAAGTATTATTAGAGATGTCAAAAAATATACAGCTGTTAAAATAATAGAAGCAATCCGTAATAATCCGCAGGAAAGTAGAAAGGAACTTTTGCTCTGGCTGTTCGAACGAGCGGGGACCCACAACAGCAACAATACAAAATTTCAATTCTGGCAGCAAGATAACCATCCGATTGAATTAGCCACAAATGAAATGATTGATCAGCGATTGAATTATTTGCATAATAATCCTGTTGAAGCTGGAATTGTTTTATCGCCGGAGGATTATCTGTATAGTAGTGCCGTTAATTATGCGGGTTTGCCAGAGACGCTAATTGATGTGATCTTAATTTAGAAATGCCAGTCTGTCCGAAGGACTCCGGACTCCTTCGGAGAAGACTGGCCGCATGAGCGGCACAAGTGAGCGGCGCACAGTGCCACCTCACAACACTTGCGCCAGACCGTATGAAGACTTGCGCCAGTTAGGGTTTGACGGAAACGTTGATAGATGTTATATTAATTTAGATCGCCAGTCCGTCCGAAGGACTCCGGACTCCTTCGGAGAAGACTGGCCGCATGATCGGCACAAGTGAGCAGCGCACTATACCACCTCACAACACTTGCGAGTTCATGGCTCAAGGTGGCCCCGATCGGGATAAGGGATTATTCCAGATAAATTAATAAAGTAAAGGATTGTAAAATCTTCGATACTTTTTTATATTCGATTACCACAGATTCCCCCACCTGATCCAATCTGATCGTCAGCCCACTTGGAATCTCTGATTTTAGTTTAGTTCAGAACAGATAACAATTCACAATATGACAACTGAAGAATATAACAATATCAAAAATGTTTGTATAGAGGTAGTCAACGAAAGGATTAAGTTTGTACAGCTCATTTTTAAGTGGAGTACCTATTCACTGGGTATTATATTGGCACTACTTATCCCCTTGTGGTATTTTTTCGATGGATTTAGTATTTACCGGAAATTACACAACGAGGCTTTCCCGGTTGTTTTAAAAATGGAACCGGATACCGTATTAATTACAGCTTATAGTAAAGAATTTGTTTTGAAAAGGGGTGATCCGTCCCTGAATGAATCAGGATACCTTACATTTTATGCTGAGCCTGGCCAGAAGGTAAAGTATCTGATCAGCGCACAACACCGCTTTTTTTCCGATGATTCCAAGAGACGAAAATTTTTTGTGGAAGTGGATGGTTTTAAACTTTATGATGGACAATCCATTGTAGAGCATGGTGGAGGTTTGCGGATAACACCCATAAGACAATCAGCGCAAGCGGAAAGTGAGATCAACCTTCACAAGTTTGGTTTCAGATTGGATATGGAACAAGTTAATTATGATGTGAGAGACGAAGTATTTATCAGTTGCGTGATTTTAGTGTTTGGTAAACAATACAAATTATGAAACCTGGAATTTCAATTTTTTTTCTGTTTTTGTTGACTAGTGCTTTTCTGCCCATTCAGAAAAAGACTGAGGAAGTGATATCAGAAAATAGGGGTTATTTGCTCAAGAAATTTGTAGTACGCCAAAGTACTATTAATACAACAATTTATGCAACGATCATCGATCCCAGAACTGTCCGTGTTAAAATTGAAGGACTGACTCAAAAATATTCCAATGGCCGAAGTGCAATTGAAGTGGGACGCAAGGGAGCAAAGGTCGTGCTGGGGGGCGGGTTTATGAGTAGTTTTTATCCTATTATACCCCTCGGTTTTCTGAAAATTGATGGCGCCGTAATTACAGCTTTGAAAACAAAAGGATATAATGGAGTGGCCGGGGTAAAAAATGGGGTGCTGTCCCTGCTGTCTTCAAGTTCACAATCCGCTACGAATCTTGATGAGGGTTTTCAAACAGGGCCTTTCTTAATAAGAGAGGGCAAGATTGTTTTTAAGCCAACAACTGATGCTTCCCGTAACGCCTATAACCGCGCATTCGTTGGATTTAACGTTAACGGTAAAATACTTGTGGCCGTTACAACAGAGCCGGTTACCTTGCAGCAATTAGCACAGTATTTATTAAATTCTGCATATGCGGACCTCAAATGCCAAAGTGTTTTGAACCTCTCTGGGGGTGGATCCGAAACATTGGTTGTTCGTGGAATGAATAAACAACTGTTTACTTATGGAAGTTTTAATGATAATCAATCTGCTTTAATTGCGTTTTATTGATTCGCAAATTTACAATACAGAGTAATTAAAAGGAATAAACGGATCAGTCATTTCATCTGTACTTAACTTGATGATATGATTGTGTTGTTGTGATTGAGTGCCTCTGGTGGGGCAAGGAATCGACTAAAATAGGAGAACTTACTTTCAAAAGTGCCTTCGGTGTTTCTCAATGGTGTTATATTAATTTAGATTGCCAGTCTGTCCGAAGGACTCTCCGACAGAGGCCGGAGCGAGCCGGACTCCTTCGGAGAAGACTGACCGCATCATAGGCACACGTGAGCAGCGCGCAATGCACCTCACAACACTTGCGCCAGATCGGAGTTTGGGTAATTTTTGCTTGAAGACTTAAACAAGATTGGTAACACCTCGTCTGATGTCCGCAATTTTTTCTATAACTTCATTGTTGATCCAACCATAACTCGGATGTCCAGTAAGCCAAATTTGTTTATTGTCCGACCATTTAATCCCGGATGGCTTCTTACTCTTCTTATTACTCCAACCATCAAAAGGATTCTTACATCGAAGATCTGGGGCTAATAAATGATTTTCTACTTTTTCCCAGCAGGCTTTGCCAAATACAAACAACATCTTGCCCTTATTAATTATTTTTTCATTGATAAACGATTTCAATATTTCCTTTCGCCTTGATTCGTTATCAAAATACTTATACAAATCAGATTTTGTTTCAAAGCCAAAGTATTCATTATAGTGTGACGGATATTGTTTTATAGTGTTAGCTCCTAGCGGATAAAAATTGAAACAGTGAATTTCACTTTGAAATATTTCCTCCTCCGTAAGAGAGCCACCAATCAAAGCTTTGTGAACATTGACTTGTGTTCTTTCCGTTTTACCAGTCGCTGACCCAGAAGAATCTAGATATGTCCAGTCCTTTCTATCTCTATTACCAATAATAATTAAGTTTTCAACAAGTTTGTCGAGGGAATCACTTCCGTGGCTATCTAAGGTGTGATGCTCCTCAATACCCATGAAAAATATTTTGGCTGTCTCTGGATTCCCATAACCACAAAATGTAGTTAAGACCTCGATTCTCTTCTTTTGTATTTCATTCATAAAGTAAGAATTAATCATTCAGAGCTCAATCTGGCGATTCAATCCAGCACAACTTCCGAGTCTACCACTTTTATATCTTTCACTTTAAGTTAGTCAGATATGCCTCAATTTCGCCTCTCATCTTAATAATTCCTTCTTCGGTTCTCTCCAATCCCCACCCTTTTGTGACATAAGCATCTCCCAATCTTCCCCAGGCTTGAACTTTCAATTCCATATTTATATCCCTTAATTTACCGTTATATATATCTTTACAAAATCGGGTCATAACTTGTATATATATTGTACTCATTTCGGCGACTCTTTTAAGATAGAAGCTAGCGACTCTTTCTCTGATTTGTGTAGGAACAAACGGGTCGGTACTTAAAAGATATGCCACATTCTGTTGCCTCATTAACCAGGGATCAACATACAATTCACTTGTTAGAACTTCGGTGTTCTTGAGGTTTTTAGCTTCCTCAAGCAACTCAATAATTTTTTGAACTCTCCCGAAAATAAATTTCATGTGGTTTTCCCAATAATTATCCGAAGTTGAGTCTTTCTCAGAAATGATGTAATCTGATAGCCACAATAGTTTTTTGACGGTCTGTCTTAGGAATTCCGGGTTCATAATATTTGAATAAACCTTTAAATGTAGATCAATATCCTTGACAGGTATTGTCAATTAATTAGTATTCATCGAATCTTTTTGGGTTTTCCAAAATGTCTTGTAATGGCCTTCGGCAGTCTGTCCGAAGGACTCCGGACTCCTACGGAGAAGACTGCAAACATGGTAAGTACAAGTGAGCCACGCGCAAAGCCAACTCACAACACTTGCGCTAGCAATTGGGGAAGACTTAGACCAGAATGGGAAGTAGCTGCTCAGGACTTAATCCGCTTTTTTGTATGCGTTGCAAATATTCCCGGATGGTGGTCCGGGACAAACCTGTTAACCGTTTGGTCTCCCAAAAGCTGCGGCCTTTCTGATACAGTTCAATAATTCGTTTAATCTGATGCATACGTAAGGGTTGTGACATGTTCGTTCAAGGTTTGTTCACTTTAAAACGAGATCACTTTAGCATCAAATCCTAATACTGAAGGTGGGTCAGATCATTACCAGAATTCCCGCCCTGACCTAGTACAGATGATTACCGGAATCCCTAGTACTGGTGATTGCCGGAATTGCTAGTACAGATGATTACCGGAATACCTGGTACAGACAATTGCCGGAATTGCTAGTACTGGTGATTGGCGGAATACTAGTACAGACCATTCCGGAATATTCATTATTACGAACCAACGCGGAGCTTGTGGGCAAGAGTGAAGCAATCCCATACAAGACTGTTAACATAGTAAGCACAAGTGAGCCACGCGCCAAGCTAACTCACAACTTGCGCTAGCAAATGGGGAAGACTTAGACCAGATTGGTTGGGATCGTTGGGAAGACTTAGACCAGATTGGCTTATTTTTTCTTGAAGACTTAGACCAGTTTGGGTTGGGCCAGATCGCAGGAAGACTTAGACCAGATTGGGGGATTATCTGTATAGTAGTGCTATTAATTATGCAGGTTTGCCAGAGACGCTAATTGATGTGATCTTAATTTAGAAATGCCAGTCTGTCCGAAGGACTCCGGACTCCTTCGGAGAAGACTGTCTGCATGATAGGCACAAGTGAGCAACGCACAAGGCCACTTCACAACACTTGCCCCAGATCGTTTGACCAGATTAGGAAGACTTGCACCAGTTAAGGATTGGGAAGACATAGACCAGATTAGGCCTAACGGCAGTTTATTCTATGCAGCCTTATTTCAATTTTTTGTAAGTTGATACTAAGCCATGGTTGTCATAAACTGATAAATCGCCATTGGCCTCTAAAAGAAAATATTGCTCTGGATGTTCCGTGTCTTTATATATTGTTTTGTCATGATCTATTTTCTTGATTAACGGTGTTGTAAAGTCACTTGGTTTGTGGTCAGAGGAAGAAATATATTCTAGTACATAACCTTCTTTTTTGTCTTTGCGAATACGAATTATTATATCTCCTTCTTCAAAATTGTCAGACCAAAGCCCAACATAATCTGTAATGTCTTCTAACGCTGATTGTATTTTTTGTCCGTCTATAATTGATTGACCAATTATTCTTACCTTCATTTCTGGAGTAAAGTAAACTGCCGCCCATGCTCCATTGTCAAGCACCATCTCTGGCAAAAAAAAGAAAACAGCGCCTTGGTTTGAAATAGTATTAACGTCCTCCTTTACTTCTCTTGCTATTGACTCTAAATCGCTGTCTGATAGCTTCTCAGAAATGCGAAGGGAAATACGGAACGTACTTTCGTTATTTGGTTTCACTTTTAGTAAAGAGTAATCTGTATTTGGTGGGTCTATGGTTGGTATTGATTTGTCCAAAGTTTTTTTTGTAGACTCTCCTATAAATCTCGTTTTTGTTTGCTCCGTTAAATCACTGTGCGTTGTGTCAATAACTTTACTTTGTATGGAAATAAGCCTTGTTGTTTCTGATTTATACACGGCGAAAATGAAGATTGCCCCGAGGACTGATGCTATTATTAAATACATTGTTTTCATAATTTAGTTTTCTTCAATCAATTTTCATGTAAGCTAATTCTTGATGGTCTGTCCGGGTAATGCGCCTCAACGTGTATGTATGTGATGTTGCGGGATTTGAAGTTATTTGAGGTACCAAATCGCCCCACTGTGACCAGACGTTGAACGAAGATAAACATTTAAGCATAAACTGCACCCGCCATGACTCATACGCTGTGTTGTGCTATCATGCTCCAAGTCTTCAGACTTGCATTACTAACTACTACGGCAGTCTGAAGACTGCTTACATGGTAAGCACAAGTGAGCCACGCGCTAAGCTAACACACAACACTTGCGCTAGCAATTGGTAGTTTTGGTCGGAAGACTTAGACCAGATTGGGGCAGATCATTGGGAAGACTTAGACCAGATTGGGTCTCTTATCAGTAATTCCAGTTAATATGGACTTGCTTCTTTTCGTTTGTCGTAATTGTCTCACCTAAATTTCGGTCGCAGTTGAAAATATCGTCAGTAAACAACAAATCAAACTTGTCATAATAAAAGCTTCTTAGTATAAACCTGATGAATCGGTGGGGGGTAATGGGGGCTTTTACAGGTATCCTACAATTAGAATAATTCCCGATTGTCAAATGGCTTTTCGGATGCTCAACATCTTTGTGGATATCATTATCGGCATTGAAATCAAATCTGAGTGGTGTACACACAACCTTTTCGTCAAAAACTTCCGAAAATAGTTTTTCTCCATAGTACTGTTCCTCGTAGCCATCAGGATTGTCTTGGAACCTCTCAATTGAAGGATTTGGGTAAAAGGCTATTCGATGCTCAAGTAAATTATCTCTATGGAATCTATACATAAATTGTATCAGAGCGCCATCGAGCATCAAAATATTGAAGTCCTTTTCCTTCAAACATTCGCTATACATCACTTCATATTTTTCTTTCTGCAATGAAAAGCTGATATCCTTGAATCCCTCCCAGACTATGTTATGACCATTGTACGTTGGAAACTTTTGATATACGCACAGACTATTTTCTATAAATATCTTTGTAATATTTTTTATCTGCCTCATGACTTCATTTCTCATTGCCCATCATTGTTTGGTAAGGAATCTTAGCATTTCTTGCACGTCCTCTGGATAATCTTCTATCTGGTTTTTACCATCTTTTACTCGCTGTACAATTTCTTTGATAGCGTCAATATCACGCTTAATTGTTTGCTTTTCGTCTTGCGTTAAATCCCTATTAATTAAATTCATTTTTTCAATCTGCTCCTTTGTTGGATAAAAAAACTTCAGTGTGAAATCATTAGTTCGTACTTTCTCAAATTCCTTTTTTAAAGCCTCCATTGAAGGACCAATTCCAAATATTCTAACCCAAGCTTTACTACGGGTGACGGCTGTGAACAAGATATTCCTCCTCTTTCGTAGTTCATGTCCCTCAAAACAATATTGTGCGTTGATTATATAAACCATCGGCACTTCATTTCCCTTAGCCCTATTGATTCCCGTAAATGTGATAGAATCATCTTGAAAAAAGACATCGGAATCGAACTCTCCTGCTATGTGACTATTTATCCTTTTATCCGACAAAAGGCTTCTGACTCTCGATACCTCATCTTTCGTTGTTATTGCCTCTGGGTTGATTACAATAATATCCTTATGTAACAG
>Ga0184629_10000379_pt1 | contig 19747 bp, 13 predicted proteins | sample PLM4_32_b1_FD_133158 | JGI IMG/M metagenome (GOLD analysis project Ga0184629, IMG submission 133158) | Groundwater sediment microbial communities from an aquifer in East River, Colorado, USA - PLM4_32_b1 | ecosystem: Environmental > Terrestrial > Soil > Riparian zone | place: USA: East River... | reverse complement strand
CGTATCCTCACCGGTCTTTATGGCGCGAGCCCGAATCCGGCGGACGGCAGCGTGTGGGGCTCGATCCTTGGCTTCCCGGGTGGCGTGTTGCGCTTTGATCCGGCAACACAGCTCTCCGAGTACTATGAAGTGCCATGGAAGAACGCGAAGGTGGCTGCGAACCAGCAGGGCTTCTCGCCGCGTGGCATGGACATCACCAGCGACGGCGTTGTCTGGACGGTGCTCGCGAGCGGTGATTTTGCGAGCTTCGATCGCAGGCTCTGCAACGCGAACCAGACCAAGGGTCCCGCGATTGCCGATCCTCAGAACGCCTGCCCGCAAGGCTGGAAGCTGTACCGGATGCCTGGGCCAGACTTTGAAGGTGAAGAAGGGAAGCCCGGTGCGGGTGCGGAAGCGCCGTATTACAACTGGGTCGACCAGCACAACACCCTGGGTCTCGGCGAGAACGTCCCAATCGCGACCGGCAACAATGGCGACCATCTCGCCGCTCTTGTGAATGGACAGTGGGTCGTTATGCGCGTTCCCTATCCCCTGGGCTATTTCGCCAAGGGCATGGACGGACGCATCGACGATCCGGCGACGGGCTGGAAGGGCAAGGGCCTCTGGTCCACCTATTCCACGCGCGCCGTGCAGCACATCGAAGGTGGTAAGGGCAACACCAGCAAGGTGGTGCACTTCCAGCTGAGGCCAGACCCGCTGGCGAAGTAAGCTGGCTGGCGTAGGGTTTCACAAGTTCGAGGGGCGGGCTCCCATTCGTGGAGTCCGCCCCTTTTTTCCAGTAAACTTGTGGTTGGCTCCGGATCTCTTGAGTCCAGCCGCTTTCATTTGCGGATTGCTTCACCCCGAACGCCAAGAGGATGGAAACAATGAGGACGAGGACAGCAGCCTTGACCGGCACGCTCAGTGTCAGTTTCGCAGCGTTACTGATGGCCGCTTCCGCGCCCGCGGCGGCTCAGCAAGTGGCGGTCGACAATGACGACATTGGCGGTGTGGTCAGAAGCGCGACCGGCCCCGAGGCCGGTGTGTGGGTGGTCGCGGAAACGCGCGAGCTGCCGACGCGCTACATCAAGATCGTCGTGACCGATGCGCAAGGGCGCTACGTGATCCCCGATCTTCCGGGGCGCGCGACATACGACATTTGGGTGCGCGGCTATGGGCTCGTGGATTCGCCCAAGCAGAAATCGACGCCGGGCAAGACATTGAACCTCACTGCGGTCAAAGCGCCGAGCCGCGCTGCTGCTGCCGAATATTATCCGGCGGGCTGGTGGTACTCGATGCTGAAGATCCCGGCGGCGAACATGTTCCCCGGCACCGGCCCGAACGGCAACGGCATGTCGCCGACCATGAAGGACCAGGGTCTGTGGCTTCGCTATGTGAAGACGGACGCGTGCGTCGGTTGCCATCAGATCGGCGGCAAGGCGACGCGCACGATCCCCGCGCAGCTCGGACATTTCAACACGGGTGCTGAAGCGTGGGAGCGACGGCTTCAGTCGGGGCAAGCGGGCCGCAACATGGTCGATGCGATCGGGCGTTTCGACACGCAAGTCCAGCTCGGGAACTTGGGTGAATGGACCGACCGCATCGCGAAGGGCGAATTGCCGTCGAGCGATCCGCCGCGGCCGGCAGGCAGAGAGCGCAATGTGGTTGTCACGCAGTGGGACTGGAATACGCAGCAGGGCTATCTGCATGACGAGATCGCGACAGACCGCAACAATCCGACGGTCAACAGCAATGGTCTGATCTACGGCGCGACCGAAGCGAGCTCGGACATGATCCCGTGGCTCGATCCGGTCGATAACACGGCGGGCTTGCTCAAGACCGAGTACAAGAACCCGCGGACGCCGAGCACTGCCGATGGCGCCGCGTTCTATGCCGACTCGCCCTATTGGGGAAAGGAAGTCGTCTGGGACAGCCACACCAACACGCACAACCCGATGATCGACAGCAAGGGCCGCTTGTGGCTGACGGCGCGCATCCGCCCGAACGACAATCCTGCATTCTGCAAGCAGGGCTCCGATCATCCGTCCGCGCGAATCTTCCCGACGCAGAACTCGGGCCGGCAAGCGGAGGTGTATGATCCGTCTACGAAGCAAATCACGATGGTGGATCTCTGCTTCTCGACGCATCACCTGCAATTCGACAAGAGCGGAATTCTCTGGTTCTCGAGCGGGGGTGGGGCAGGCGGCGTGATCGGCTGGCTCGACGTCAACAAGTTCGATCAGACGAAAGACGAGCAGGCTTCGCAGGGCTGGTCGCCGTTCGTGCTCGACACCAACGGCAACGGTCGGCGCGATGCCGGCTGGGTCGAGCCCAATGGCCAAGTCGATCCGACCAAGGACAAGCGCATCGTCTCCGGTATCTATGGCGTGAGCCCGAGTCCGGCGGACGGCAGTGTTTGGGGATCGGTCACGGGATTCCCCGGCGGCGTGCTGCGTTACGACCCGAAAACTCAGCTTACGGAGTATTACGAGGTTCCGTGGAAGAACGCGAAGGTCCCGCCGCAGGGACAGGGCTTCAGCCCGCGCGGCAACGACATCACGACGACCGGCGTCGTGTGGACGGTGCTGGCGAGCGGTCATCTCGCGAGCTTCGATCGCAAGCTGTGCAATCCGAACAACATCAAAGGGCGCGCAATCGCCGATCCGCAGAACGCGTGCCCGGAAGGCTGGAAGCTCTATCAGCTCCCTGGACCCGAGTTCGACAGCGTGAAGGGCGTGCCCGGCGCGGCCGTCGAAGCGCCGTACTACAATTGGGTCGATCAGCACGACACGTTCGGTTTAGGCCGCGACATCCCGATCGCGACCGGCAACCAGACCGATTCGCTGGCCGCTCTGGTGAACGGTCAGTACGTCGTCCTAAGGGTCGCGTACCCCATGGGCTATTTCGCCAAGGGCCTGGACGGCCGCATTGACGACGCCAGAATCGGCTGGAAGGGCAAGGGGCTGTGGTCGACCTATTCGACGCGGGCGGCCCATCACATCGAAGGCGGCAAGGGCAACACCAGCAAGGTGGTGAAGTTCCAGTTACGGCCTGATCCGCTGGCGAAATAAGGCCGAATCGCTTGATGAATGATCAGGTGCGGGTTCCACGAACGGTGGAATCCGCACCTGTTTTGCGATAAATCTGAGCCCGAACCGGGGGAGTCCGGCCGGTAAACCTTTCGCGTGCAGCGTTCACCCTAGAACCCCTTGAGGAGACAATGATGAAGAGGAAAGCCTCCATCGGCATGCTCGGTGCGAGTTTTGTCGCGCTCGTTGCGGCTGCAGCGCCCGCCGCGGCTCAGCAAGTCGCCATCGACAACGACGACATCGGCGGCCTGGTCACCGGCGCCAAGGGGCCGGAAGCGGGCGTGTGGGTCATCGCTGAGACACGCGACCTGCCGACCAAATACGTGAAGATCGTCGTCACCGACGATCGCGGCCGCTATGTGCTGCCCGACATGCCGCGCGCGACCTACGACATCTGGGTGCGCGGCTATGGCCTCGTGGATTCGCAGAAGGTGAAGGGCCAGCCGGGCAAGAACCTCGACCTCAAGTCGGTGCAGGCGCCGAACCGTACCGCAGCCGCTCAGTACTATCCGGGCGTGTGGTGGTACGCGATGATGAAGATCCCGGAGGCGAACATGTTCCCCGGAACGGGCGCCAACGGCAACGGCATGCCTGCCGCCTTACGCGATCAGGGCCAGTGGCTGCGCTTCACCAAGACGGACGGTTGCGGACATTGTCACCAGCTCGGCGATCTCGCGACTCGCACGTTCCCGGTCAATATCGGCCACTTCAACACGTCCGCCGAAGCGTGGGAGCGCCGGCTCCAGTCCGGACAAGCCGGCTCGAACATGATGGACGAGCTCGGCAAGTTCGACGTGCCGCGTCAGCTCGCGCTCCTCGGTGACTGGACAGACCGCATCGCGAAGGGCGAGCTGCCCAAGACCGATCCGCCGCGTCCCGCAGGCCAAGAGCGCAACATCGTCGTCACCGAATGGGACTGGGCGAACGAGCACATCTATCTGCACGACACGATCTCGACGGATAAGCGCAATCCGACGTCGAACCCGCATGGTCTGATCTATGGCGCGCCGGAAGCGAGCTCGGACATGATCCCGTGGCTCGATCCGATCGACAACAAGGCGGGCCTCATCAAGTCCGAATATCGCGACGCCAAAACGCCGACGTCGAGGAACGCAACGATCCTTGCTCCGTCGCCGTATTGGGGCAGCGAGCCGATCTGGGATAGCCACACGAACATCCACAACCCGATGTACGACGAGAAGGGCCGGGTGTGGTTCACGGCGCGCACGCGTCCTGGCGCCAATCCGGCCTTCTGCAAAGAGGGATCGGATCATCCATCGGCGAAGGCCTATCCGAAGGCGACCTCAAATCGTCAGGTCGAGGTGCTCGATCCGAAGACGCAGAAATTCACGATGGTCGATCTCTGCTTCAACACGCACCATCTGCAGTTCGACAAGGACAACGTGCTGTGGTTCAGCGCCGGCGGCAATTACGATGTCGTCGGCTGGCTCGATGTGAAGAAGTGGGATCAAACCCACGACGACGCCGCGAGTCAGGGCTGGTCGCCGTTCGTGCTCGACATCAACGGCAACGGCAAGCAGGACGTGGGCTGGACGGAGCCCAATCAGCCGCTCGACAACGCGAAAGACAAGCGCATCATGGGCGGGTTCTACGGCGCGAGCCCGAACCCGGCCGACGGCTCGATCTACGGCGGCATGACCGGCTTCCCCGGTGGCGTGCTGCGCTACGATCCGAAGACGAAGCTCACCGAGTTCTACGAATTCCCCTACAAGAATTCGAAGAACCAGCAATCGGGCTTCAGCCCGCGCGGCTCCGACATCGACAAGAACGGCGTGTTCTGGGCCGTGCTGTCGAGCGGAGATCTCGCGAGCTTTGACCGTCGTCTGTGCAAGGGCAAGCTCTCCGGTACTGCTCTCGCCGATCCTCAGAACCTCTGCCCCGAAGGCTTCAAGTTCTATCAGATGCCTGGGCCGAGCTTCGAAAACGTTCCAGCAGGCACGCCCGGCGCCAGCGCTGAAGCGCCCTATTACGTCTGGGTCGATCAGCACAACACACTTGGGTTGGGCGAGAACGTTCCGATCGCGACCGGCAACAACGCCGATTCGCTGAACGCGCTCGTCAACGGCAAGTGGGTCGTGATGCGCATCCCCTATCCGATGAGCTTCTTCGCGAAGAACCTCGACGGACGCATCGACGATGCCAAGACCGCATGGAAGGGCCGTGGCTTGTGGTCGCAATATTCCGGCCGCTCCCAGCCGCACATCGAGGGCGGCAAGGGCAACACCAGCAAGGTCGTAAAGGTCCAGATGCGGACCAGCCCGCTGGAGAAGTAAGCGATCCGACGCAGGCTTAGTTCAGGAGCGGGCCCCTTGAGGGGCCCGCTTCGTTTTCGCGGGAAGTTGTCCGGCCGGCATCTGCATCAGGTTGCCAGGGGGCCGGTGCTGCCCATAATAGTGCATGCGAGCCGGCCGATCTGGCCGCTAGGGAGGCCCGTCATGTCCAAGTTCCTTCGTATCGCCGCCTTGCTGTCGTGCGCGGCGTTGGCATTCGCTCCGGTCACCCGGGCCGCAGAAGTCGAGCCCGGCTGGCCGAACTACATCAATTGCCAGGCGGGGTTCGCGGTGATCTTTCCCCGCGCGCCGATGGCGCGCGATTTCACCTACAGGACGAGAGCCGGCGCGAGCCTCCCAGGGCGCCAGTACTATCTCGAGCAGGGCGCCGACCGGCTGATGGTGAGCACGGTCCAGTTCAGCGGGGGACCGATCATCGACGAGCAGGAAATGGATCACGCGGTCGCTACGTTGAGCATGAGGGGCGAGGTCCGCTTCAGCGAGAAGGGTATTTACGATCCCGGCTTCCCCGGCCGTCAGCTCAACGTCTTCATGCCGAACAACCGTCAGCTTCGCGCTTCGGTCTACATGATGGAACGCCGGCTTTTAATCATCGAGGCGGCCGCGGCGGTCAGCGATTTCGCCGCGCTGCAGTTCGAGCAGTCGGTTTCCCTGATCGACCCCACGGGGGTCGACTACGACCAGAATCCGGGCGACCCGCTGCGCCAGTTCCCGTGCCGGCAGCAGCCGTTCCAGGCCGGGTAGGGTGAGGAAAGCGCCCCTTTCTCACGTCGGCCAATCGGGGTATGATCGCCTGTTGCGGCGGCATGAATCGCCCATGGGGAAACGCTCATGAGAATGCTTACCCTTTCTGCAGTCGCCCTCTCCGTTGCGGTCGCTGGTTTTTCGGGTGCGTATGCGCAGGTGCGTACGACGCCGGCCGGCAAGTTGTTCTTCGAAGGCGACATCGTTCGCCATGCGCTCGAGGGCCAGCAGGGTCCGTTCTGCGTTCTGCAGAACCAGTATAAGCGCGGCGAAGCGGTTGCTTGGCGCATTCGCGTGCAGAAGCCCGACGGAACGCCCGCCGACACCAGCTACCTCAAGAGCGTCGAGGTGCAGTTGGGCAACGGTCAGAAGCTCCCGGCGCATTACGGCGGTCACGGCATGCCGCCGACGGATTTCTTCTGGTCGCTCTTCTGGACCATTCCAGGAAACTTCCCGACGGGATCGCTGGGCTACAAGGTCAACGCCACGATGCAGGACGGCAGCGTGGTGGTGTGGGAGCCGTTCACGCGCGCGACGACGCAGCTCATGGTCATCGCGGGCGATCCGGTGCCGGCGCCGGCCAACAACAAGAAGCAGTAAGCCTTCTAAGGAGACGTTCGATGACGATCCTCAGCGGACGGCTGGCGGGTCTCGCCGCAGCCTTGTTCGCGCTGACGCTTGCATTTGACTCGGCAGTTGCAGCGCCGGCTTCCGCATTTGGGCGCGAAGTCCAGGTCCGCGAGGCGCGCGACGGCTATGTCGGCACATTGGACGTCGTTCCAGTGCACGGCAAGATCGGCGAACGCTTCACGGTGAAAGCGCAGGACCTTCCTCCCAATCAGGAATTCCAGCTGGTGTGGGTGACCGTCAACGGGCGTTGGAAGGTGACGGAGTCCGAATACAAGGGACGCGAATTCATCCCCGTCGCCTACGAGATGGGCAAGCTGAGAAGCGACGCCCAGGGGCGTCTCACCGCGACCTTCACGACGCCTGAGGATTTCGGTTTCGGACACGACATCCTTCTGCAGCAGGGCGATCGCCTGATGACGCAGGTCGCCTATTCGATCGACATGACGATCGACATCTCGCCCAAGAGCGGCCCGCTCGGCACGCCGATAACGGTCGACGTCAAAGGCATCGGCTATCGTTCGCTGTTCAGCTCATGGGAGCTGCTCTACGACAACGATTTCACCGGTTGGTTCTCGGCGGTGACGACGCACGGATCGGCGAAGTTCACGATCCCCGCGACCGGCCATGTCGGCGATCACATTCTCGAAGTGCTGCATGGGGAGTTCACCTTCCCCTACCGCAACATGCAGCAGAATCCAGAGCCTGATCGTCCGCGCTGGGCGATCCCCTTCACGATCACGGCTGGCGCACCGGTCCTGCCGCCGCCGCCCGAACTGCAGGCGCAGAAAAGCGTGAAGCGGCTTCCGCCGCAGGGCGAGCTCGTATCCACGCCGCATTTCTCAGGCGTCGGCGAGCCGGTGAAGGTGCGCACGAGCGGCCTCAAAGGCGGCGAAACCTACAAGCTGAATTGGACGCGCGTGATCGGCAATCGCATGAGCGGGCAGGGCTGGGAAGAAAGCGCTATCCCCGTCGCCGAGGCGAAAGCCGACGCGCAGGGCCGCATCGAATTCGAGTTCAAGACGCCCGACGATCTCGGCGGCACGCACGGTCTGTTTGTTCAAACCGGCGCGACCACGAAGAAGCTCGGCACGCATTTCATCAAGGCGACGGCGCTACCGCTCGACGTCAAGCGCGGACCTGTCGGCACGAAGTTCACACTGCACTTGAAGGGTGTGGGTTGGACCGAGACCGCGAACATCGTCCACATGGTCTACGACAACAGCTACAACGGCTATGCCTGCGCCTTCAACAGCCAGGGTGACGTCGAGATCTTCGTGCAGGCGACCGGCGCGCCGGGCTGGCACTTCATCGATCTCTATCCCGGCATCTACAAGGGCACCGAGGTCAGTCCGAACAATTTCCGCATTCCGCAGCTGACCTATGCTGACGATCATCCGGGAGAGGATTTGCCGGCGTTCCGCTTCGCGTTCGAAGTGACGGCGAACGGACAGATCAGAGCGGCGAACTAAGGCGCTCAGTCTCGGGAGACGGCGCCGGCCGCTGGGGTATCTCCAGCGTAGGGATTTCGGCTTCAAGCTCGTGCGCGCAGGTTTCGACGACCGAGACGACCGTCGGGTCCAACAGAGATTCCGCGAGCTCGCGATATCGCGCAGCTCTTGCCCGCATCTCCTGTGCGATCACAAATCGCGGCCGCGGTTCGCGTACGGACGTTCCGCGCGTACGGTCGAGGGTGTTCGATCTGCGCGGGGACGCGAGTGCGAGCTCGATGATGCGGCGCCTTGCCAAAACTTCCGCGATCGTGCGCCGCTCCGTGAGATGTTGTTTTAGTCCATGAGCAACCGGCCGCAGCGACGCGACGTACCATCTCGCAACGCTGTCGAAGCACTGGTTTTCTGAATGTCCGTTGTCGCGCATGCCAATAACGTAAGCTTATGGAGAAGGCGCAAGTGTGACAAAAACACGATCTATTTGTTGTCCAAAACGGAAAGACTCCGCTCGAACTTGGAGCAATGCGCGTCATGATGACGGTGCGTCATGAATCTCAAAGACCCTGCGCTTGCTGTTGGTCTTAACCTCGATAGGGCCTATCAATCCTGACGTTTCGCGCGGTCGAACTCGCGCATCTCACGGCAGACTGAGTGCAATCCACTCCGGCTCGTGATCGGCGCTTCCGATCGGAACGATGACGTATTGTTTGCCTTCGAACATATACGTCATCGGTGCGCCCGTCGTTCCTGCATCGAGCTCGGTCTCCCACAACACCGCGCCGGTTGCCTTGTCGTAGGCGCGAAATTTCTTTCCGCCCGCACCAGGCGCGATTCCGATCGGCATCTCCGGCGGTAGCCTTGAACCGGCGCGCACCATGATCGGATCGCCTTCGCCGACAAAGAGCAGCGACTTCGTTACAAGCGGCGAGCTTCGTCCTGGATTGCCAAGCGGCGGCAGATTGAGCGATTTCAGCAGCGGATGATCGCGCGGCCCGTCGCCATTGGCGACGGTCCATAGGATCTCGCCCCTGTTGAGATCGATCGCGGTGATGCGGCCGTAAGGCGGCTTCAAGAGCGGCAATCCCTTCGGACCTGCGGGATACGCGCGCAACCCTGGCACGTAGGCGAGATTGGTATTTTCGGGATCGCCTTTGAGAATGTCGGCGACGAAGGGCGCCGTGATGGACTCGACGTAGAGAATGCCCGTCTCCTTGTCGAACGCGCCGCCTTGCCAATCGGCGCCGCCGACGGATCCTGGAAGCTGCACCGTTCCCTTGACCGCGTCGGTCTTAATAGTCGGCGGCGTAAACAGCGGGCCTATTCTGTATTGCTTGACGAGCTCGAGCGCTTCGGCGCGCAGCTCGGGCGTGAAATCGATCAGGTCGTCGGTCGTCACACCTTGCCGCTCGAACGGCGCGGGCTTGGTCGGGAACGGCTGCGTAGGCGCAGTACGCTCGCCCGGTGTCGCGGATGTCGGAACGGCGCGCTCCTCGATGGGCCATACGGGCTCGCCCGTCGCGCGATCGAACACGAACGTAAAGCCCTGTTTCGTGACCTGCACGACTGCTTTGATCGGGCGGCCCTCCACATTGATGTCGGCGAGGATCGGTGCCGCAGGCAAGTCGTAGTCCCAGAGATCGTGATGGACCGTCTGGTAGTGCCAGACGCGCGCGCCCGTCGAGCAATTCACCGCAACGATGGAGTCGCTGAACAGATTGTCGCCGAGCCGATGTCCGCCGAACATGTCGTTGGTCGGGCTCGATAGCGGAAAGTAGGCGAGGCCCAGCTCCTCATCGGCGCTGATCATCGACCAGAGATTCGTGTTGCCGGTGTACTTCCAGGACTCGTTCTCCCAGGTTTCGATGCCGAACTCGCCTTCGCGCGGCACGACATGGAACGTCCAGCGCGGCTTACCGGTGCGGACATCGAACGCCTGCACGTCGCCCGGTGGTTGTTCCTTGACCGGCGGCCGGTCGGTCATGCTGCCGCCCGTCATCACGACATCGCCGCACACCTGCGGTCCCGCTGAGGAGTCATAGGTGGCCGCGAGCGGGCCGAGCCCTGCCTTCAGGCTGATCCGCCCGCTATCGCCCCAATTGGCGATCGGTTTGCCCGTGTTGGGATCGAGCGCGATCAGATACTCGCCGCGGATGACGAAGATGCGGGCGTCGGATCCGTCGCGCCAAAAGGCGACGCTGCGTGTGCTGTCGCCCGCGAGACCCTGCTGTCGTTCATCGGGGAAGGGCTCCTGCACCCAAATGGTCCTGCCCGTTGCGGGCTGGAACGCTTCGACGAGCCCGACTCCGTTGGGACTGAACAGCGTGCCGTTCACCATCAGCGGCGTGGCGCGGAAATCGCGCGAGACCACGTGGCCCGGGTCCCTCTGCATGAGCGAACTGTCGACGGCAGGGCGGCGCCAGGCGATCTTGAGTTGCGCGACGTTGTCCTTGTTGATCTGATCGAGGGCTGAGTACTTGGTACTTCCGCGGTCGCCGGCATAAGCACCCCATTCGACGTCGGTGCCGCCTGCAGGCGACACTTGCCGAGAGCAGCCCATTACACTCGCGAGCAGGACCGTGGTGAGCGCCGCTGCCGCGTACACGCGCTTTTGCATCATGCCCTCCATTACCCTGCGATCACTCATCCCAAGGGTACTTCAAGCACGGGCAAATAACAGCGGATCAGTTGGCAGGGCGTTTCGGCTTCGCCGTGCGCTTTGGCTTGGGTTTGCTCTCGCCGCTCGCGTCCGCGCCGTTCCCGGTCTTCTTCGCTTTCGGCGCCGGTGCGGCTTTCGCTTTCCTCCCGCCCTTCTTCGCGGGGCCTTTGGCGGCACGCGCCGCGAGCAGCGCCACCGCCTCCTCCATCGTCACCGAGATGGGATCCGAACCCTGGGGCAAGGTCGCGTTCAGCTTTCCGTCACTGACATAAGGTCCGTACTTGCCCTTCATCACCTTGATCGGGGCTCCGGACTCGGGATGTGCGCCGAGCTCCTTTAGCGCTTGGCCGCCACGTCGTGGCCCGCCGCCTTTCGCCTTGCGTTCGGCCAGCACCGTGACCGCGCGATTGATGCCGACGGTGAACACCTCGTCCGGCGAGTCGAGCGAGGCATACGCGCCGTCATGCGCGAGATACGGTCCAAACCGCCCGAAGTTGGCCATGATGGGCTTGCCGGACTCGGGATGAAGACCGACCTCGCGCGGCAGCGAGAGCAGCTTCAGCGCCATTTCGAGATCGATCGAATCCGGCGTCATGCCCTTGGGAATGCCGGCGCGCGGCGGCTTCTCGCCGTTCACCTGCTCGCCCAGCTGCACATAGGGTCCGAAGCGGCCGGATTTGAGCGATACCTGCTCGCCCGATTTGGGATCGAGGCCGAGCTCGCGAGGTTGGGCGTCGCCGTTCTCATCGGGCCGTCCGAGCTGACGCGTGTAGCGGCACTCCGGATAGTTCGAGCAACCGATGAAGGCGCCGAAGCGGCCGAGCTTCAATCCCAGGCGCCCATTGCCGCACGTGGCGCACGCGCGCGGATCGCCACCGTCCTCGCGCTTGGGGAACATGTGTACCCCTAGGAGGTTGTCGAGCGCCGTTACGACGTCGGCAAACTTCAGCTCTTTGGCTTCCTCGGTTGCGGCGTGGAAGCTTGTCCAGAAATCGCGCAGCAGCTGTTTCCAAGGGAGCTCGCCTGCGGCGACTTCGTCGAGCTTCAATTCGAGGTCGGCGGTGAAATCGTACTCGATGTAGTGCTTGAAGAAGCTCGAGAGGAACGCGGTGACGATGCGCCCTTTGGGCTCCGGCACGAAGCGCCCGCGCTCCAAGCGCACATAAGCACGGTCTCGCAACACCGAGAGGATGCTCGCATAGGTCGACGGCCGGCCGATACCGAGCTCCTCGAGCTTCTTGACGAGGGTGGCTTCCGAGTAGCGCGGCGGCGGCTCGGTGAAGTGCTGATCGTCGCGCACGGCGAGCAGCTTCAACGGCTCCTGCACGACGAGTTTCGGCAAGCTTCCGTCTTCGCCGTCGCCGTCATCGTCACGGCCTTCCTGATAGAGCCTGAGAAATCCGTCGAACAGCGTGACCGTTCCCGTGGCGCGCAACGCGGTCTTGCCATCGGCAGAGGCGACATCGACAGTCGTGCGCTCCTGCTCGGCCGACTCCATCTGGCTTGCGAGCGCGCGTTTCCAGATCAGATCGTAAAGCCGCGCATGGTCGGAATCCAAATAGCGCGCGACCTTGTCCGGCGTGCGCGCAAAGCTTGTCGGCCGGATCGCCTCATGCGCTTCTTGCGCGTTCTTGACCTTCGATGAATAGGCGCGGGGCACCTTCGGCACGTAACGATCGCCATGAAGCTGGCCGATGACGCGCCGGCTCTCGGCGATCGCTTCGCCGACCATGCTGACGCCGTCGGTGCGCATATAGGTGATGAGACCGACCGTATCGCCGCCGATCTCCACGCCTTCATAGAGGCCTTGCGCGATCTTCATCGTGCGCGAAGCGGAGAAGCCGAGCTTGCGCGAGGCCTCCTGCTGGAGGGTGGAGGTGATGAACGGCGGCCAGGGGTGGCGCTTGACCGGCTTCTTCTCGATCTCGCCAATGCGGAAAGCGCCGGCTTTGAGCGTTGCGACCGCCCTCTCGGCCGCACCCCGCTCGCCGAGCGACAATTTCTCCAGCTTCTCGCCATTCAGCCGAACCAGCCGCGCCGTGAAATTCCCGGCCGCCGCGCCGAAATCGGCTTCGACCGACCAATATTCCTGGGGCTTGAAGGCCTCGATCTCGAGCTCGCGCTCGCAAACGAGCCGCAGCGCGACCGATTGCACCCGGCCGGCAGACCGGGCGCCCGGCAGCTTCCGCCAGAGGACCGGCGAAAGCGTGAAGCCCACGAGGTAGTCCAGCGCGCGGCGCGCCAGATAGGCGTCGACCAACTCCTCGTTGATCTCGCGGGGGTGGGCCATGGCCTCGAGCACCGCAGACTTGGTCACCGCGTTGAACACCACGCGTTTGACCTCGATCTTGCCGATGGCACGGCGCTGGCGCAGCGCTTCCAGCACATGCCAGGAAATCGCCTCCCCCTCGCGGTCAGGGTCGGTCGCGAGAATCAGCCGGTCGGCGGTTTTTACCGCATCCGCGATGTCATTGAGTCGCTTCTGGGCCTTGGCATCGACCTCCCAGATCATCTTGAAGTCGGCATTCGGGTCGACCGAGCCGTCCTTCGAGGGCAGGTCCCGGACGTGGCCATAGCTCGCCAAGACTTTGAAATTGCTGCCTAAATACTTATTGATTGTCTTGGCCTTGGCCGGGGATTCGACGACCACGACGCTTTCAAGTTCTGACATCGGTCCCGCGGGCAATGGGTCTCTGGCCGCGATCGAATGGTCTGCTCCCGCGCGGCGGGGGGGAGACTGAGCGATGGATTGGAGCTATGTCAACGCCGAGTGTGCAACCAACAGTAGAGACCCTGGTAATCGTCCCGTAACATGATAACCATAAGTTGTATATCGGACAGAAGCATCACAAAATTACCGCCAGGCGATCCGATTGCCCGGGTGGCGCTGCACGCGTCCTGCTAATTCCAGCTCCAGAAGGATAGTGAGCACGTCGGCAGCTTGCACCCCGCACTGGCGGATCAGTTCGTCGATCTCGACGGGCGCAGGACCGAGCTTTTCCTCGATCAGCGCGCGCATGGCGTCGGCGCTGGGCGGTTCGCTTGCAGGAGCTGGCACGGCCGGAACGACTGTTTCGTGGAAGACATGGCCGAAAATCGGGCGCAGGACGGCCAGGACATCCTCGGCGGTCTCGGTGAGGGTCGCGCCTTCGCGGATAAGCCGGTTGCTGCCGCGGGCGCGCGGATCGAGCGGTGAGCCCGGAACGGCGAACACCTCGCGCCCCTGCTCGAGCGCATAGGTCGCCGTGATCAGCGAGCCTGAGCGTTCGGCAGCCTCAACCACCACCACCCCGCGCGCGAGCCCGGAGATCAAGCGATTGCGCCGGGGAAAGTGGCGGGCGAGCGGTGCGGTGTGCAGGGGCAACTCAGCGATCACCGCGCCTTGCTTGGCGATCTTGGCGTAGAGGCCTGCGTTCTCGGGCGGATAGATGACCTCAATTCCGCCCGCTACCACCGCGACGGTCCCGGACTCGAGCGCGCCGGTATGTGCGGCATGATCGATGCCGCGCGCGAGCCCGGAGGCGACGACGAGGCCCGTCTCGCCCAGATCGCGCGCGAGTTGTGTGGCGAACTTGATGCCCAGCGCCGACGCGTTCCGCGCGCCCACGATCGCCACCATCTCGCGCTGAAGCACGTCGAGGCGCCCGAGCATGGAGATGATGGGAGGCGGGGGATCGAGGACCGCAAGCCCGGTCGGGAATTCCGGCTCGATGGATGCAATGAGCCGCCCGCCAAGTTCCGCGAGCGCACTGAGCTCGGCTCTCGCGTCCGCTTCGCTCGGGATGCGCAGGTCGCCCGCGGCGCCACCGCGACGCGCCAGGCGCGGCGCTTCCTTGAGCGCCTCGCGTGCATCGCCGAAGCGTGCGAGCAACCCGGCAAAGCTCGACGGTCCGATGCTCTCCGTACGAGCAAGTCTTAGCCACGCAAGGCGCTCGCTCTCGGTTAGCGTGCGCCGGCTCGTCATCGCGTGCCGATCCCTGGTTCCTCGCCGCGTACGAGGCGCGCGATATTGGAGCGATGGGAGATGAAGATCATCAGGGCGAGCAAAGCTGTGAGCGCCGCCCACAGTGTCTCGCCGTAGATCGCAAAATAGACCGGCGTCAATCCTGTGGAGATGAGACCCGCGAGCGACGAATAGCGCGTGGCCCGTGCCACGACAATCCAGCTCGCGGCCGTGAAGAACGCCACCTCCCACTCGAGCGCAAACGCGATGCCGATGAAGGTGGAGACGCCTTTTCCCCCCTTGAACCCGAGCCACACCGGAAACAGGTGGCCGATGAAAGCACCTAACCCCGCGATCGCCACAAATGGCTCGAGCCCGAGCTGCTGCTGCGCAAACAGCACCGCGACAAAGCCTTTGGCCGCGTCGAACAACAGCGTCGCAGCGGCGGCGAGCTTGTTTCCCGTGCGCAGCACGTTTGTCGCGCCGATATTGCCGGATCCGATTTTGCGCACGTCGCCTGCGCCCGCGAGCCAGCTGAAGATCATGCCGAATGGAACCGAGCCGATGAAGTAGGCAGCGAAGAACGTCGCTGCCGCGACGTAATAGGTTTCAGGGCTCTCCCAGCGGATCAGGGCCAGAGTCTGAATCATAAGCGATTACGCGCTGGCCGCTTTGCGGCGACGCTTGGGAAGGGAAAATCCTGCCGCTTCGGCATCGGTCGCGTGGGCAAAGAGGAGAATCTCACGCTCGTGCTTGTCGATTGCGGCACGCACTTGTGCCGAATCCATGTCGTAATGCTTGGTCTTCTTGTTGGCGATGGCAAAGTGCTCGATGTCCGTTTCGCAATAATAGCAGCGCAATCGGGGTGAGGGCGCCAAGATAATGTAGAAACGGTTCCGCGCGTATTTGCCTTCGGACGCATCATGCACGATGCAGTTCTTGTTGGCGCAGCGTATGCCGAGCGCCGGCAACTGATCGTAGAACACGCGGTCGTCGTGCCTGAACCCGCCGTCGTAGCGCTTGAGCGCGCGTTCGCGATCGAAGCCTAAGATCAGCGCGATCAGCGCCATGCGGATCGGGACGCCGTAGGCGGCCTGTCGGAAATAGGCGGCCCTCGGATCGCTGTCGAGCGAAATATCGAGCTCGCCCACGCGCGGCAATGGGTGCAGCAGGCTGGTCTTGGAGAATTTGCGGTCCCTTAAGAACCGGGAGTCGATCGTCGGGTAGTCCTGGGTCTTGTCCGTCCAGCGCTCCTTCTGGAACCGCGTGACGTACATCGCGTCGATACCCTTCTTGACCTTCGTGTCGACGTCGGAGATCAGCGACAGCTGGTGCGGCTTGTCGGAGGTGACGTAGACAGCGTCGACGGAGGTGTTGTCCTTGTCATTGCGCGTGCGCGGCAGCATGCGGCAGTTGAATTCGTTCTTCAGCCGCCAGTCGACATGTTGCGGCAGGTCCATGCCCTTCGCCGGCATCAACATGATGTTGGCGTTGAAGCGGGCGAGCGCATAGACGAAGGAGTGGATGGTGCGGCTGCCCCTCAGGTCGCCCTGGATCGCCACGTTGAGGTGCTTGAGAGTCTTGCCTTCCTGCACCAGCGTGAAGAGATCGCACAGCGTCTGCGTCGGATGCTCGTGGGCGCCGTCTCCCCCGTTGATGACCGGCACCGCGGCGTAGGTCGCGGCGAGCTTGGCAGCCCCGTCCCGCGGATGGCGGATGACGAGCACGTCGGCATAGTTGGAGGCTACGCGGACCGTGTCCGCGAGGGTTTCGCCCTTCGCGGCCGAGCTGGTCGCGGGATCTGCGCTGCTGATGGACTTGCCGCCGAGCCGCAGCATGGCGCTTTCGAACGACAGGCGCGTGCGCGTGCTCGGCTCGTAGAACAGGCTTGCCAGCACCGAACCCTGAGCATCGCTGATGGAGCGGCCGATGCGGTGTGGCACGTTCGGGTCGCGCAAATCCTTGAGATAGTGCTGCGCGAGCGAGAAGATCATCTCGATCTCATCAACCGTGAGATCGTTGATTGAAGTGACGTGGCGCAGTTGGAGCATCAAAGCCCGGCTTATAGGAGGCTAGGGGGGTGGGGGCAAGTGTCGCAAACGGTCGAGCGCGGCCTGCAGAATGTAGGCCGCCGCCATCTTGTCCACGACTTCGCTCCGGCGGCGGCGCGACGCGTCGGCTTCGAGCAAAGTCCGTGTGACCGCCGCGGTCGACAGACGCTCGTCCATGAAGGTGACCGGGCAGCCGGACAGTTTGGCGAAGTTGCGCGCAAACGCGCGTGCGGACTGGGCCGACGGTCCCTCGGACCCGTCCATGTTCAGCGGCAGGCCGATCACCAGCCCGCCGATCCCATGTTCGGTGATAAGCGAGCCAAGTATCGCGGCGTCGGCCGTGAACTTGCTCCGTTTCAGTGTCTTCAGCGGACTGGCGACCTTGAGCAGCGTGTCGGACAAGGCGAGCCCGATCGTCTTCTCCCCGAGGTCGAGGCCCAGAAGGCGCTGCCCTGGTCTAAGGTCGGCTTTCAGCTCGGAAATATCGGCCCTGATCATCGAGAATTGGTGCGCTTGCCAGCATTAGGTACGATTGCTAGCAAGAGTTAGCACGATGATCAGGGCATAATCGAACATGTCCGTCGACAAAGACACAGTCCGGCGCATCGCCAAGCTGGCGCGGGTCGCGATGGATGATGCGCAAGTCGCCGAAATGGAAGCGGAACTGAACGCCCTGTTGGCCTGGGTGGAGCAGCTCTCGGTGGTCGACTGCGAAAACGTGCCCCCGATGACGAGCGTGGTCGAACAGCTTTTGAGGACGCGCGAGGACGTCGTGACCGACGGCGGCTACGCCGATGACCTGATGAAGAACGCGCCGCAGACCGAGGGCCACTTCTTCGTGGTGCCGAAGGTCGTCGAGTGATGGGGCTCCCATCCGATCCCACTTGCTTCACGCTCGCGGAGGCGCGCGACGCGATCCGTCGCAAGGCGATCTCCGCCCGCGAGCTGGCGGCGTCCCATGTGGAGGCCATCACCGTGGGACGCCGGCTGAACGCCTTCATCACCGAAACGCCCGACCACGCCCTGTCCGCGGCGGACACATCGGATGATCGGATCGCACGGGGTGAAGCGCGTGCTCTTGAAGGGCTTCCGCTCGCCATCAAGGATCTGTTCTGCACCAAGGGCGTACGGACCACCGCGGGAAGCCGGTTCCTCGAGAATTTCATTCCGACCTATGAGTCCACGGTTACGCGCAACCTCTGGAACGCAGGCGCGGTGCTGCTCGGCAAGACCAATCTCGACGAGTTCGCCATGGGCTCGTCGAACGAGAGCAGCTATTTCGGTCCGGCGATCAATCCCTGGCGCGCGCGCGGCAGCAACAACGATCTTGTCCCCGGGGGCTCGTCCGGCGGTTCGGCCGCGGCCGTCGCTGCGCATCTCGCGCTGGCCGCGACCGGCACCGATACGGGCGGATCGATCCGGCAGCCCGCCGCGCTGACCGGAACCGTGGGGCTGAAGCCGACCTACGGACGCTGCTCGCGCTGGGGGATCGTGGCCTATGCATCGTCGCTGGATCAGGCCGGCCCGATGACGCGCACCGTCAAGGACGCCGCAATCCTGCTCAAGGCGATGGCGAGCTACGACGCGATGGACTCGACCAGCGTCGATGTTCCCGTCCCCGATTACGAAACCGGGCTCGAAGGCGGTGTGAAGGGCCTGCGCGTCGGCATTCCCAAGGAGTACCGGGTCGACGGCGCGCCGCGCGAAATCGATGCGCTCTGGGCGAAGGGCGCAGAGTGGCTGAAGTCACAGGGCGCGGACATCGTCGAGGTGAGCCTGCCGCATACCAAACATGCGCTGGCGGCTTACTACATCGTGGCGCCGGCGGAAGCCTCGTCCAATCTCGCGCGCTACGACGGGGTGCGCTATGGCCGGCGAACCGAGCATGCCGGCGACCTGCTCGACCTCTATGAGCGCAGCCGAGCCGAGGGTTTCGGCCGTGAAGTCCTGCGGCGGATCATGATCGGCACCTATGTGCTCTCGGCCGGATATTACGACGCCTATTATCTGCGGGCGCAAAAGGTGCGCACCTTGATCGCGCGCGACTTCGCGCAGGCCTTCACGCAGTGCGACGTGCTGCTCGCGCCGGCAACGCCGTGCGCGGCGTTCGGGCTCGGAGAGAAGACGGCCGATCCGGTTTCGATGTACTTGAACGACGTGTTCACGGTGCCGCTCAACCTTGCGGGCTTACCGGGCATCTCGGTGCCGGCAGGATTGAGCGGCGACGGATTGCCTTTGGGGCTTCAAGTGATCGGCAAGGCCTTCGACGAAGCCACCGTGCTGAAGGCGGGCAGGGCGATCGAGATGGCCGCCGACTTTCGTGCGAAACCTCAGGCCTGGTGGAAAACGCCGTGAGCGCGCCGCAACCGAGATCAAAGCTGATCGAGGGCATGACCGGTCGCTGGGAAGTCGTGATCGGCATGGAGGTACACGCCCAGGTGTCCTCGCGCTCGAAATTGTTCTCGGGCGCCTCGACGGAATTCGGTGCCGAACCCAACTCCCAGGTCAGCCTCGTCGATGCCGCGATGCCGGGCATGCTGCCGGTGATCAACCGCTATTGCGTCGAGCAGGCGGTCAAGACCGGGCTCGGTCTTAAAGCGCGGATCAATCTGCGCTCGGTGTTCGACCGGAAGAACTATTTCTATCCCGATCTGCCGCCCGGCTATCAGATCTCGCAGTACAAGCAACCCGTGGTTGGCGAGGGCGAGCTTCTCGTCGACATGCCGCAAGGCGACACGGTCCGCGTCGGCATCGAGCGCCTCCATCTCGAGCAGGACGCGGGCAAGAGCATCCACGATCAGCATCCCGATTTCACGTATGTCGATCTCAACCGTGCGGGCGTCGCTCTGATGGAGATCGTCAGCCGGCCGGACCTTCGTTCGGCCGAGGAAGCCG
>Ga0184629_10000378_pt1 | contig 19749 bp, 15 predicted proteins | sample PLM4_32_b1_FD_133158 | JGI IMG/M metagenome (GOLD analysis project Ga0184629, IMG submission 133158) | Groundwater sediment microbial communities from an aquifer in East River, Colorado, USA - PLM4_32_b1 | ecosystem: Environmental > Terrestrial > Soil > Riparian zone | place: USA: East River... | reverse complement strand
GGGTTCGCAGGTTCAGATTTTCCGGCCCCACCCCGTCGACCGGGGACAGGACCCCGTGCAATACGTGGTAGCGCCCCCGGAACCGGCGGGTCCGCTCCAGGACGATGACGTCCTGGGGCTGTTCGACCACGCAGATCAGGTCGGTGGTCCGGGACTTATCTTCGCAAATTGCACACTCTTGGGCCTCCGTGATCGAGCCGCAGATCGAGCAGAACCGGACCTTCTGTTTGAGGTCGGCGAGCAGCTGGGAGATACGCTCGGCCTCGGTGTTGTCGGGGCGGAGGAGGTGCAGGGCGAGGCGCAGCGCGCTCTTGGTGCCGATTCCAGGCAACCGCGACAGGGACTTTACCAGGGCGGTCAGCGTCTCGGAGCCGAAGTCCATCGCGGACGCCTCCCGTTTCCTAGGTCAGCCCGGGGATGTTCATCCCCCCGGTGATGGCGGCGATTCGCTCTTTGGCGAGCTCGGACGCCTTCTCGTGCGCCTCGTTCACGGCGGCGGTGATCAGGTCTTCGAGCATCTCGCGGTCGCCGTCCTTGAAGACGTCGTCCCGGATGGAAAGGCGTATCAGCTTCTGCTTCCCGTTCATGCGCACGGTGACGGCCCCGCCCCCGCTCGACACCTCGAACTCCTCGGCGGCGAGCTCGTCCTCGAGCTTCGCCATCTTCGACTGCATCTGCTGAGCCTGTTTGACCATCTTCATGAAGTCCGCCATGCGAGTGCCTCTCTAGGTTTGATAGCGAACAATTTCGCCGTCGAATTCGTTGATGAGTTTCTGGAGCACGGGCCGTTTCTCGTCGGGAATGTCGCGAAAACGCTCCTCGGGCACTTTCTGCTGTTCGAGCGCCTGCCCCGGCGCCACCGTCCGCTCTTCACCCTCGGAGAAGCACGCGATCTCGGCGGCGCGCCCGAAGTAGCGCGCGAACGACTCCTGCACGAACTGGATGCTCTCGGGCCGCGACGCCTGCTCGCGCTGCAGCGCGAAACTCTTCAGGAAGCGGATGAGGAGGCGCTTGCCGTCGAAGGAATGCGGGCGCCCCGAGATGAGGCAGACGCCGAGCGACACGCGCTTCTGGCGCACGAAGGTGACGAAGCCTTCCCAAAGCTCTTGGATCTTGGCGAGGTCGAGCTCGCCGTCGGCGAGGCTCGCGGGCCGCTCGCGGTCGGCGGGTTCCTCCTCGCGGTCCTCGCGGCGCCGCCCGCCCACGAGCGCGTCGGGGCCCAACAACGGGGCGCTTGTCACCGTCGCCGCACCCGCGGGCGCGGGACCCGCCGCCGTGCGCGCAGCGCCCGTCCCCGTGCTTTCCGAACGCTCGGCCGGGGGAGCCGCCGGTGACGCGGACTTGCCGGGGCGCTTCGACGGGCCCGCTCCGTCGGCCGGCTCGCCCGCGCCCGTCTCGCCGTCCAGGCGCGCGATCAGCGTGCGGATATCCGTCTGGCGGTCGAGGAGCGCCAGGTCGACCAGTACCCCTTCGAGGAAAATGCGCGGGTCCGACATGCCGCGCAGACGACCGGCCGCGTTGCACAGCCGCTCGACCACGACGACGAGGTCGGCGAGCTCGTAATGCGCGAGACTCTGGCGCAGGTGATCGATCTCGCTCTGGGAGCGAAACAGGAGCGAGGTCAGGTCGCCCGGCACCGAGAGCACCATCAGGTCGCGGTAGCCTTCGATCAACGCCGAGAGCAGGTCGGGCAGGTCCACGCCCTCGTTCACGGCCTGCTCCAGCAGCACGAGTGGCGCCGACGCGTCCCCGCTCGCGATACCGTCCACGAACGCGAGCACCTTCTCCTGGTCGATGAGACCGAGGATGTCGCGCACCGCGCCGGCGGTCACGTTCCCGCCCGACGCCGTCACACACTGGTCGAGCAGGCTGGTGCCGTCGCGCATGCTCCCGTCGGCCTTGCGCGCCAAGAGGCGCAGCCCGTCGGCCTCGTAGTGGACCTTCTCCGCCCGGCAGATGACTTCCAGCTGACCGGCGATCTCGGCGTTCTCGAGCCGCTTGAAATGGTGGCGCTGGCACCGGGACTTGATCGTGTCGGGGATCTTCTGCGGCGAGGTGGTCGCGAAGACAAAATAGACGTGCGCGGGCGGCTCTTCCAGCGTCTTGAGCAGCGCGTTGAACGCGTGCGTCGAGAGCATGTGTACTTCGTCGATTACGTACACCTTGTTGCGGCTCTGGCTCGGGGTGAAGCCGATGCTCTCCTGGAGCTCGCGCACCTCGCCCACGCCGGTGTGCGAGGCGCCGTCGATTTCCATCACGTCGAGGTGGTTGCCGCGCATGACCGCGACACACGACGGACACTGATTGCAGGGGTTACCGTTCTGGAGATTCTCGCAGTTGATGACGCGGGCGAGAATGCGCGCCGTGCTGGTCTTGCCGCACCCGCGCGGGCCCGAAAACAGATACGCGTGCGACACGCGCCCGCTCTCGACCGCCTTCTTGAGCGTGCGCGTGATGTGCTCCTGGCCAACGACGTCGTCGAAGGTCAGGGGTCGCCACTTGCGGGCCAGGACCTCGTAGCTCATTTGATCCTTCCGGACGACCGCGCGGTGTGCGCGGCGGCGCCGCGTCACGAGTGGCGGCCAGGCGTGTCCACGTCACATGAGCAGATCCGCTTACCGCTGCTACCTTCCGGTCCTGACGGAATTCACGGCAACTCATTGCGTGGGACCCGACCGCCACTCGTGCACGCGAGCACGGCCACCGCGCCGCCCGAGCCCCGGGGGCTCGGGCCGAAGAAAAATGGTGGAGATGAGCGGGCTCGAACCGCCGACCTCCTCGTTGCGAACGAGGCGCTCTCCCAGCTGAGCTACATCCCCAACCGCCCGGCCGGCTGCAGCCGGGGTGGTGTCAGAATCTCAAAAAAAATGGCGGAGAGAGAGGGATTCGAACCCTCGGAACGCTTGCGCGCTCAACGGTTTTCGAGACCGCCCCATTCAACCGCTCTGGCATCTCTCCGGGCGGATACTACTAGAGGTCGAACGCGAAGGCAAGTCTCGACATCGCCGGCAACGCCGCGGCGGGAGGCCTCATTCGAGGGATCGGCGATTCGATTCCTCCCGGGCGGCACGGCGCGCCGAAACCGAATCGAGCACGCGGCGCTTCTCTTCCGGAGTCATCCCCGACCACATGGCGATCTCGTCCAACGTGCGCAGACACCCGGCGCAGAGGTCGGTGTCCGGATTGACCGAGCACAGATTGGTGCACGGCGACGGCGGGTGCGGCATCGAGTGCGACATGCACTCCAGCTTAGGCGGATTCGAGCCGGCGCGCAAACCCCTTTGAAACCTCGTGCGCCAATTCGAACGAGCGACGGCAGGTCGCCTCGCTCGAACCGGCGAGGCCGCACGACGCCGTCACCAGCGAGCGGGCACGAATGCGATCGAGGTCGACTCCCTCCCCCGCATCCACCAGGCGGCGGGCCGAATCGAACCAGCGCGCGGCCAGTGTTTCGGCGTCGACACCGCTCAAGTCGTCGAGCGTCGGAATCCATCCCCACGCGACGTTCCCGCCGCCCGCCACGTAGCGGCGCGCGTCCCTGTCGCCCGCGAAGTCGCCCCCGCCGCGATAGGCGTCGAACGAATAGAGGTCCGGCTCGAGGTCGGCGATGAGCGAGAGGGGGACCTGGTCGCAGCAGTGCAGCCCGACCAGGACGCCGGGCCGGCGCACGCGCAGGATCACCGAGCGCAGCAGGTCGACGATCGCCGCGCGAAGCTCCGGCTCACGGCGCAGCGCGACGCCGAGATAGGCGTCGTCGAGTACGAGCAGCACCGACGGCGCGTAGCGGAGCAGCGCCTCCGACTGCCACCGGGCGAGGCGCACGATGTAGTCGGCGATCGCCGAGCGCGCCTCCGGCCGGTCGAGCAGCGGAGAGCCCTCCGCCAGCAGCATGCACGCCACCGTGACCGGCCCCATCACCTGTCCCTTGATCGTGCGCGCGCGCGCGAACCGCCCGTGCTCCAGCGCTTCCACGAACGCGAAGTAGCCGGCCGCGGCGCCGGGCTCGAAGCGCGCGTCCCCGTTCTCGAGCGCGGTGAGCAAACGGCCGACGCGCTCGGCGGGCACCGCGTAGGCGTGTTCGCCGCGCACGGCCACGACGTGGCGGAACGCGGCGCCCAGCGTCTGCGGAATCATCGCCTCGCGCGTGCACTTGCGCCGTAACTGCGGCCAGAACGGCACCTCGGGCGCGTACTCGGCGACGAACTGAACCGCGGCGACGGGATCGACGAACGGGAGACTGCCCACGCCGGAAACCGAACCGTCGCCGCAGAACCACACGGAGGGGGCACGTGTCGGAACGTCGTCGCCTTGAGCAGTCATGGGTCCTTGCGGCCCGGTCGGCGAACGCGACCGACTCGAGCCCCATCAGCAGCAATTCTATGGCGGAGAGAGAGGGATTCGAACCCTCGGAACGCTTTCGCGCTCACACGATTTCCAATCGTGCCGATTAAACCACTCTCGCATCTCTCCGCCGCAAACCAACCGCGCGCCGCGCGCTATGCGCGGCGCGCCTCGAAAAACCGTTGCATGAGTTCACGGCACCGCGCTTCCTCCACCCCGCCGATGACGGTCACGCGGTGGAGCAGGCGCGGTTCGTTGGGTATCGCCAGCACGCTTTCGCACGCGCCCGTCTTCGGCTCGCGCGCGCCGAACACGACGCGCGGCAGCCGGGCGAGCAGCACCGCACCGATGCACATGACACAGGGCTCGATGGTCGAATAGAGCACCGCCTGCTCGAGATCGCGCGCGCCGACGGTTGCGACCGCCTGCCACAGCGCCAGGATCTCCGCGTGCTCGAAAGGCTGGCCGGTGCGAACGCTGCGATTGTGCCCCCGTCCGACCACCCGTTCCTCCAGTACCACCACCGCGCCCACCGGAACTTCGCCGGCATCGAACGCCGCCTCCGCCTCGCGGATGGCTTCGGCCATCCAACGCGCGTCCGAGCCCGTCATGGCGCCCTCGAGCCGCTCACCGGGCCGGGAGGCTCGCCGCCAGCGACTGCGCGACCTTGATCGCCACGTCCTCGAACGGAGGCGCGCGATGGACCTTCTTCCCCAGGTCGGCGTAGACCGCGCCGGACCCGCTGGTCACGAGCGAACGATCCGCCGTCTCGGAACGGGCCCCCTCAATATAGTCCTCGTCGGTGGCACGGAACAGCGTCGTGCCGTCTTTCGCGTCCACCACCGTGATGGTGGCGCCGACATAGGTCGCCGGAGTCGCATTCTCGGTGATGTCGACCTCGTCCTTCTGCCACAGGTCGACCACCGGGATCAGGAATGCGTCGCACTGCAACTGGCGGGCGAGCTCGCCGAGGAATTTCATGTCCGGCTTGTCCGTGTTCGCGTACGACGTCAGGCACTTCGCGTACGCGTCGGTCCAGTGGTTCTGCTCGACGGCGTAGGCGACCGTGGCCGGCGCAATGAACCTGTAGTCCTTGCGCGTCGCCAACGACTCGTCCAGGTATCTCTCCAGGGTCTTGGGCGCGACGCCGTCGGGATCATCCTGATGATTGAGCGAGCTCGCGAATCGCAACACCGCGATCTTGTTGATCTGTTCCTCCACCGGAACCTTGGTATCGAAGCGGGGGTCGACGAAGACGTTGATGGGGTGCTGCTTCCTGCAGGACACCAGCGCCACCAGGACGATCGCGGCCACGACAAAACGTCTCATGCGTCAACTCCTTGTCGCCGCGGCGATTTTCGGCCCGGGCGAGAGCGTCAAGAGTATCCCGCACGCCAACCCCTGTCAACCGCGCGACCGGTTCAGTCGTGGGTCGGGCTTCCGCTTTTTGACAACCGTCCCCGCGCGCGCGTACACTCGCCCGGGTGAGTACGTCCCGAGGTGACGAGCGACCGCGCATGCTGCTGCTCGGTGACGCGCGCCAGGTGCACCTGCGCCGCTGGGCGGCGTATTTCTCGGGGCACGGCTACGACGTGCTCACGCTCTCGCTCGAGCCGGGCGACGACTTTCCATCCCGGTTCCGGAGAGTCGCGATCCCCGACCTGCTCCCCGACGCGTTGCGCTACCCGTTCGCGGCCGTCGCCGTGCGACGCGCCTGCCGGGAGTTTCTCCCGGACGTCGTGAGCGCGCATTTCGTCCCCAACTACGGACTCATCGCGGCGTTGGTGCGACCGCGGTCGTGGGTCCTAAGCACCTGGGGCAGCGACGTGATGACCGATCCGGACAAGAGTGCGTTTCACCGCTGGCGCGCCGGCTTCGTGCTGCACCGCGCGCCCTACGTGACCTCCGACGCTCAGGTGCTCACCGAGCGCATCCGCTCGTTCGGTGTCGACGCGCAGAAGATCCTCACCTTCCCCTACGGCGTCGACGACCGGCTGTTCTGCCCGGCCGCCGCGACCCCCGCCACCGGTCCGCGGATCGTGAGCAACCGCAAGCTCGAACCCCTCTACCGCGTGGACACCGTCATCGACGCCTTCGTCGCGGTGCGCGAAGCGCTGCCCGACGCCGCGTTGACGGTGGCCGGCGACGGTGGGAGTCGCGCCGCGCTCGCCCGCCGCGCGGAGCGCTCCACCGCCTCCGGGGCGATCACCTTCGTGGGCGCGCTGGACCACGGGCGCATGCCGGCGCTCCTGCGCGAGCATCACCTCTACGTGTCCGCCTCACCGCACGACACCACGTCGGTTTCGCTGCTCGAGGCGATGGCGTGTGGCCTGTTTCCGGTGGTGACGGACATTCCCGCGAACCGGGAATGGATCGTCGACGGCGAGAATGGAAGGCTGGTGCCGGCCGGCCAGGCGACCCGGTTCGCCGTCACTCTGATCGATTCATGGCGCGACACGGGCCTGCGCGAGCGCGCGCGGCGGCGGAACCTCGAGATCATCGCGGCCCGCGGGCGTTGGGAGGATTCCATGCAGCCGGCCCGCCGCCTGTTCGATGCGCTCGTCGAGCAGTCCCGCCTCGCTTGACAATCGGCGGCCGCTCGGCAAGAATACCGCTCTGATCCACCATGTCGACTTCCCGTACTCCAGGCATCGTTCTACTCGTCGTCGGCGGCCTCCTGCTGGGCGCCGGGGCGTACACCTACTCCGACGCGACCCGGAAGACGGTCCCAACCCGCCAGCGCATCGAGACCGACCAGGCGCTCCTCGATAGCACGCGCGCCGAGCTGCACGAGGTCAGCCTCCGCTATCAGGGGCTGACGAAGCGTGGCCAGGCGGTCCCGGACTCCATCCGGCGATACGAGGCCGGCACGATCCATAAGCAAGGCCAGATCTATGAGAACAAGATCTACATCCTCGAGCGGAAGGAACGGGACTTGAACTTCGAGATGACGAAGCTTCGCAAGCGCGAGGACGCCGCGAGGCGCCGCGGGCTAGTATTTTCGCTGCCGCTGGCCGCGGTCGGAGCCGGGGCGTCGCTCGCCGGAATCCTCCTGCTGACGCGTGCACGCCCGCGCCCGGTTGCGGCTTGACGAGTCGGCCGGCGCCGGCATACGCTAACGTCGCCGTGCGCGCGTCTGCAGGCGCGCGCAACCCACGTCGATTCCCTTGCAAGGAGCCAGCATGACGTACGTCGTCACAGGCAACTGTCAGCGGTGCCGCTTCACGGATTGTGTCGTCGTGTGCCCGGTGGATTGCTTCCACGCCGACGCCGAGATGCTCTACATCGACCCGGATTCGTGTATCGACTGCGACGCGTGCGCCCCCGAGTGCCCGGTCGAGGCGATCTTCCCGGAAGAGAACGTGCCCGACGACCAGAAGCAATGGATCGAGATCAACCGGGACCGCGCCGCCGCAAACCCGATCATCACCGACAAGCAGCCCCCGCTTCCCACCGCCGAGACGCGGAAGAAGGAGCTGGGCTTCTAGCTAGTTACAGAGTCCGGAATACGAACGGGCTCCGATCCAGGAAGGTCGGGGCCCGTTTCTTCGTGCAAGAGATGCCGTGGGTGCGCGCGTTTCCCCGACGCGATTTCACGAGGCGCGCTATCGACATTTGCGCGCGAAGTGCATGAGCGGAGGGGAAGCGCACGCGCCCCCGGCGTCGATCAACTCGCCTTCGGCTTGTCTTTCACCAGGTCCTTGCGCCGCAGCCGCAGCCCGTCGTAACTGTCCGAGGAGATCACGAAGTACCACTTCGCGAAGCGGTCGTTGAGCTGGGCAACCCGGCGGCGGCCCGCGTCGACCTTCTGGCTCCAGCGATCGTGCGCGTCCTGGATATCCTTCTGCCGGCGATCCATCGGGGTCCAGGTGCTGTCCGGCTTGGACTGGAACGCGAGGTTCGTCGCCTTCGCCGGCTCCCGGAACCGCGCCGGATCGAACGAAGCCGTGATCATGAGGTAGCGGTTCTCGCCGGCGGCGTCTTCGCCGGGCGCGGAATTGCCCGCGCTCACCGCCTCACCGTCGCCGAACGCCACCTCGCCGAACCGGAGCGTGTACGACACGCCATCGGTGGCGCGCACCTGCAGCTCGCCCTCGTTCGACACCAGGCGACCGTCGCGGGCGAAGTAGAAGCCGTGGTTCTGGAGCGAGACCATGTCGGCCTGGGTGATGGATACCCCTCCCCGTGAGAGCGACGCGGTGAGGCCCTCCGGCTTCGGGCGCACGCCCTCGATCGAAAGCTCGTCAACCGCGCGCACCAAGTTGTTGACCTTGTACTGGTCGAGTTCCTTGCCGGCCGGTGTGCCGGCCATCGCCCACTGGTCACCGTCCTTCGTCACCACGATGTCGTCGCGAACGTCGAGTCGACCCGACCGCTCGTCGATGGAGTAGTCCTTCAGGTCGAAGCGCTCGATCTCCTCCTTGTCGATGAGCATCAGATCCGCTTCGATCCAGTCCTTGAACTTGGTGGAAATATCGAGGTTCACCCGCGCGCCGTATACCCGCTTCTGGCCGGGCACGCGCACGAGCCGGAACCCTTCGCGCCCCTCGAACGACTTGCCGATGATCAGATCGGCCAGCACCACGTCGTTTTCGCCCTTGATGGTGACGCGCTTGCCGCGCCCCTTGAGGCTCGGGTTGGCCGTGTCGAGGGGATCGATGACTCCGCACGCCTCGTGATCGCTGACGTTGTCCGTGCGGAAATCGTCCTTGGTGATCCCGATCATTCCCGCGGCCGTTTTGGCCAGCCGGTCCTTGCCGTCGGCCGGGTAGCCGTGGTGGGAGGGAATGGTCCACTTCCCGCCCTGAAACGTCACCTTGAACGGCACGGCCGCGCCGGTCTGCTCATCCCAGTCCACGACTTCCAGCGTGCGCGCCGCGTTGGGGTCGGTGAAGTCCGGGAAGAAGGCCTCACCCTGGTCGAAAGACGCTTCGGGAGTCTTCTGACGCGGCGCCGTCACGATGGACAGCGCCGCCAGCGCCACCGCACCGGCGGCAAAATAGATCGTCCTGCGCATCTCGTTCATCGTCGTCCTCCATGCCTATCCGCGCAGCCGGTGCGCGGCTGCCGCGCCTTCCCGCTCGCGTCGTCGACGCTTCATGAAGATGAACACCCCGAGCACGAACACCGGCACGGGGGGAAGCAGTCCGGCCAGGGTCTTGATGCCGCTCTGGATGCGTCGCACCTGCGACTCCATGTCTTCCTTGCTCCGCTCGACCTTCACGTCGCGCTCGGATTCTATGGTCGTTTTCATCGTCTCGAAGCGCCGGTTTTCGGTCTCCTGCAGGCTGCGCGCCATGATCTGCTTGGTGGTCGCGTCGAGGTCGGTGCGGCCCTCCACTTCGCTCACGCGCTCGTTCAGCCGCTGCTGGGCCTCCGCCAGCGCCGCCTGGGCGTCGGCCTGCGCCTGCTGCTCCTCGCCCGCGCGGCGCTCCGCGAAGGCGCGCGTGCGCGATTCGACGGCGGTGAGGGTCCGGTGCTGGACGCGCCGGCGTCGCAGCTCGATAAACGACTGGTCGCCGACCAGCACGTCAAGGCAGTTGAGGAAAAACGAGACGTTGTCGAAATCCAGATTCTCCAACCCGCGGCGGCGGATCTCGAAGAACTGGTCGGAGATGAAATCCAGGTCGGCAATGAAGATGACGTTCACGCGGGTGGTGTCGCCGGCCACGGCTTTCTCGCCCGTCACGTGCGCGGCAATCGCGTAGTCCACCGGGGTCGCATACCGCGGTCCCTGGTACGGCACCAGCCCGACGCCGAAAAAGCTCTTCTGGACGACCTGGCTGTAGTCGGTCGTCCCCGACGACACGCTGCTCTTGATGATGGGCTCGAACGAAAACGGCGAGCCGCTCACCTTGGAAACGGCGCCCGGGAACAGGAACACGAGCTCCTGCATCCCCTTCGACGCGGGAAAGGCGTCGTTGAAGGATTCGTTGCTGCCGTTGCCGCGGCCGACGAAGACAACTTCGGGCGGAAGGTTCGCGAGCTCGGGGTGCGGGTTGTAGCGGTCCCAGATGATCTGCGTCTTGTTCCACTGGATGCCGAAGTTGGCGAGGAACGTATTGATGCCGCCCTTGGGCTTCGGCTGCGGGCCGCGGTTGCGCATGAACGGATTCACGTTGGCGCCGCTCTCCTCGTTCGGTCCCAGCCCGATGTCGAAGACCGGCACGGGGTCGTCGATCAACAGCGCCGGGTGTCCGCGCGCGATGTAGTCCTGGACGTGGTCCATCTCCTCCTGCGACAGCGACGAGGGCAGCGCCACCACCAGCGCGTCCACCTTCTCCTGGATCGAGTCCTGCGCCGAGACCTGTACCACGTCGTACTGCTTCTGCAGCTCGGCGACCACCGGCCACGGCGGCGTGCTCTGGAAGGTATTGAAGTCCAGGCCACCGAACATGCGCACCTGGGTCGTGACCACCCCCACCCGCTTGCGCGACGTGCGCGCCACCACCCGGATCGAACGCGCGATCTCGTACTCGGTCGGAAGCCCGCGGTCGAAGAAGCTGATCACGCTCTCTTCACCGCCGCACGTGAAGGCGACGCCCATGAACACCTTGACCACGTTGGCCTGGGAGCCTTCGATGTCGGGCACGTCCATCGGCAGAATGCCGAACTTCTCGCGCGCGTCGCGCGCGTCCTGGCTGTACGGCTCCGTCTCGTGGATCACCAGGTGGATGCGATTGCCGCCGACCGCGTCGAACTCGCGCAAGAACCCGAGCAGGTTCTCCCTCGGCTGCACGTACGCGCGCGGCACGTTCTTGCTGACGTACGCCTGGATGAAGACCGGGCGGTCGCTGGAAATCTCGTGGATCAGCTTTCGGCTCTCACCGGAAAGCGAATGCAGCCGCTCCGCGGTGACGTCGACGCGCGCGCCCGCGCGTGTGAGCAGCGCGTGCACGCTGATCAGCGCCACGGCGATCGCCACCGTGCGGATCGCATAGTGGAATCCCATGCGATGACCGTCGGCCGTCGGCGGCCAGTGTCGACGACCCACCAGGAAGACGTTGAGATAGAGCATCAGGACGATGATGCCCGCAAAATAGAAGATCCCGGAGACGCTCACCACGCCGCGCGCAAAGTCGCCGAAAGGGTCGAACACGGCCAGACGCGCGCCGAAGTCCGCCGCGGCGGGGCCGAAAACGCCCAGGATCCGTTCGACGTACACGAACCCGGCGCAGAAGATCGCCCCCAGAATGAACGCAATCGTCACGTTCGCGCTCAAGCGTGACGCCAGCATCCCCACCGAGATGAACGCGGCGCCGATCAGCCAGTACCCCAGGTAGTTCCCGAGCATCAGCCCCAGGTCGGGCCGGCCGAGCCAGAACAGAACCAGCAGGTGGCTCAACGACAGCACCACCGCGCCGGTGAACACGCCGAGCGTCGAGAGATACTTGCCCAGCACGACCTCGAGGTCGGTGGCAGGCAACGTGAGCAGGAGCTCCTCGGTCCCCTGTTTGCGTTCTTCGGACCACACCCCCATGGTGATGGCCGGCACGAAGAAAAGGAGCAGGTACGGGAACACGTCGTTGAGCTGCGACAGATTGGCGAGGTTGTTGAGGAAGAAGCGATCCTGCCAGAACGCCGCGGCCGCCGACAGGAAGATGAACAGCGTGATGAACACGTACCCCGTCGGGTTGGAAAAATAGAGGCGAAGGTCACGGCGGACGATCGCCCGGGTCACCCTCCAGTTGATGGATCTCATCGCTCTACCCTTGGCGGCGGGCCGCGTCGGACCCGGTGAGCCGGTAAAACGTCTGCTCGAGGGTGCCGGCCTGGCGCAACTGCGCCGGCGGCCCGTCAAGAACCAGGCGGCCGTCGTTGATCAGGATCACGCGATCTGCGACCGCCTCCACTTCCTGGAGAATGTGCGTGGAGATGAGGATCGTCTTGGTGCGGCCCAGCACGCGAATGTTCTCGCGGAAGTCCCGGATCTGGTTGGGGTCGAGCCCGGCGGTCGGCTCGTCCATGATGAGCACGGCGGGGTCGTGGAGGAGCGCCTGTGCCAGCCCCACCCGCTGCCGGTACCCGCGCGAGAGCTTGCCGATGGGCTTCTCCAGCACATCGCGCAGCGCGCACTGGGTCACGACCACGTCGATGCGCTGCTTGCACGTCGCGGGCTCGAGCTCGCGGGCCTCGCCGAAGAAGCGCAGGAGCTCCAGCGGCGTCATGTCGTTGTACAGCGGCCCGTTCTCGGGCAGGTACCCCAGCGCGCGCGCCCCCTGGAGCCGTTCACGGGTCATGTCGAAGCCCGCGATCCGCGCGGTGCCCGCGCTCGCCGCCAGGTAGCCCGACAGGATCTTCATGGTGGTGGACTTCCCGGCGCCGTTGGGCCCGAGAAACGACACGATCTGCCCCTCCGGAATGGAGAAGCTGACATCCTTTATAGCGACGAACGGCCCGTAATACTTCGACAGGCCTTCCGCCTCGATCATCACGCGACGCGGTGCATCCGCCATGGACGACTCCTCAAAGACGACAGTTCATACCGGGATGAGCCAGAGAATTGAGCGCTTATACAGAGGCCACCCCGAGAAGTTCACAAGGAACTTGCGCTCGTCTCAAGATGGCCTGCTTGCGATGAGTGGGTATGGTAGCCGCGGTACCCCCGGTCCGCAACTCCTTTTCGGGCAGCGGCAATTTCCGGTGGCCAGTCGCATAGGTGACTACTCTTAAGCCGGTTGCGCGGATGGCTTCAAGTCGATTCCCGGGCCACTCCACACCGTCAGACTCGGTCCCTCGTAGCGGAAACCGCCCTCGTGGGGATCGGCAGCCATGAGCAGCGGTGTATCGAGGTCGAGGTGGGCGACCCCGCCGAGCCCCAGCGCGAGCGCGAACGAGAACGACATGGCCAGGCGGGTTTCCATCATGCCGCCGACCATGAGCTCGAGCCCCGCCGCGCGGACCGCGTCGGCGATCGCGACCGTCTCCGCCAGGCCGGACTTCATGATCTTGAGGTTGACGCAATCCGCCGCGCCGGCAGCGATGACCGAGCGCGCGTCGTCGAGGGTGAAGACCGATTCATCGGCCGCGATCGGCGCGACCCGCTCCGCCCGCAACCCGGCCATTCCCTCGAGGTCGTCGCGCGCGAGGGGCTGCTCGATGAGTCGGACCCGGTCTTTCATGCCGGCCACCCCGCGCAAGAACGCGTGCGCCTGCGCGCGATCGAAGCCCTGGTTGGCATCGAGGACGAATGAAACGTCGGCAAACCGACTCGCGAGGCGGCCGACCCGCGCGAGATCCGCGTCGACGTCATCGCCCACCTTGAGCTTGAAGGTCCGGAATCCGCGCCCGTACCACTGCGCCGCCAGTTGATCGACCCGCGCCTCGTCCAGAATCGGAATGGTGATGTCGGTTTCGCGCGTTCGAACGTCGGCGCCGCCGAAGAAGCGGTACAGGGGCTGACCGCGCAGGCGCGCGAGCGCATCGACCACCGCGCATTCGATTCCGGTCCGCGCGGCGGGCGCGCCCGGCGCCAGGCCCGCCAGCGTCGAACCCAGCGCGGGCCACTCCGACGCCCGCGACCCCACCACGGCGGCTCCCAACCGGCGCGCTACCTCGAGGCTCGCGTCGCGCGTCTCGCCGGTCAGGGCTTCGAACGGCGCGATTTCCCCGAACCCCATTGCCCCACCCACCAACCGCAGGCGCACGAATCCGACTTCCGCTCTCGCCAGCGCGCCGCGCGCGATGACGAACCGGTCCGTCAGGGGGACGTCGAGGGGCCAGACCGTTACGGCCGAGATCACGTCGGGGTGGGTCATGGAAGGTCCGAACGCGCGGTGCTGGAACGCCGCGGGTCGCTGTCGGTCGGGACTTTCGCCGTCAAGACTTTCGCCGTCAAGACTTTCGAAAGATGCGCCCGAACTCTTCCGCCAGTTCGAACGACGCGTCCACCGAACGGGGGTTGCGCGAATCGAGGTACTCGACGTTCACACCCAGCCGGTCCTCCGGAAACCCGATCTGAGTGGCGAACGAGGAGAGTCGGTCCCACACCCCCGTCAGGCACGAGATGGACGCCTCGCGCATGCTGCGGGCGCCCTTGAGCATCCGCTCGACGTCGCGGGGCATGAACACGCCCAGCGTCTTCTTGGCGAAGGTGATGTCCTCGGGCGCCACGAACGGCGAGAAGGTGAGGAAAACCTTTGGGAGTTCCGATACCTCGAGCCGCTGCACCAGGTCGAGGAGCAGGCAGCACATCCACTCGCTCTCGTAGAGAATCTGCGTGCTGAAGAAGCGGAATCCGTGGGCCTGGATCTTCTGAATCACGCGGTCCACTTCATCTTCGGAAGCGGGGCGGGCGACGAACTGGCGGCGGCGCGTCGGGATGATGATGCCGCCGCAGCGAAAGCCGCGAGCGACGGCGAGCGCGGCGGCCGCACCCAGCGTCAGCGCGCCCGCGGGGTAGGACTTCGCGCCCGAGTCCCCACCCACCACGAAAATGTCGCGGCACCCGATCGCCGCCGCGCGGTCGAGCCACACCGCCATCTCTTCGGGGGTGACACCGGCGGCGACCTTGTACAGGCTGAGCGGCTTCTCGGTCAGCTCGCGAATCCAGCGTGCGAATTCTTCGTTGGGGACGCGCTCGCGCTCGCGCTGGAACTCGCCCGAGTCCTGCAGGTCGGGGACGCTGACGGCGTGGAACGAGTTGTAGCACGCGAAGCTCTGGCGCAGGACGGCATACGCCTTGTCGCGATCCGCAAGCGGCGGCGGACACGCCTCCAGGATGACACGAACGTTGGTTATTTCGGACACGTCAGTCGACAGCAGACACCGGCGTCGGGCGGGCGCTCCCCCGGCCTTCAGGGGGCGTGGCCGCGCCGCAAGAGGCCGTAGTATGCGTGCAGTCGCGCGAATACTACTGCACGCGACCATGAGGCACAACAGGAAACCCGGGTGGGAAAAAACGCGGGTCCTGCGCGTCAACCGGCCCAGAACCGGAGGCGGCGGGTCCGCGTAAGCATCGATTCTCCAACCGACTCGTCGGCGGCACACGGGTTGCCCCGCACCGTGGCGGTGGTCCTCCGCCACCGTCCCGATGCACATCCGCCCCGTCATCGCCGTCGCCCTGCTGGCAGGCACGCTCGCCGCCGACCTCCACGCCCAGACACTGCCGGGGGGGTTCTACGTCGAGAATGCCGCTTCCGGCGCTACTTTCGACACGCCGGTCGCGGTGGCGTTCGCGGCGGATGGCCGCGTTTTCGTGGCGGAGAAGTCAGGCGTGGTCTACGTCATCCAGAACGGGATCAAGCTCGCGGCGCCGTTCATCGACCTTTCGTGGGACGTGCTCAACCACCACGATCGGGGACTGCTGGGCATCGCCGTTGACCCGGATTTCACGACCAACGGCCACGTCTACTTCCTCTATACCTTCGATTGGAACCAGGCCGGCGACACGCAACGCACCGACGTGCCGGGTCGTCTCGCCCGTTACACGGCGAGCACGGCCAATCCGAACCTGGCCGACGTCAATTCGCGGCTGGTGTTGTTGGGTAGCTCGTTCGCGAACGCGATTCCCGCGTGCTACTTTTCGCACGCGCCGGGCGCGCTGCGCTTCGGCACCGACGGCACCCTGCTGATCGCGGCCGGTGACGGTGCCAGCTACGACCAGGTGGACCCGGGCGGTCTGTACCCGGATTGCTTCGGGTCGGGGAAGCTCCCGGCCACCCAGGACATCGGCGCGTTTCGCGCCCAGTGGATTCAGAGCTACGCGGGCAAGATCCTCCGCGTCGATCCGGTGACCGGCAACGGACTCCCGTCGAATCCGTATTACACGGGTAATCCCGCCGACATCCAGTCGAAGGTGTGGGCGTACGGGCTTCGCAACCCTTATCGCTTCGGCGTGCGGCCCAACGGTAGCGGGAATCCCGCCGACGGCAACCCAGGTTCCCTGTATATCGGCGACGTGGGCTGGAACACCTACGAGGAGATCAACGTCGCGCGCGCCGGCGGGGGCGAGAACTTCGGCTGGCCGTGCTACGAGGGCCCGAATCCACACGGTGGCTACCAGGGCGCGAACCCCGCGCACCACGGGTGCGCGACGATCGGGACCCCGCAGAATCCGTCGCCGCAAGTCCCCCCGCTCACCTACTGGCACCACGACAACGCCGGGCTGTCGTTCCCGCCCGGTGTCACCGGCGCCACGTCGATCGGCGGCGCGTTCTACACCGGAACGAAGTACCCGCCGGCCTACCAGGGTGCCTACTTCTACGGCGACTACTCCGGCCAGTGGATCAAGGCGCTCGTGGTCAACGCCAACGACGATTACGTCTCCCAGTCCAACTTCGGCGCGTCGATGGGAGGGATCGTCGACATCCAGTACAACCCGGTCGACCAGTACCTCTATTATATCGATATCTTTAGCGGGCAGGTCTTCCGGATCCGCCACGTCGACGGAGACGCCAACAGCCCGCCGGTGGTGAGCGCGGCCGTCACGCCGCGCTGGGGCTACGCGCCGCTCCTGGTCCAGTTCGACGGAACCGCGTCGTACGACCCGGATCAGGATCCCATCACCTTCGCATGGGATTTCGGTGACGGGGCGAATGCGACCGGCGCCGTGGCGTCGCACACGTACGCGGCCAACGGGACCTACGCAGCCACGCTCACCGTGCGCGACGACTTCGGCGCAACGGCCACGCGCGGGGTTTCCATTTCGGTTGGGAACACTCCGCCGCACGGGATCATCCGCTATCCGCCGAACGGCACCAGCGCCACGGCCGGTGACCAGATGCTGCTCTGGGGACAGGCGACCGACGCCGAGACGCCTGCGCAACTTTCCTTCCACTGGGAAGTGATCCAGACCCACAACCATCACGACCACCCGAACTTCTTCACCGCCGACGGGCCGATCGCGCAGTTCTACATCGCGGAACACGGACTCCCGAACGAGGTGAACTTCTTGCGCGTCGAACTGCGCGTAACCGACGGCGGCGGCCTGATCGACACCAGCCGTGTGTACATCGTGCTCAATCGCAACGGCGAAATCGACATCACGGGCGAGGGTACGGCCGGTGCGCTCGTCACCTCACCCGGAGGGACCGGTAGTCCCGACCTCTCGGTGATTCATGACGGCGTGTTTCCCCCGGCTGGCAGCGGCGACCCCCTTGCGCAGTACGACACGTTCACCAACGGATCGCCGCGCCCACAGGACTGGGTGGGGTACACCTTCCCCGGAACGCGGTATTTCTCGAAGCTGGTCTTCCAGGAGGGAATGCACTTTCCCGATGGCGGATGGTTCGAGGCGCCCGGCGTCGAAGTCTTCGCCGACGGCGTATGGTCACCCGTCGAGTTCCTCCAGGTTGTCCCACCCTACCGCGGCAACGACGGGGTCAGTTACGACATCTACACCCTCACGTTCAAGGCGCACGCCGGAACCGGGATCCGCCTGATCGGGGCCCCGGGCGGGTCCAGCGACTACATATCGATAGGCGAGCTCCGGGTCTTCGAGATCCCGCGCGCCCAGTTCAGCGCGGACGCCCGGGTCGGCTCCAACCCGCTCACGGTCCACTTCACCGACGAGTCGAACGTGGTCGCACCGGTCTCGTGGCTGTGGCGCTTCGGCGACGGCGCGACCAGCACCGAACAGCACCCAACCCACGTATATACGGTCCCCGGCCCCCACACGGTGAGCCTGACGGTGACGAGCGCGCATGGAACCTACTTCGAGGAGAAACACGCGTACATCTTCGTCGGCGTGCCCGGGCTTGCCGCGGAGTACTTCGACGATCTTGGCCTGGCGACTCCCCGGCTGGCGCGCATCGACCCGGCAATCGATTTCAACTGGGGCACCGGATCACCCGACGCGTCCATCGGCGCGGACTCGTTCTCCGCGCGCTGGACCGGATGGCTCCAGCTGCGTTACACGGAGACCTACGTGCTCCGCACGACGACCGACGACGGGGTTCGCCTCTGGGTTGACGGTGCGCTCGTCATCGACAAGTGGGTCGATCAGTCCGCCACAGAGTGGAGCGCGTCGCTTTCCCTGGTCGCCGATGAGTTGCACGAGGTCCGGATGGAATACTATGAGAAGGCAGGCGATGCAACCGCACGGCTACAATGGTCCTCACCCAGTCAGGTGCTCGAGATCATTCCGCAGTCGCGGCTGTGGGCGCGCGAGTGCGGAGCCGGTACCGGCGACATCGACGGCAACGGCACGCTGACCCCCGGCGACGCGTTGTGCGCGTTCAGCACATTCTTGAATGGCCAGACGGTGCCGCCCTCGTGCGACGCGGCGAATTACGACTGCGAACGGGCGGCCGCGGACACCGATTGCAACGGCGCGGTCACTCCGGCGGATGCGCTGGCGATCTATCAGCACTACCTCGCCGGACTCCCGCTCGAGATTTGCCTGGGACAGGCCGCGCCGGCGTCCTTCACGTCCAGCGTGGCGACACCCCGGGTGTCGGTGGCGGTCGTGTCGTCGCCGGTCGACGGCTCGGTAGAGGTGTCGGTCACGGCGCTGGACGCGAGCGGGCTCGACGCCTTCGGCGCACGCGTGGTCTTTCCCGCCGACGAGTTCACCTTCGAGCGTCTGCTGCCCTCGCCGGATACCGGCGACTGGCTGATGCTGGACGCGCGCGCCACCGTCGCCGGGTCCGCCCAGGTCGGCGGCTGCAACCGCCACGGCCTCGGCAGCGAACCCGCGGAGCTCTTCCGGGTACGACTCCTTCGCGCCGGTGCCGACGCGGAGGCGAGTCACATCGTCGTTACGGACTTCGTCGATGACCTCGCGGGCGCCGTCGTGACCGACGGCCCCCCATCCGCGGCGCCATCGTCCGCGTTTCGCCTCCACCAAAATCGCCCGAATCCGTTCAACCCGGTCACGCGCATCTCCTTCGAGGTGCCCGCCGTCGCGGGGCGGGTGCCGGTGCGGCTGGCTGTGTACACGGTGCGCGGCGAACTCGTGCGGGTGCTTGCGGACGGCGAACGCGCGCCCGGACCCTACGAAGCCACGTGGGACGGCCGGGATGAGCGCGGCGCACCCGTGACCTCCGGCATTTACTTCTACCATCTGCGCGCCGGGACGTATTCCGCGTCGCGGCGCATGGTGCTGCTCAAATGAGGCCGGCGCGATGAGAACGACGATCCTCTCCACCGCCGTCGGCGTCGTCCTCGCGACGTCCGTCGCACGCGCGCAAATCGCGGTCAGCCCGGCCGGATCAACCGCCGGCTCCGGCGGTCAGTACGCCTACGTCGCGCTCGACCTCGACAACCCTGCCGGGACGCCGATCGACGCGTTCGGCTTCCGGATCGCATATCCGACGAACCTGCTGACGTTCCAGTCGATGTCCAGCGCCGCGACGCTGACCCAGGGGTGGTTCGTCGTGTCGGGGTCCGAGAGTTCTCCCGGCGTCGTGCAGGTCGGGGGCTTTCACTCGACGGCGACCACCGGCACGGGCGTGCTCGCCTATGCGG
>Ga0184629_10000377_pt1 | contig 19772 bp, 16 predicted proteins | sample PLM4_32_b1_FD_133158 | JGI IMG/M metagenome (GOLD analysis project Ga0184629, IMG submission 133158) | Groundwater sediment microbial communities from an aquifer in East River, Colorado, USA - PLM4_32_b1 | ecosystem: Environmental > Terrestrial > Soil > Riparian zone | place: USA: East River... | reverse complement strand
GCAAGACTGGTCTTGCAGCATTATACACAACATTGTATAATGCAACCATGGCCGACAAGCCTCTGGTTTGGGTCGGCTCCTCCCTGGATGACACGCGAGCCTTTCCGCCGGAAGCTCGCCGTGCCGCCGGGTTCGAACTCCGCCGGGTCCAAAGCGGTTTGATGCCAACCGATTGGAAGCACATACCAAGCTAAACGAGATCAGAATTCACACTAGACGCGAGCACCGCATTATCTATGTCGCAAAGTTCGAAGAAGCGGTGTACATCTTGCACGCGTTTGAGAAGAAGACACGCCAGACTCGCGATGCCGATCTTGCGCTCTCGCGCACGCGGCTGTCGGCGGTCCGGCTGCAACGCGCCCGAATGAAGGAGTAAGTCATGGCCAAGGCACGCCGCTCATCGGGGAACGTTTTTCGAGACCTTGGATTTGACCGCGAGGAAGCCGATAACCTCAAGATTAGAGCCGACCTCATGATCGCGGCGGCGAAGCTCATCGAGACCCGTGGCCTGACGCAAGCCGAGGCTGCCAGGGTGTTTGGTGTGACGCAACCCCGTATTAGCGACCTCACCCGCGGCAAGATCGATCGCTTCAGCATCGATGGGCTGGTGGAGATGCTTGGCAGGGCCGGCATCAAGGTCTCGATGATATTGAGCCGAAAACGGAAGGTTGCCTAGCGCCGATTATCTCGCCAAGGGCCGGCTGTTCTGAACAAACGATATCGAGTCGCCGATGCCACGGCCGCCGGCCGCGGCCGCAGAACAACATCGTAGCTGGTTCGACGGGAGCCGTCGGAAAACAACACGCCGTCACGGCTCACCCACATCGACCGGCCCTGGTGTTCGATCACCGAGCAAGTGCACGACAAGGCCGTGATGCCACACTCCCCCAATGCGCGCAACTCGCTGTCATGGCACACGCCGTTGGAATCGCGGTCGTTCCAGAGCTTGAGGCCGCGCAGTTCATCATCTCGGAGATACCCGTCGCCGTTGTCGTCGAGCGCCGCAAGCGCCTCGTAGCCATTGTTCCAGAATACCCAGAACGTCACGTTTCCAAACAGGTCGCGGCCGGACCTGATATCTCCCCGATCGCCGAGGTCATGTACGAGCCAGGCTGCCGTCGGATCGATCCACGTCCAGCATTGATCCCGTCCCGAACCGTCCAGATCAAACGACACGTCAAGGTCGTCGCGAACGATATCAGCGATTCCTCGCTCCCCGCCAAGTGGGATCGCGATCGGTGAGATAGCCGTAGGCCACTGCTCTACCTGCTCGAGTTGCTTGCGACGCGCCCGAAGCTCGTTCCAGTCCATAACAGGATTCAGGAGATCAATCAGGTAGCGAAGTGCTTCACCGGTGACAGCCTTGCCGGGCGGATAGACCCCACGCTCTAGGTCCTGTCGCTCCCCTGGCCCGAACTCCTGGTTGATGATCTCACGGTAGATGTTTCTTGCCTCGCGCTTCCTCCCATTCTGCGCGAGACACCAACCGTAACCGAGCGACGCCATCGCGTCCTTTGGGTTCAACGTACGGGCGATCTCGTACCACTTGATGGCTTTCTGGAGTTGCTCTTTTGCTTCCTTCGCCCGCTCTTCGTTGTCAGGGGGAATCACATTCCAGTGCATCATGGGTCCCGTCCACGTGCCGAAGTACTCCCACTCGTCTTCTTGGTTGATGACCACATCGATGCTATCTATTCCTTCAGCATAGGCCAAGCCGTACAGGCGGCCGAGCCTCCACGCGACATTGGCATCCTTGGGGTCCGCCTCAAACTCGCGCTCGAGGTTGGCGATGAGACGAGCAACCGGGACTTTCTTCGTCTCGACCGGTACGTACATCGCGGTCGACAGGGCTGGTAACAGTACGAGGAGTGAAACAAGGACGAGAGTCATGCGCATCGGTGACTTCCGACTTGGCGGCACGCTACGCCTTCTTCGTCGCCTGTCGCGCGCGACGCAGATGATTCAGATAGGCGAGCGGGTGGTAGGACGCTCCAATAACGAACGACGCGATCGCCGTCCCCGCCGAGACCTTGCCTGTCGATATGAAGTGCGCGTACCCGTACACCGCCAGCGGCACGTAGAACAGCGTACCCGTGATCACCCCGGGCGAGTACCGTCGGGTCTGCCATGTCCCGATCATGTGGAACACCGCGTTCGAGAACAGCAAGGCGGCGACCGCCAGCCACGCCGCGATAGCCAGGGGGCGCTGCCCGGCCAGCGCCACGTTCGCACACAGCGCAAGCAACGCGACGTTGATCCAGACCGCGAAGCGCGTCGTAAAGCTAGAGGTGACCGCTGGCTTGTAGGCCCGGTACCAACCAGAGAACCCACCCGGGAACGCGAATTCCTCGGTGATGTGCAAGACCGCCGCCGCGAATAGTGACCAGGCTAGCAACATGCCACAGCGCTCCTCCAGGGCGTCATCGTAAACCAAATGCTGACCGGGAATCCACGACGAACGCGCGCGGGGCGGCTCAATCGTCCATGGCAAGTTGGAGATTACTGAGGTAGGATGGTGGCGATGAGCACAGGCGCCGACCCGAACCTTCCCTCTGGCGGTGGCATCGTCGACCGGATCAAGGGCTACGTGGCGAAGGCCATCGGGACCACGCGTACGCGCGTCGATGCTTTCTCGGCCGACGTCGAGCATCGCGTGCTGCGCCTGGTGGGCATGATCATCTGGACGCTGGTGGCATTCATTTGCCTCTCGCTGGGCCTTCTCTTCGCAGTGCTGACGATCATGTTCGGCTTCGACCTTCCGCCGAAGTATGTCTTTGGGATCCCCGCGATCATTTTTCTCGCGACCGGGCTCCTCGGGCTCGTGATGTTCAAACGAAAGAAATCCTCCAAGCCGCCTTCACGGCAGGGCTAGAGCTTATGCGTCTGTTACACGCCGGGCTCATCGTGATGTTGTCCGTCACTCTTCTCCCCGCACCGGGTTCGGCGCAGTCCTACTACCGGGCCGTGCTCGATGGGGCGCAGGAGACGCCGCCCAACAACAGCCCGGGTCACGGCATCGCATGCTTCTGCCTGGAGGGGGACGGCATGCTGTACTACCAGATTTCGTACTTCGGCTTGTGGGGCGTGGAGACACGATCGCACATCCACGGCCCCGCCCCTCCGGGGGTGTCGGCGCGATACCTCTTTTTGCTGGACATGGGCAACCCGAAGTGCGGCGGGGTCGGTCCACTCACGCCCGTGCAGATCGGCTATCTGAATGATTCTCTGCTCTACGTAAACATACACACCCCGGTGGTTTCGCACGGCGAGATTCGTGGGCAAATCGTTCCCTTCGATAAGACCTGCACGGTCCCCGTCAGGAATACGACGTGGGGTGCAATCAAGGCGCTCTATCGATAGCTTGCGATAGCCTATCCGTGACAGCGTGCCTCGTCGCACCTAGGCGAGTACGCGCCTGTGCGCTGAGAGCCGCTCAGTCAGTCGTGCTACGACCTCGTCGGCGGGTCATTCTCTCGGAACGGCTCGATACCATTCATCGCGCCGGACTTCTTCATGTCGCGTCGCAATTCGAATTGCTCTAGCGCGGCGACCACGTCCAGAGCGCCCAGATTCCGAAAATTTATTTTTCCCCAAGAACTGCGCGAGACACGAACCGAGTACAAGTACTCGTCTCGCACCTCACCAGTAGCCCGGTCCGGGCGTTGCGAATATCCAGAGAACAGGACAGTTTCCGCGGTCGGTAGCGCCCACAAGGCTTCGCCGATCATCCGAAATCCGATTCCATGGATGTGGTGCAAGTAGAGCTGCTGCAACTTCGCCGCGGAGAGTTCTTTTACGGTCAACTTGTATCCTCGCTGTGGCGCCGATGCAGTCCGTTTTGGCATATCTTCGATCTCGGGAAGATCAACGTCGAGCACAGCCTTCCTGCCGTCTGGAGATACCTCGAAGTCAACGTTCGTCTCGCGCGGCCAAACAATGTCTTTGAGATTCTCCTCCAAAAAGGTCTCCATCGCGCCATGGTCGACATAGATGCGCCGTTCGATCATGTCCTTGCGAGCATGTTCTTTGTCATCGAACGCAGTTTTGTCGCTCTGCCACCTTGCATATGCCTCCGCATGGGCTCTTCGCGCGCGCTCATTCTCGTCCTCAACGCGCTGCCGCCTTGACTTGAATAGCCTCCCGAGCAGTCCGAGACCGCGGGGCGGCGACGCTTTCGGCGGCCAATCATCATATTCATGCGGCGTGTATGTTGGTCGCTCTGTCGGATTCGGCGTCAGTAGATGCAGAGTTCCCAACGCCTCAACCTGAGCGTTGATCTCGTCACACTTGGCCTGGATCAACTCGCGAATTGTGTCTCCGTGCTGCCGCTTAGCCGCCCTCACATGGCGATCCGATAAAGGCTGTCCGTCAGCGTCCTGAAAGAACAACGTCCCATCATCGCGAACACCAACGGCTATCGATATGCTCGAATGGCCAGTGGATGAGGGCCGAGAAAGAGAGGTGCCGGGCGTGATCCGCGTACGTGAAAACAGGCCACTCCCCGGAATGCCGAGGTTGGCGTAGGCCCCTTTTTGCCCGATCCCGAGCGATGCGCCCCGCGGGCCAAGCGTCCAACTGAAACCGCTGCCCGAGACGTTCATGCGCAGTCCGGGCGCGAGCTTGATTCTCTTTCGATAGCGGAGTCCCATACTTGCCTTTTGGTGTCAGTTCGGGGAACTGGCGCGATGCTCTTAGCGGGAGCTGAATAGCCCCCCGAGCCCACCAACAAATGATGCAACGAAAGCGATCAAAAAAAGCAGGATGACAAGCGCAGGGATTGACGCAATCGCCCACTTGATCATGAACTTAACCATCGATCCAAAAGACATTTCGATGTCCTTCACAACAACCTCGGTTTGTGGTAACACATGAACCTCCATTTGCAGTCCTGATTGTTCCTCCCGACACACGGCGTGACAAGACAAACACAGGAAGGCCCCACCAAATGAGGTGAGGCCTTCATCGTAAACCAGCTACTTGGCAGCGCAAGAGTTTTCCTACACCTCCCACTTCCCCTTCTCCACGAAGACCTTTCCGATTTCCAGCCGCAGGCGTCCCGCGTCGATCGGCGTGTACTTCACCAGGCGTCGGGCGGCGGCCAGCATGGTCCGCAGCTCATCGCCCGACGCGCATGCGGCCAGCAGTTCGCGCGACCAGAGATCCAGCTTTCCCATCGCCTCGTTCACGTAGAGCCGCGTCATCCCGATCTGCGGCGCGCAGGCGGCGGCCCCGCGCGACGACACCAGCTTCATGGTCCGCAGCCATGCCGATTCCATGGCATAGGTCTCGATCACGATGTCGGCGATGTTGCCCAGCACCTGCTGCTCGTCGTCGATCTTGGCGCCATACTTCTGCGCCGCCACGCCGAGCGCCAGCAGCGACAGTTTCTTCGCATTAGCGATCAGGCCCCGCTCTGTTGAGAGCACCGCCGTCTGGTCCTCGTCGCCGAGGGTCGCGCCACCGTCCAGCAACTCATCCGCCAGCTTCTTCGCGGCGAGAAGCAACGGCAGTTCGCCTTTCACCGAACGTTTGAGGAGCATCCCGGCCAGCAACATACGATTGATCTCGTTGGTTCCTTCGTAGATCCGCGTCACGCGCGCGTCTCTATAATGACGCTCGGCGGGATAGTCGGCGATGAAGCCGTAGCCGCCGAAGATCTGCACGGTCTCATCCACCACCATGTCCAGCATCTCGCTGCCCTTGACCTTCATAATCGAGCACTCGCCCACATATTCCTCGATCCCGGCCATGGTCTTCTGCGCGAAGTCGGGCGCGGTCTTGTCGATGGGCGAGAGAATCACGTCGAGGAGGCCGGCGGTCCGGTACGACATACTCTCGACGGCGTAGATGCCAGCCGCCATGTTGGCGATCTTGGCCTGGATCATCCCGAAGCTGGAAATCGCCTTGCCAAACTGGTGCCGCTCGTTGGCGTACTTGAGGGCATCCTCGAACGCGGCCTTGGCCCCGCCGATGGAGCCACCGCCGAGCTTGAAGCGCCCCACGTTGAGAATATTGAACGCGATCTTGTGGCCTTTTCCAACTTCGCCGAGGAGATTCTCGACGGGCACCTTCACGTTCTCGAGGAACACCTGCACGGTGCTCGAACCCTTGATACCCATCTTCTTCTCTTCGGCGCCAGTGGTGAGCCCGCCATAGCCGCGCTCCACGATAAAGCAGGAGAACTTGTCGCCGTCGACTTTCGCGAACACGATGAAGAGGTCCGCGAAGCCGCCGTTGGTAATGAACGTCTTGTCGCCGTTGAGGAGGTAGTACTTGCCGTCTTTCGACAGCTCGGCGCGCGAGCGCGCGGCCAGCGCGTCGGAGCCGCTGCCGGGCTCGGTCAGCGCGTAGCACGAAACGATCTCTCCGGTAGCAAGCCTGGGGAGATACTTCTTCTTCTGCTCCTCGGTGCCGAAAAACACGATGGGCGTGGTCCCGATGCCGGCGTGGCCGCCGTAGGTGGTCGCGAACGCGCCGCCGCGAGAGATTGCCTCCGACACCGCCATCGAGGTGACCTTGTCGAGGCCGAGGCCGCCGTACGCCTCGGGCACGTCGATCATGAGGAGCCCCAGCTCGCCGGCCTTTTTCAAGAGGCCGACCATCACGCCCTCTTCCTTGTGCTCGGTCCTTTCCATGTTGGCGAGCACTTCGTTCTGGATGAAGTCCTCCGCCGTTTTGACGAACATCTTCTGCTCGTCGTTGAAGTCCTCGGGCGTGAAAATGTCCGCGGGATCGACATCCTCGACGAGGAAGCTGCCGCCCTTCTTGATGCCAGCCGTCTTGGTGCTCATGATAGTCCCTTCGCTAACTGACTTTCCGAAACACGGTGCCGATGTAATCCACGAAATCGGGCTCGATCCCCTGGGCGCGAATGAGCGCCTGAATTTGCGCTCGATGATGGATCGAGTGGTAGTTCAACTGGAGCGCGATATCTTTGAGCGGCACCTCCCAATGCGCCCCGTCAAAACCGATCCACTTCACTTTCTCGAACAGCTCCTCCTCGGTCTTGTTCTCGAGCAGGTCGAGCCACGCCGTGAGACTCTTCTCCCATTCGAACTCGAGGTCCTCCAGCGGATGGAGCGGGTTCCACCAGTCCATCTTGGGGTCTTTTGGATATTGCTGCAGGCGCGCGAGCCATTTCTTCTGCGAGTTGATGAGATGGCTGAAGAACTTGATGCTCTGATCCTTGTCCGGCAGCTCCTTGATCTTCGCGAGCACCTGCCGGTTGGCGTGATCGTTGTACAGAAACGTGTCGCGCAGGTATTGCTTCATTTCTATCATAGCATTGCTCCGCGCCACGCCGGCACGCCGGCGCGCGCTCACACCCGCTGGAACACTCCCGCCACTCCCATGCCGCCACCGACACACATGGTCACGATGCCATATTCCACACCGCGGCGGTGCATTTCGTAAAGCAAAGTTGTCGAGAGTTTAGCCCCCGTGCACCCGAGCGGGTGCCCGAGCGCGATCGCCCCGCCGTTCACGTTGAGCTGGTCGTCGCGAAGACCGAGGTCCTTCTGCACATAGACGCTCTGCGAGGCGAACGCCTCGTTCAGCTCGACCAGGCCGATCTCACCCAGCGTGAGGTTGGCCTGTTTGAGCACCTTGGGCACGGCCAGCGCGGGGCCGATACCCATCAGCTCGGGCTCGACCCCAGCAGTGGCGAACGCGATCAGCCGCCCCTTGGGTTTGAGCTTGAGTTCCTTCATGACCTCCCCCGAGACGATCACCAACGCCGAGGCGCCGTCGCTCATCGGCGAGGAGTTGCCGGCCGTCACGGTGCCGCCGTTTCGAAACACCGGCTTGAGCGCGGCGAGGGCCTCCAGCGAGGTATCCGTCCGCACCCCCTCGTCCACCGCGAATTCGACCTCGCGTGACTCGACCTTGTTCTTCGCGTTGATCGTCTTCTCCACCACCGGCACGGGCACGATCTCGGTCTTGAACCTGCCCTCGGCGATGGCGGCCGCCGCGCGCTGGTGCGATCGCAGCGCGAACTGGTCCTGCTCCTCGCGGGTGATCTTGTACTTCTCGGCGACGTTCTCCGCGGTGTTGCCCATGCTCACGTACGCGGCGGGCATGTTCCCCATGAGCGACGGGTTGGGCGAAGGCTTGTTGCCGCCCATCGGGATCATGCTCATGCTCTCCACCCCGCCGGCGACCACGACGTCTACCTCGCCGAGGCGGATGCGGGCGGTCGCCGCGTGAATGGCTTCCAGACCCGAGGCGCAGAATCGATTCACGGTGACACCTGAAGTGGTGATGGGGAGTCCGGCGCGCAACACGGCGAGCCGCGCGACGTTCAGGCCCTGCTCGCCTTCGGGCATGGCGCAGCCCAACACGACGTCTTCGACGCGGGCCGGATCCAGGCCCTTCGCGCGCGCGATTGCTTCCTTGATGACCAGCGCCGCCAGCTCGTCCGGCCGGGTGTTCCGCAGCGTGCCCTTGAACGCCCGCCCGATGGGCGTGCGGACGGCGGATATGATGTACGCGTCTCTCATAGCATTGCTCAATTGATGTATCCCAGCGAGCGCAGTTTCTCCAGCGCCTCGCGGTCCGTGCTCTCGAACATGAAATACTCTTTCGAGGTCTGCATCTTCTCGAAGGACTTCCCGAGCACGGCCATCAGGTCGCGCTGCACGTCGGGCTGCTGCTCCGCCAGGTTGGTCTCCTCCGCGGGGTCACGCGCCAGGTTGTACAGCTCGGTGCCGCGGTTCTCGTTCCAGATCAGCTTCTCGTCCGGCGCGCGCACGCAGCGCATGCGGTAGTCGATCGTTTTCCAGTCGTAGCCGGGGTAATGCTCCTGGAGCAGCTTGATCCCGACCACCGGCCGCTCGTTTCCGGCGAGAATGAAGTCCTGCGCTGCGCGGTCCTTGCGCGCGAGGCTCGTGGTCTCCGGCCGCAACTGGGGCGCCCGATCCGCCGCGCCGCACAGATCCAGCACCGTCGGCGCCAGGTCGACGATGCTGACGAGTCCGTCGACACGCGTGCCGGCGGCGAACACACGCGGGTAGCAGATCACCAGCGGGATGTGCAGCCCGGCGTCGTACATCGTGCTCATGTGATCGATCTTGCCCTTCTCGCCCAGGTGCTCGCCGTGGTCGGAGGTCACGATGACGATGGTGTCATCCAGGACGCCGGCGCGCTCGAGCGCGTCGACGACCTCGCCGACGAGCGCGTCGGCCCACGCCACCTCGGCGTCGTAGAGATCGTTGAGAATCCGGTAGTCCGTCTCGTCGAGCGACATCTCGCCCACGAGGTGACCCCACCCCGACTGTATCCCGACCAGCTGACGGACGCGCGTGAGGTTGTAGCCCTTGCCGGACAGAAAACGCGAGGCGTACGGTTCCGCCGGGGTATACGGGAGGTGGACGCCATTCAGGTTGGCGAAAAGGAAGAATGGCTTGTCATTGTTCGCCGCCGATGTGATCCACGACACCATGCGGTCGACGGTAAACGTCTCCGTCGAGCCCCTCGTCGAGTCCGCGCCCACCTGGTTCTCCGCCCGCCACATCTCGAGAAACTCCTGGAACCCCTGGCCGAAGCCCCGTTCCTTCGAAAGCCAGCTGTTGCACACGAAGCCCGCCGTGCGGTACCCGGCATCGCTCAACGCTTCGGCAACCGTGAGGTTCTGATCCGGCAGATGGAGAGTCTCCGACGTCGCGCCGGCCTGGACGGGATGGAGACCTGTAAAGAGCGAGGCGTGCGCCGGCAGCGTCCAGAAGCAGGTGCTGAACGCCCGCGAGTACATCGCCCCGCGGGCCGCGAGCGCGTCGATGCGCGGCGTGGTCTCGCGCTCATAGCCGGCACACGAAAGGCGGTCGCCGCGGAGCGTGTCGAGCACGATCAGGACGACGTTGGGCTTGTGCGAGCGCTCGCAGCCCGCGAACGCCAGGCAGCCCACGGCGAATGCAATAGCGACCAGCATCGCGCGTGCTCGTTTCATCAGTTCCGAAGCGGCTTCCCTTCCTTCAGCATGAACTGCATGCGCTCCTGCGACTTCTTCTGGCTAACCAGCTTGAGGAACACCTCGCGCTCCAGGTCCAGCAGGTATTGCTCACCGACGCGCGTGCCGGCCGGCACGTCGCCGCCGCAGATGATGCGCGCGAGCTGGGTGCCGATGTGCTCGTCGTGCTCCGAGATGTAACGGCCCTCCCTCATATTATAGAGCGAGGCCCGCATGGCCGCGATCCCACTTTCACCCGCCACCGGAATCTCGAGGGCCGGGTCGGGCGGCTGGTAGCCGCGGCGCGCGAGGGCGAGCGCGGTGATCTTCGCCGCATGGAGCAGCCGGTCCGGGTTCATGACGATGCCGTCCCCGTCGCGCAGCATGCGCAGTCCGTGCGCGTCCTCGGCGCTGGTGGAGACTTTCGCGAGGCCAATGGTTTCGAACGCCGCCCGCGCCGCGGGAAACACGTCCATGCCCTCGACGTTCGGCAGCCCGGCGAGATTGCGGATCAGCATTTCCTTGCAGCCGCCGCCCGCCGGTATGAGTCCGACCCCGACTTCGACCAGGCCGATATAGGTTTCCGCGCTCGCGACCGCGTGTTGCGCGCCGAGCACCACCTCGCAACCGCCGCCGAGCGTCATGCCGAACGGCGCCGCGACCACGGGCTTGCGGCAGTATTTGAGCGCCATCGTCATCTTCTGGAATTGCCGGACGACGAGGTCGATCTCTTCCCAGTTGCCTTCGCGCGCCTCGAGCAGGAGCAGCATGACGTTGGCGCCGACGGAAAAGTTCGCGCCCTGGTTGCCGACCACGAGCGCCTCGAAATTCGCCTCGGTCTCCTTGACCGCCGCCATCGTCATCGAAATGATGTCGGCGCCGATCGCGTTCATCTTGGAATGGAACTCCAGGCACAGCGCGCCGTCGCCGATGTCGATTACACTGGCACCGGCGTTGCTTTTCACAGTACGCCGCTGCGTCTTGAGCGCCGCCAGGTCGATCGTGGCCGGCGACGCCTCGACCTCCCGCCAGTCGCCGCGCGCGAAATGGAACGCCTTCGCCGACGACTCCTCGCGGCGGTAGAACGTCTTCTCGCGCCGCTTGAGCACGTCGTCGACGATCGCGGGAATCGCCAGTCCGTCCGCGCGCATCCGCTCGACGGTGAGCGCCACGCCGATCGCGTCCCACAACTCGAACGGGCCCATCTCCCAGCCGAATCCCCAGCGCATCGCGCGGTCGATTGAAATAGTGTCATCCGACACCTCTCCCAGCCGCGCGGCGCTGTAGAGGAGGGTTTCCGAAAGCGTGCGCCACACGAACTCGGCCGCCCGGTCCCTGGCGCCGATCACCGCGCGCACGCGCTCGCCGAGGTTTTCGATCGGCTTCGCGAGTTCCAGCGAGGGGAACTTCGCGGAGCGTCGCTCGCGGTAGGCCAGGGTGGAAATGTCGAGGGTCTGGATTGCCGACCCGCTGTCGCCACGCACCTTCTGGTAGAAACCCTTCCCCGTCTTGTCGCCGAGCATGCCGTCGGCCAGCATCTTCTGCAGCAGCTCCGGCGCCTTGAAATAGTCGCGCTTCTCGTCGTTCGTGGCCCGGTCGAACACCGTGGTCGCCGCGTGCACCAGAATATCGAGTCCCACCAGGTCCGCGGTGCGGAAGCTGGCGCTCTTCGGCCGGCCGATGAGCGGGCCCGTGAGCGCGTCGACCTCTTCGACGGTGTAGCCGCCGTCGATCATGGCGCGGACGGCGCTCATCAGGGTGAACGTGCCGATGCGGTTGGCGATGAAGTCGGGCGTGTCCTTCGCCACCACCACGCCCTTACCCAGGACCTCGTCGCCGAAGGCGCGCATGAACGCGAGCACCATCGGGTCGGTGCCGGCGTGCGGAATCAGTTCCAGCAGGTGGAGGTAGCGCGGCGGGTTGAAAAAATGCGTGCCCAGGAACCGTGTGCGCATCGACGCCGGCAGCGCGGCCGCCATGTCGGTGATCGAAAGACCCGAGGTGTTGGTGGTGACGATCGCGTCCGCGCGCAAATGCGGCGCGATCTTCTCGAAGAGGGTGCGCTTCACATCCAGCTTCTCGAGCACCGCTTCGAGGACCCAGTCGCAGTCCTTGAGCTTCGCGAGGTCGTCTTCCAGATTACCGACGCTCACGCGCCGCGCGCGCGCCGGGGTGAAAAACGGGGCGGGCTTCGCCTTGAGCGCGCGTTCGAGCCCGCCGCGAGCGAAGGCATCGCGGTACTCGCGCGAGGCTGGATCGCCCTTCACCTTCGACCCGGCCGGTGGAACGATATCGAGCAGGAGCGTCTGGATTCCCGCGTTGGCGAGGTGCGCGGCGAGCGCGCTCCCCATGACGCCGGATCCGAGCACCGCGGCCCGTTGGATGGACAGACTCAAGCGAAACTCCTTATGCTGTCGCAGACTGGAGGTCGCCAACCTATACGCAGGTCGGGCCGGCGTTGTCAATTGCCGGGGCGCTGCACCCGGGGCACACTCTTTGCCAACCAGGTGAGCGGAAGAGTGTTACGCGAAGGGGAATCCTCCGAACGCGCAGCAACAATCGGACCACGCGAAGAAGCGACGAGGAATCGATGGGAACGCGGCGGACGAAGAACGAATCGGCCCTCATTATAGTAGCCGTCGTGGCCATGCTGCTGCCCGCGTGCTCGAGCTCGCCGCGCTTCACCGGTCACCCTGGCGTTGCCGACGTCGACACGCAGGAGGCATCCGATACACCTCGCACCGACGTCGTGCTACCCGACGATAGCTCGGCCGGCAGCGATGTGGTTCGGGCGGCGGAAGCATTCATCGGAACGCCCTACCGTTCCGGCGGGACCACGGAGGAAGGCGTCGACTGCTCGGGGCTCACGCTCGCCGCCTACCGATCGATCGGCGTCAAGCTCCCGCGCAGCTCCGATGACCAGGCGCGCATCGGCGTCGCCGTGGATCGCAACGCCCTCGCACCGGGCGACCTCATCTTCTTCGGCAACGGATCCGGATCGATCACCCACGTGGGCATCTACGCGGGCGGCAACGAGTTCATCCACGCCTCCACGCGCGCGCGCCGCGTGCGCTTCGACCGCCTCGACAACAAGTATTTCCACAATCGCTACGTGACCGCGCGCCGGGTGCTGTAGAGACCCGCGCGGGCGGCGGCGTGATTACTCGAAATTACTGATCAGCACGACGTCGCGGCTTTGATTTCCCGCGCGCACGACGACGCCCTGGCTGTCGGGGCTCCACTTGATCTGGAAGACTTCCTCGCCGTCGAACTTCGTGACCTGTTTCGGCGACCGGCCGTTGGCATCGACCACCCACACGTTCTCGCCCTCGTCTCCGCGACGAACCACGGCGAGCGAACGACCATCCGGGGACCACGTGTGGTCGGTGAGACGTCCGTTGGTGAACCTCGTGACCTGCGTCACCTGCTCCTGGCCGAACTGCTGCGTGAAGACATTGCGGGCCGGGTCGTCGCGATCGACATAGGTCCACGACGCGCTGTTCGGTGCCCACTCTTGATCGATGACATTGGGTTTCAGCGGGATTCGTCTGATTTCCGGCCCCCCGGACGAGGGGTACACAATGTAGACCTCCTGGATGAGACCCGATGCACCGGGTTCGAGCTTGAACACGACCACCTGCGTGCCGTCGGGCGAGAAACCAGCGAACGCCGACTCCGCCGTCGGGGCGACCGGCACCGCGTCGCCGCCGTCGATCGGAATCACCCACACGCCGCGTGTCGAGTCGCCGTATGCAAACGTCACCAGGCGCCCATCCCTGGAGACGTCGAGCAGTGCTTCTCCTCCGCCGGCGGTCACTTGCTTGAGCCCGCTGCCGTCGGTGTTGATGCGCCAGATGTGCTGTTGTCCGTTCTCGTCGTAGCGCTGGAAGATGGCCGTGTTGCCGCGGGCGATCAAGAGTGTCACGTGGCCGGGCCCCGCCGGCAGGCGCTGTGGTTCCCCGCCGGTCAGTGGAATCGCCGCAATCCCGAGCCGGCGCTCCTGCACGGTGGCAAACAGCACGCGATCGGACGCGACGTCGAACGAAAACGCCGAGTGCTCCGGGCTGGTCGCGTTCGTCAGCTTGCGAACGGTTCCGTCCGCGGGGCTCGCCACGTACAGGTTGGCGACCTCGCTGGACCGCAGCGCCGCGATGGCACCGTCGCTGCCGGTTGCCGCCGATACCCCCGAGTATTTGGAGAAATCGTTGGTGACGCGCCCCAACTTCCCTCCCGGGTAGCTGATCACGAATACCTGGTCGCGGATCCCTTCGCTCACACTCGTCCCGGCCAGAACCAGCCCGCGCCCGTCGGGAATCCACGCGACATCCAGGAAGAATGCGTTCGCCTTGACGAAGAAGTCGTCGCGGCGGCCGCTTTCCACGTCAAACATGGCGAGTTTCGAGGTCGACTTCGGCGGCGGAAGAATCGCGAAAACGGCGATCCGCTTTCCATCCGGCGACCACGACGGGGAGCCCGCGATGACCTCGGGCTGGCGGACGTTCGCGAACTCCCGTTCGGTCCCCGCGTCGAGATCCCGGATGATGAGCGTGGACCTGCCCTCCTGCGGCACGCCGCGCATGAAGCACACTTGCTTCGCGTCCGGCGAAAACGTCACCCGCGAATCGACGTCGAACGCGCGCTCTTCCTCCGGCCCGCCCAGCGAAGGCACGCGCACCAGGCTCCGGTAGTTGGGCTGGTCCTTGCGGCGCTTGAGGAAATAGAGATAGTTCCCGTCGGGCGAGAAGCTCGGCGACTCCAGGATGGAGTCCGTCACCGGCAACACTTCCACGTCGCTGCCGGTGGCCACCTGACGCACGCGCAGCGTCGAGCGGCCGCCGCTGCCCGCGATGTAGGCGATGTAACGCCCGTCGGGAGACAGGGCGCTGAAGTTCACGTCCCCGCGACTGGTCTGCGTGGTCGCGCGCATGTTCTGGAACGGGGTCACGGTGGGCTCGCCGCCGCGGCGCGAACTCCAGATTCCATACCCGATGCCGACCGCCCCCACCAGCACCGCCCCCACCACGATCGGCAGCATGCGCGACTTGCGCGCGGGAATCGCCGCCGTCGCCCCGCTTCCGCTGGTGGCCGAGGTCGCCGACGCCGAAAGCGCGTCGTACTCGTCGACGATTTCGCGCAGCTCGATCGCGAGGTCCTTCATGGACTGGAGGCGCTGGTCGGGAGCCTTGGCGAGGCAGCGGCGAACGAGCCGCCGCAGCTCGGCGGGTGCCGCCGGGTTCAGCTCTTCGATGGGAACCGGCTTGTCGTGGAGAATCTTGTGCATCGTCTCGACGTTGGAATCCGCGGCAAACGGCCGGCGCTGCGTGGCCGCTTCGTAGAGCAGGCAGCCGAACGAGAACACATCCGAGCGATGGTCGACGGATTTCCCCTGCACCTGTTCGGGCGACATGTAGTACACGGTGCCGAGCACGGCGCCTTCGCTGGTCCGCTCGGCGACCTCGGTCATCGCGGTCGCGGTCGCGTTCTCGGGACCGCGCTTCTCGGTCAGCTTGGCGAGGCCGAAGTCGAGCACCTTGGCGAAGCCGTCGTCGCTGACCATGATGTTGCCGGGCTTCAAGTCGCGGTGCACGATGCCGGCGGCGTGCGCCTTGGCGATCCCCTCCGCCGCTTGCGCGAGGTAGCCGAGCAGCGTGCGCAGGTCGGTCTTCTCCTCGTGGATCTTCGCTCCCAGCGTCTTCCCGCTTATTAACTCCATCGAGATGTACTGCACCGAGCCCGAGTCGCTGCCGGACGCCGAGCGGACGTTCTCCTGGCCGATTTCGTAGATGGTGACGATGTTGGGATGGTTGAGCGACGACGCGGACTTCGCTTCCTGCACGAAGCGGCGCACGCGGTCCTCGTTCTTGACCAGGTCGGCCGGCAGCACCTTGAGGGCGACGTTGCGCTCGAGGGTACGGTCCTGGGCGAGGTAGACCTCACCCATGCCGCCGGCCCCGAGCGGGCCGACCACGCGGTACTGGGCAATCTCGTCTTCAGGCTGGAGGGCGCGAGCCGTGGTCATTCGTTCTCCTTCGCATTCTTTTGCGCCGGTGGCTCGTGCCACTTTTCCTTCGGCACCCATACCTTGTCATCCGGGTCGCCTTCGTAGTGCGGCGACATGATCTGCACGCCGTGCTCGTTGAACACGTCCTGCACGTTGGCGTTGAGCGCGCTCAACACGAGCACGCGTTTCTCCGCTTCCTCGAGCCGGACTCCGAGCGTGTACTCGACGAAAAAATCCGAGAGGGCCGTCTGCACCACGCGGGGCTCGGGGGTCTTGCGAACCCCGGGCGTCATCGCCGCGGCCTGGAGCAACAACGCGTGCACCTGGCGCCACGGCGCATTGTACCCGATCGTGACCGTTATCGTCAGTGGTGCACCCTTCTCGCGGTTGAGGCGGGTGTAATTCTTGGTGATGCCGCCCACGATGACCGCGTTGGGGATATTGATCTCCTCGTCGCGCGGGGTACGGATCTTGGTGGAGAGTACACCCATCGACAGCACCATGCCCTCGTGGTCACCGACCCGGACGTAGTCGTTCACCCGCAGCGCCTTCGAAAAGATCAGGATGTAGCCGCTGGCGGCCTGGCTCACGACGTTCGACGAACCCAGCGACAGCATCACGCCGAACAGCACGCTCAATCCCTTGAACGCGACGCCGTCGCTGCCGGGGATGTACGGGAACGCGATCGCTAAAGCCAGCAACCAGATGAACAGCACCACCAGGCGTCGCGTCGGCCCCGACGTCTCCGCATCCACGCCCGGCAGCTCGAAGCGCCCTTCGCGCACGGCGTCGAACATGGCGCGAATCCAGCGCACCACCACCCGCGTTATGATGTAGATCAGGACCAGCATGAACACGTCGGGGATTGCGTGCACAATCGCGAGCCCGACCCTCGAGCCGATTCCCCACAGGTAGTCGTCGAGCTGGTCACCCCAGGGATAGGTGTAGGGGAACTGCTTCAGGACGAACGTGACCCAAAGGTTGGCCAGCCCGATGCCGACCACGATCGCCGCCAGGCGAAGCACGAAGCGCAGCACCCCGCCGAGTTGGTTGATCAGCGCCGTCGGAGGAAGCTTGAGTTTCTGGACGCGGGCGTGCACGGCCCGCTCGATGCGCGCGCCGGCCCATCGCACCACTCGTATCAGGCCGCGCAACAGGAACCAGAAGAGGAACGTCGCCAGCAGGCTGAACGCGATGGAGCGAATCAGGCTCGAGACCTTGCGCTGCTCCAGCACCGCCTCGACCGCCTCCTCGAGGTGGCGACAGGTTCGGGCGGCGAGTTGCTCCTCGGTTTCGCCCGTCAGCGCGTTCACGTCGCCCGGCGCCACTGTGAACACCCACTTGCCGTCGAGCTGGATCAGCGTGCCCACCTCGGTGGGCTTCGCCACGACCGTGACGTCCCGTTCTCCCCGGCGATGGGCGCGGGTTGCGTCGTGCACCCGTTCATGGGCAGACTCCGCGCGCTGCTCCGGAGAGTACCCGAGCAACTCGGCTCGAAACTCGAACACGTTTCGATTCCCGATCACGAGCGGGATCGGTGCGTGGACCCCGGCATGCGCGACGGCCGCACCCGCCGAGGACGAATCCGCCGGCGGGGCCGCTTTCACCGGGGCGGCAACTCCGGCGATCAACCACGCGACGATAGCCGCGGGGCGCGCGTAGCAACCGATTGTGCGTGTCGGCTTCATGTCACTCGCCTCCCGCGGGCCGGGCGTCGAACAGCATGACCTCCACGTAGCCGCCTTCCTCGAAGGAAAGCGCCAGCTGGGTGGTCAAGAAACCGTACTTGCGGAGCCCGCCGAGCTGGCGCGTGAAACGGGCCTCGGTGGAGAAGGCCGGGTCCGGGCACGCCATGCGCGTTCCGCCCAACGGGGTGATGGAGACGTCTCCCGGCTGTTTTCCCGCGGTTACCCGGGCAAAGTAGCGATTGCATCCCGTGCTGCCGGAGATACGATCCCCCTCGAACTGTACCGTCACCTCGGGTTCGTCCGGCCGCACGCTTTCATAGGACGTCCACGAGCGCAGCACCCATTCGGTTCCTTCGAGGGTGGCGAGGGAGAGTCGCCCCGGCCGGGTCGTGCTTGGGACCTCCTCGAGTCCCGCATTTGAATAGGTCCACGCCCGCTCGGCCAGCTCTCCCGGACAGCACATCGCATCGGACTTGCCCGCCTGAACGAGACTCATGGAGATCCGGTTGCCCTCGATGCGCGCCGCGCGCACCTGCACGCGATCTCCCAGGAGCGCCGACGCCGCGTGGCGCATGGTGCCGTCCTCGCGCAGCACAACGGCGAGATAGACCAGCTCGCCGCTTCCGCCGGTGGTCAGCCTCAGGAGCACCGCCGCATCCTCGTCGCCATCCTGGTCGAGGTCGCCGACCAGGCGAAAGTCGCGCACGAACTGGAGCGCGGGGCGCGCGGCGGCTCCTTCGACGTAGGGCTCGCCCTCCCAGCGGCCGTTGACCAGGGTCACGCCCGCGGGAAGGCCCTCGATGCCGGTGTAGACGCCCCGCTTCAGCTCCAGCAGCGTCGGCGCCGTCACGATGCCGGCCGGTACCGACGTCGTGTCCGCCGCGCTGGAATTCGATTCCTGCTTCCCCGGCTTCTTGCCGCACCCGGTCGCGACCATCGCGGCGAGGGCTGCGACAGCCAATGTACACCGGATCGTCTTCATCCCACCGACCTCCATCCGTTACTCGTCCGGCAGGGAGGATATCACCAATGCCACCTTGCCGCTGCGACGCCGTGCGAGCTCGTGCACGCGCTCATAGTCGATTCTCATGTCGATAAACTTCTCGCGCAGCAACGCCGTCACGGGCGCCAGGCGTTCGGGCGTGAAGTCGGTGCGCGTGACCAGACGCACCAGCATGCGATCCGGGCTGTCCTGCACCACCTGGTAGCCCTCGATCCAGTCGTCGAACTGGCGCATGGTGTAGGTGAGGTAGAGCCCGCTCACCACCCCGGTCGACGTGCGGATCACATCCTGCAGCCGGCCGTCCACCGACGCCAGCCGGGGGAACGGGCGTCCGCACGGGCACGGCGCGTCGGCCGGGCCCGCCGTGCCGATGTCACCGATTTCGTACCGGACGAACGGATTCGCCGCGTTGTGCATGTCCGTGATCACGATGCGGCCTTCCTCGCCCTCAGCGACCGGCTGACCGTTGTCGTCGACGACTTCGACCAGCAGATTGTCGCTCGCCACGTGATAGCCCTCGTGCCGGTAGCATTCCATGCCCACGCTCATGAACTCACGCGAGCCGTAGGACATGTACACTTCCCCCACCAGGTGCTCCTGCAACAACTCGCGGTGGCCGGGCTGGAGTCCCTCGGCCGCGCTCACCATCGCGCGCGGTTTCCAGAGCAGCACCCCGGGATGGTCGCGCACGTAGCGGGCGAGGTCGACCAGCATGCTGGTATAGCCCACCAGCGCGTGCGGCTTCAGATGGTTGATCAGTTCGATGCACGTGAGGCGCTCCGCGTCGCTGAATTCCTTGAATGCATCGAAATAGGCGCGCCGCTGGAGCACCAGATGCACGTAGCGCTTGACGGCTTCCGAGAGCGGGGCGCGGTCGTGGTCCGCCGCCCAGACGTGCAGACTCTTGCGCCCTTCCTCGGCGCCGCCCCACGAATAGCTCCGGTCCATCACCGCGGTGCGCCACTCGTAGCTCTCGCGGGTCACGTGGAAGCGGACCGGGAGCGACGTCGATCCGCTGGTCTGGTGCGCATAGAGCGAGTCCTGGGGCCGCTCCTGCTGCGCGAAAAACTCGCGCTGGTCGTGCCGTGTCCATACCGGGAGCTCCTCGGGCCGGACGATCTTACCCGGCGCCGGCAG
>Ga0184629_10000376_pt1 | contig 19833 bp, 23 predicted proteins | sample PLM4_32_b1_FD_133158 | JGI IMG/M metagenome (GOLD analysis project Ga0184629, IMG submission 133158) | Groundwater sediment microbial communities from an aquifer in East River, Colorado, USA - PLM4_32_b1 | ecosystem: Environmental > Terrestrial > Soil > Riparian zone | place: USA: East River... | reverse complement strand
GAGATGGCGCACCAGGAGTTCGGCGTGCGGCTGCTGGAGCGCGTGAAGGCGGACTTGGAAGCCGTGGGCCTGGTGGAGCAGTTTCCCAAGCTCGAGGGCCGGCAGATGGTGATGGTGCTGGCGCCGAAGAAGAAGGGCGTGCCACCCAAGGCGAAGCCGAAAGAAGCGAAGGAACCGAAGGAACCGAAGGAAGCGAAGGTCAAGAAGGAAGCAACCGCGAAACCCGCCGCAGCGACCTAGCGGTCGCCGCGAGTACAAGTGATGGCCGTGGCTTCAAGCGTCCGCAAGGCGGGCCGCCCGGCGTCAGGCTAAAACAGAAGGAGCAGTGCCGTGCCCAAGGTAAAGTCGAAGAAGTCCGCCGCCAAGCGGTTCAAGGTCCGCTCTTCCGGCAGCATCAAGCGCTCGCGGGCCTACATGCGCCACATCCTCACCAAGAAGTCCACCAAGAGGAAGCGCCACCTGCGCGGCACGACGGAAGTGCACGCCACCAACAAGCGGGCAGTGCGCGCCATGCTGCCGTACTCGTCGTAAGGAGCGCGCCATGCCAAGAGTCAAGCGTGGAGTCACGGCGCGCGCGCGCCACAAGAAGGTCCTGAAGCAGGCGAAGGGCTTCCGCGGCCGCCGGGGCAACGTCTACCGCATCGCCAAGGAAGCGGTGATGAAGGCAGGGCAGTACGCCTACCGCGACCGCCGCAACCGCAAGCGCAGCTTCCGCGCACTGTGGATCGCGCGCATCAACGCCGCGGTGCGCGAGTTGGGCATGAGCTATTCGACGTTCATGGCCGGCCTGAAGCGCGCGAACATCGAGATCGACCGCAAGGTGCTCGCCGATCTGGCGGTGCTGGACAAGCCCGCGTTCGCCAAGATCGCCAGCCAGGTCAAGGCCAGCCTCACCCACTGACCCCGTAGCGGGAGCCGCGGGGATGCAAGACGCCGACCGCATCGTCGAGCGCGCGCTCACGGAGTTCCGCGCCGCCGCCGACCCGTCGTCGCTCGAGAACACCAAGGCGCGCTTTCTCGGCAAGAACGGCGAGCTGACCGCGCTGCTCAAGACCCTCGGCGCGCTCGCGCCCGAGGAACGTAGGAACGCCGGGGCGCGCATCAACGCCGCGAAGGAGCGCATCGAGCAGGCGCTCGACGCGCGCCGCGCCGAGCTCGCCGGCGCGCAGTTGCGCTCGCGCCTCGCCGAGGAGGCGCTCGACGTCACGCTGCCCGCACGCGGCCGCGGCCGCGGCGGCATCCATCCGATCATCCGCACGTGGCAGAGGATCGAGGCCATTTTCGGCTCGATCGGCTTCGACGTCGCCGACGGACCGGAGATCGAGACCGACTGGTACAACTTCACCGCGCTGAACAACCCGGAGAACCATCCGGCGCGCTCCATGCAGGACACGTTCTACGTGGACCTGAAAGACGCGCAGGGGCTGCCGCTGCTGCTGCGCACGCATACCAGCCCGATGCAGGTGCGCTACGCGCGGCAGCACCGCCCGCCGATCAAGGTGATCGCGCCGGGTCGCACCTACCGCGTGGACTCGGACGCCACGCACTCGCCGATGTTCCACCAGGTCGAGGGGCTGTGGATCGACGAGGACATCAGCTTCGCGGACCTGAAGGGCGTCTACACGGACTTCCTGCGCCGCTTCTTCGAGTCCGACGCGCTCGAAGTGCGCTTCCGCCCGTCCTACTTCCCGTTCACCGAGCCCTCCGCCGAGATCGACCTGCAGTTCGCCGCCGGGCCCCTGAAGGGACGCTGGCTGGAGCTGTCGGGCGCCGGTCAGGTGCATCCGCAGGTGGTGCGCAACTTCGGGCTCGACCCGGAGCGCTACATCGGCTTCGCTTTCGGCTCGGGGCTGGAGCGCCTGACCATGCTGCGCTATGGCATCGACGACCTGCGCCTGTTCTTCGACGGCGACCTGCGTTTCCTGCGGCAGTTCGCATGAACGTCCCCGAGCACTGGCTGAGGAGCTTCTGCAATCCGTCACTGAAGACGGAGAAGCTCGCGCACCTTCTGACCATGTCTGGCCTCGAGGTCGAGGCCTGCACGCCGGTGGCGCCGCCGTTCAGCGGCGTGGTGGCGGGCGAGATCCTGTCCGTCGCGCGCCACCCCGGCGCCGACAAGCTCACGGTGTGCATCGTGAACGCGGGCAGGGAGAAGCTGCAGGTGGTCTGCGGCGCGCCCAACGTGCGCGCCGGGATGAAGGCGCCGCTCGCGCTGGTGGGAACGGAACTGGGAGGCGTCGAGATCAAGGCGGCCATACTGCGCGGCGTCGAAAGCCACGGCATGCTCTGCTCCGCCAGGGAGCTAGGCCTGTCGGAGGACCATTCCGGCCTGCTCGAGCTGCCGGCGACGGCGAAGCCGGGCGAGGACGTGCGCAGGCTTCTGGACCTGGACGAGCAGGTGCTGACCTTCAAGCTGACGCCGAACCGCGCCGATTGCCTGTCGGTGCTCGGTATCGCCCGCGAAGTCTCGGCGCTCACGCGCGCGAAGCTCGCCTCGCCCGCGATCAAGCCGGTCGCGCCGAAGAGCAAGGTAAAGCAGGCCTTCAGGATCACGCACGCCGAAGGTTGCGGACGCTTTGCCGGGCGCGTGATCCGCGGGGTGAACGCGGCTGCGCCAACGCCGCGTTGGATGCGCCAGCGCCTGGAGCGCGCCGGCCAGCGCTCGATCTCCGCTCTGGTGGACGTCACCAACTACGTGATGCTCGAGCTCGGCCGGCCGCTGCACGTCTACGACCAGGACAAGCTCAAGGGCGCGATCGACGTACGCTGGGGCCACAAGGGCGAGAAGCTGCTGCTGCTGAACGGGCAGGAAGTCGAGGTGGATGCCACGGTGCTGTGCATCACCGATGAGTCGGGCCCGATCGGCCTCGCCGGCATCATGGGGGGGGAATCCACCAAGGCCGAGACCTGCACGCAGAACATCTTTCTCGAGTCGGCGTTCTTCTTTCCCGATGCCGTCGCCGGGCGCGCGCGGCGCTACAACTTCACGAGCGACGCCGCGCACCGCTTCGAGCGCGGCGTGGATTTCAGCAACAACGTCGACGGCATCGAGCGCGCCACGCAGCTGATCCTCGAGATCTGCGGCGGCGAGCCCGGGCCGGCGGTGGACCTGGTGAAGCGCCTGCCGAAGCGCAAGCCGGTGCGCATGCGCGTGGCGCGCGCGCAGAAGGTGATCGGCATCCCGGTGACGGAGAAGGAGGTCGGCAGCGTGTTCAAGCGCCTCGGCCTGCCCTTCAGCCGCAAGGCGGGCAGCTTCACGGTGACCCCGCCCAGTTTCCGCTTCGACCTCGAGATCGAGGAGGACCTGATCGAGGAGGTGGCGCGCGTGCACGGCTTCGAGCGCATCCCCGCGCTGCCGCCGCGCGCCCCGGCGGCGATGGCGGCGGCGGCGGAAGTGCGGCGTTCGCTGCACGCGTTGCGCGAGCGCCTGGCGGCCTGCGACTACCAGGAAGTGATCACCTTCAGCTTCGTCGAGCCACAGTGGGAAGCGGATCTCGCGGGCGAGGCGAATCCCATCCGGTTGCTCAATCCGATCGCGAGCCAACTGTCGGTGATGCGCACCACGCTGCTCGGCGGGCTGCTAGCCGGCGTACGCTACAACGCTGCGCGCAAGCTGCCGCGCATCCGTCTGTTCGAGGTCGGCCGGGTGTTTCTGCGCGACGCGACGGCCAAGGACGGACCGCTCGAAGTGGCCGGGCTGCGCCAGCCCACGCGCATTGCCGCCGTGGCATGCGGGCCGGCCATCGAGGAACAGTGGGGCATCCCCAGCCGGCCGGTGGACTTCTTCGATCTCAAGGCAGATGTCGAAGTGCTCACTTACCCACGCGTGGCGAGCTTCCAAGCGGCCGCGCACCCGGCTTTCCATCCCGGGCGCTCGGCAAGGATCCTGGTGGAGGGGCGTGAGGTCGGCTGGATTGGCGCGCTGCATCCGCAATGGCAGCAAAAATACGATATTTTTCAATCTGTTGTGTGCTTCGAGGTGGACGCCGCCACCATCCAGGACATACCGCTGCCCAAGCCGTCGATTCCATCGCGTTTTCCCCCTGTGACGCGGGATATAGCGCTGCTAGTGGACGCCAACATCTCCGTACAAGCCTTATTGGACGCCATCGCCGACGAAAAGCCGGCCATCGTGCAAGAGGTGCGATTGTTCGACCTCTACCAGGGCCAAAACCTGCCTGCCGGGAAAAAAAGCCTTGCTTTCCGGGTAGTTATGCAAGATACTGAACGAACCCTCACGGATGCGGAGGCCGACTCGGCGCGAGACGCGCTGGTTGCGCTGTGGGGTCGTCGTTTCACCGCGACACTCCGGACATAAATAAAGAAATCAGGGAGTTGCGATGACTTTGACCAAGGCCGAACTGGCCGACCTGCTATTCGAGAAGGTCGGCCTGAACAAGCGCGAGGCCAAGGACATGGTGGAGGCGTTCTTCGAGGAGATCCGCGGGGCCCTCGAGCGCGGCGAAAGCGTCAAGCTTTCCGGGTTCGGCAACTTCCAGTTGCGCGACAAGCCGCAGCGTCCCGGCCGCAACCCCAAGACCGGCGAAGAGATCCCGATCAGCGCCCGCCGTGTCGTCACCTTCCATGCCAGCCAGAAACTGAAGGCAATGGTGGAAAAGGCGCGTCATGGAAAGCCGCAGCCCCAGCAAGAAGGCTGAGCTGCCGCCGATCCCGGCGAAGCGCTACTTCACAATCGGTGAAGTGAGCGAGCTGTGCGGCGTCAAGCCGCACGTGCTGCGCTACTGGGAGCAGGAATTTACGCAGTTGAAGCCGGTCAAGCGCCGCGGCAACCGGCGCTACTACCAGCACCACGAGGTCCTGCTGATCCGGCGCATCCGGGAGCTGCTGTACGAAGAGGGCTTCACCATCAGCGGTGCCCGCAACCGGCTCGACCACGCCATGAGCTCCGACGAACGCACTGAAGCGCCGGCGCGCGGCGAGCGCGCCGCGGGGACGGCGGCCGGCGCGGACCTCGCCGCCATCAAACGCGAACTGCGCGCGCTGCTGGAAACCCTGCGCGCCTGATAAGATTCGCCTTCTCGGGGCGTAGCGCAGCCTGGTAGCGTACCTGCATGGGGTGCAGGTGGTCGCGAGTTCAAATCTCGCCGCCCCGACCAATCCTCCTTCTGTGACGGCTTTGCGCGCCGGCGTGCGGTCAGGCGCGGCCCGCGCGCTTCTTCATCCAGTGCGCTGCCAGCGCGATCAAGCCGACGAGCGGCGCTCTTGCCTGCTGCAGCGCGCTGCCCTGCGCTGCCGAAGAGTGGTCGCGCATCGCCGTGCTCATCTCGTTGAAGCCCGCGGGCAGGGCCTCCGCGCCGTAGCTGGCGGGGTCGTTGTTTCCCTTCGCCATGTTCCGGTCCATCAGCGGTGCGCGCGCGATTCCGGCTGCCGGTCGGCCAGGCCCGAACGCTGCGGCGCCAGCCCCGGCTCGATCTGCGCCAGCTTCGCGCACGCGAGGCAAAGGAACGTGTCCAGCTCGAGCAGCTCGGGCGCCGGCGCGACGCCGGCGCCATGCAGGGACGCGAATTGCCCATGCACCGCGTCGCAGATTCTTTGCAGGTCGGCGGGTCGGTAAAGCGGGGTCGGCTGGAGGTCTGCGTCGAAAGGCGCCCAGCCGCCGTCGATCCGCTGCAGGTCGGCGACGCGCGCCTTCGGCCAGGCGGCCAGGTAGCTGCGCACTGCGGTGATGACATCCGGGGCGCTCCGGGCCCCTGCCAGGAGGCTCGCACAGCGACTTGCATCCTTCGATGAATCGAACGCGTGTTCGGTTGCATTCATCGCATCCTCCGTGCGCGCGGCGCGTGCTGCGAATCCATTCAACTCCAAGAGCGCGCTACACGGTGTAAATGTATGCAAGGCGATCGCGCGCGCCGCTGCGCGCGGCGGCGGCCCGCTCGCAAAATTCTGTTAGAGTCCCCCGCACCCGAGCGGGCAGATAGGGCGGCACTCTGCGGTGGCGTTGAAGGGCGTGCGAGGAGGACGGCCGGATGGTGAAGGACAAGGTGGTGGTGGTGACCGGTGCAGGCGGCGGCATCGGCCGCGACTTCGCCCTGCTGTTCGCCACGCACGGCGCCAAGGTAGTGGTGAACGACCTCGGCACCTCGGTGGCGGGTGAGGGCACGAGCAGCGGCCCGGCGGAGAAGGTGGTGGACGCGATCCGCGCCAAGGGCGGCGAGGCCGTGGCGAGCACCGACAGCGTCGCCGACTGGGAGTCGGCCAACCGCATCGTCAAGACCGCCATCGACGCGTTCGGGCGCATCGACTGCGTGGTGAACAACGCCGGCATCCTGCGCGACCGCTTCTTCTTCAACATGTCGGTGGAGGAGTGGAAGGCCGTCATCGACGTGCACCTGAACGGCTCCTTCTACGTCTCGCGCGCGGCGGCGCCGTACTTCAAGAGCCAGAACTCGGGCTGCTACGTCAACATGACGTCCACCTCGGGACTGATCGGCAACCTCGGCCAGGCCAATTACTCGGCGGCCAAGCTCGGCATCGCCGGGCTGTCGAAGTCGATTGCGCTCGACATGGCGAAGTACAAGGTGCGCTCGAACTGCATCGCGCCCTTCGCCTGGAGCCGCATGATCGGCTCGATCCCCACCGAGACGCCGGACCAGAAGGCGCGCGTGGAGAAAATGAAGGTCATGGAAACGGCCAAGATCGCGCCGCTTGCAGTGTTTCTCGCAAGCGATGCTGCGCAGGACGTCTCCGGCCAGATCTTCGCCGTGCGCGCGAACGAACTGTTCCTCATGTCGCAGAGTCGCCCGATCCGCTCGGTGCATCGCGCGGGCGGCTGGACGCCACGGGACATCGCCGAGCACGGCATGCCGGCGCTCAAGCACAGCTTTTTCCCTCTCGACCGCACCCAGGACGTGTTCACGTGGGATCCGCTGTAGCCGACACGGCCTACGCGGACCTGCGCGAGGGCGTGCGCGCCCTGTGCGCGCAGTTCGACTCCGCCTACTGGCAGAAGGTGGACGAGGCGCGCGCCTATCCGGAGGCCTTCGTCGACGCGCTGACCAAGGCGGGTTGGATGTCGGCGCTGATCCCGGAGCAGTACGGCGGCTCGGGACTCTCGCTCACCGAGGCCACGGTGATCATGGAGGAAGTCTCGCGCTCGGGCGGCAACGCCGGCTGCTGCCACGGGCAGATGTACAACATGAACACGCTGCTCAGGAACGGCTCGGACGCGCAGAAGAAGAAGTACCTGCCGAAGATCGCCTCGGGCGAGCTGCGCATGCAGGCGATGGGCGTGACGGAGCCGACCGCCGGCACCGATACGACGAGAATCAAGACCGTGGCGGTGAAGAAGGGCGACCGCTACGTGGTCAACGGCCAGAAGGTGTGGACCTCGCGCCTGCAGCACTCTGACCTGTTGATCCTGCTCGCGCGCACCACGCCGCTCGCCGAGGTGAAGAAGAAGTCCGACGGCATGTCGGTGTTCCTGGTGGAAAAGAAGGCGGCGCTCGGCAAGGGCCTCACCATGCGCCCGATCCGCAACATGGTGAACCACGAGACCAACGAGGTGTTCCTCGACAACCTCGAGATCCCGGCGGAGAACCTGATCGGCGAGGAAGGCAAGGGCTTCAGGTACATCCTCGACGGCCTGAATGCCGAGCGTATCCTGATCGCCGCGGAATGCATCGGCGACGGCTACTGGTTCGTCGAGCGCGCCACGAACTACGCCAAGGAGCGCGTGGTGTTCGAGCGCCCGATCGGGCAGAACCAGGGCGTGCAGTTCCCCATCGCCGAGAGCTACATGGAGATCGAAGCCGCCAACCTGATGCGCTACAAGGCGGCGGCACTGTACGACGCCAAGCAGCACTGCGGGGCGGAGGCGAACATGGCCAAGCACCTCGCGGCCAAGGCCTCCTGGGAGGCGGCCAATGTCTGCCTGCAGACGCACGGGGGCTTCGGCTTCGCCGCCGAGTACGATGTGGAGCGAAAATTCCGCGAGAGCCGGCTGTACCTCGTGGCGCCGATCTCGACGAACCTCATCCTGTCCTACGTCGCCGAGCACGTCCTGGGGCTGCCGCGATCGTTCTGACCGTGGTCGGCTAGAATCGGACGATCAGCGATGCGCATCCTGGTCTCCAACGACGACGGTTACTTCTCCCCGGGAATCGCGCTGCTCGCGGAGCACCTCGGTGCCCTCGGCGAAGTGACCGTGGTGGCGCCCGAGCGCGACCGCTCCGGCGCCTCCAATTCCCTCACGCTCGACCGTCCCCTGTCGGTGCGGCGCGCGCCGAACGGGTTCTATTTCATCAACGGCACGCCCACCGACTGCGTGCACCTGGCGGTCACGGGGTTGCTCGACTTCCTGCCCGACATGGTGGTCTCGGGCATCAACCTGGGCGCGAACATGGGCGACGACACCATCTACTCGGGCACCGTGGCCGCGGCGACGGAGGGTTTCCTGCTCGGCATTCCTTCCCTCGCGGTTTCGCTCGCCAGCAGGGAGGCCAAGCACCTGGAGTCCGCGGCGCGAATCGCCCGCCAGCTGGTGGAGCGTTTCGGGCGCGCGCCGTTCGGCCAGCCGGTCCTGCTCAACGTGAATGTGCCCGACGTGTCGCCGCAGGCGCTCGGCCCGCTTGAAGTGACGCGCCTGGGGCGGCGCCACAAGGCCGAGCCGGTGGAGAAGACGCGCACGCCGCGCGGCGAGACGGCCTACTGGATCGGCGCCGCGGGTGCCGCGGCGGACGCTGGGCCGGGCACGGATTTCCACGCCGTGGCGGCGAAGCGCGTTTCGGTGACGCCGCTGCAGGTGGACCTCACGCTGCACGGCCAGAGCGACATGCTGAGGCAGTGGCTGGCCCGGTGAACGCGCGCGGCCCGCACGGGGCGAGCGGCGTCGGCATGACCTCGCAGCGCACGCGCGCGCGCATGGTGGAGCGGCTGCGCGGCGAGGGCATCCGCGACGAGCAGGTGCTCGCGGCGATGGGCACGGTGCCGCGCCACCTGTTCGTCGACGAGGCGCTGGCGAGCCGGGCCTACGAGGACACCGCACTGCCCATTGGCTTTGGCCAGACCATCTCGCAGCCCTACGTGGTGGCGCGCATGGTCGAGGCGCTGCGCCAGGGGCGCAAGCTCGGCAAGGTGCTGGAGATCGGCACCGGCTGCGGCTACCAGGCGGCCGTGCTGACCGGGCTGGCGGACGAGGTGTACTCGGTCGAGCGCATTCACGCGCTGCTCGAGCGCGCGCGCGTGAATCTTCGCGGACTGCGCCTGTCGAACCTGCGTCTGATGCACGGCGACGGCAACCTCGGGTTGGAGAAGGCGGCGCCCTTCGATTCGATTATCGTCGCGGCGGCGGCGCCGGAGTTGCCGCAGGCCCTCTTACGGCAACTGGCGCCGGGTGGCAGAATGGTGCTGCCCTTGAAATCGCCGGACGCGCCGCGCGGCGCGCAGCGCCTCGCGCTCTACGAGCGCGGCGCGCGCGGCATCACCGAGACGGTTCTTGAGGCCGTGCGTTTCGTGCCGCTGGAGACTGGAAAATTGTGACTTTTGACCGTTCGTGCCGGATCCTGTTTGCTTTCGCGGTGGTGCTCGCCGGCGGTTGCGGTTCCGTGTCGACGCAGGCGCCGGTGGATGACCGCCGGCCGGCGGCGGCCGCCAAGCCCGCGCCGCAAGCGGCGACGCCGGCGGCGACTCCCGCTGCACAAGCGGTGCCGGCCGGATCCTACGTGGTGAAGCGCGGCGACACGCTCTACAGCATCGCGCTCGAGCACGGCGCCGATTACCACGATGTCGCGCAATGGAACAAGCTCGACGACCCCACCAAAATCTCGGTCGGGCAGACGCTGCGCGTGGCGCCGCCGCCAGGCCAGCCCGCGGTGCAGGTCGGCGCGGCGCGCGGCGCCACGCCGCTCGAGGGGCGCCCGCTGGAGGGTGGGGCCAGCGTGCAGCAAGTGCAGGGCGACGGCGCGACCAAGACGGGACCCAAGGCGCTCCGGCTGCCGTATTCGGACCAGAACGTTGCGCTGCTGACCCAGGGGGACACTGCAGCCGCCGCCGCGGGGGCGACCAAGCCCGCCGCGGTCGCGGTTCCGCCGCTGGCGGCCGCCGCGGCCAAGCCCGAACCCGTCAAGCCCGCCGCCGTGGAGCGCGATCCGGACGCGATCGACTTCATCTGGCCCGCGAAAGGCAGCCTGCTCGCGGGGTTCGAGAACCCGAACAGCAAGGGCGTGGACATCGGCGGCAAGCCCGGCGACCCGGTGGTCGCCGCGGCGGGGGGGCAGGTGCTGTACACCGGCACTGGCATCCGCGGCTTCGGCAAGCTCATCGTGATCCGGCACGAGGGCGGCTTCAGCAGCGTATACGCGCACAACCGCGAGATCCTGGTGAAAGAGGGCCAGACGGTGGCGCGCGGCCAGCGGATCGCCGAACTGGGCGACACCGACGCCGACCGGCCGAAGCTGCACTTCGAGATCCGCAAGGCCGGCAAGCCGGTGGACCCGCTCAAGTACCTGCCCGGCGGCAAACCTTCCTGAATTCCTACCTGGCGGCGCCCGCCTTGGTGCGGGCGGCGCGCAGCGCCTCCGCCAGATCGGACACCGCTACTCCGTAGAACACGTTGCGGTTGTAGCGTGTGAGCACGTAGAGGTTGTGCATCCCGAGCCGGAACTCGTCCGGCCGCTGTGGCGACTGCAGCACGAGCAGCGCGGCGCGCGTGTCCGCCGGGAGCGCCGTGCCGCGCGCCTCGACCCCGGCCTGCGTGAGTTCCTCCAGCGAATGGCGCGGCAACGGATTGCCGTCGGCGTAGGCGCCGTGAGCGCTGCCGTTCACGCGCGCCACGCGCTGCACCGGCTCGCCGGCGCGCCAGCCGTGGCGCTTGAGGAAATTGCCGACGCTGCCGACGGCATCCGCGGCATTGCCGCGCAGGTCGGAAACGCCGTCGCCGTCAAAGTCCACGGCGTAGTTCAGGTAGCTGGTGGGCATGAACTGAGGGATGCCGATCGCCCCGGCGTAGGAGCCCTTGACCGAGAACACGTCGAGCTCCATTTCACGCGCGAACACGAGGTAGTTCTCCAGTTCGCCGCGGAAGTAGGGCGCCCGCGGCGGATAGTCGAAGGCCAGCGTGGCGAGCGCGTCGATGACGCGCCAGCGGCCGGTGTTGCGGCCGTAGAACGTCTCCACGCCGAGGATCGCGACGATGATCTCCTCGGGGACGCCGTAGGTGCGCTGCGCGCGCTCGAGCGCGGTGCGATGCTCGCGCCAGAAGCCGAGGCCGTGCTTCACCAGACGCTCGTTAACGAAGGTGGTGCGGAACTCCTCCCACGAGCGCGACATTGCGGCGGGCTGGGCCTGCATCGCGGTGAGTACGCCGTCTTCCCGGCGCGCGCGCGCGAAGACGGCGCGCAACTCGTCCTCGTGGAAGCCATGCCGCTCGACAAGCTCGCGGATGAAGGTCTCGACCTCCGGGCGCTCGGCGAACGGGACCGGCTCGGCGCGCGCGGCGCCGCAGGTCAGCGCCGCGAGCAGTGCGAGGGTGGTGGCGGCCCGGTTCATGCGAGCCGCAGCGCACGCACGCGGCGCTCGAGTTCGGTGACCTGCTCGCGCGTTGGCGAGCGGCCGTAGCGCAGGACGAGGTACAGCGCGGCGATGGTCTGGATTGCGGCGCCGGCTGCGGGCAGGCGACCGGCCGCGCGCGCGGCGTAGTCACGCGGGCCCTCGTGCGGCGCGCGCGCCACGCCCCGGGCGCCCAGCTTGCGGCAGAACGCCTGCCAGGCGCGCTGCACGCGGTCGGGGCGCGCCAGGCGGCGCAGCGACCACGCGAGCAGCACGAGCGTGAACACGCCCAGCACCGAGGCCATGGCGGCGGTGAGGCCGCGCCAGTCGGTGTCGCGCATGCCGAGGCTCGCCATCAGGTCGCGCTGGCGCTCCTGGCTGTAGGCCAGCACCATCACATTCCAGCGGTGCGCCAGCGCCTCCCAGTTGTGGCGCACCGAGCGCAGCCACTCCAGTTGGGGCCGGATAAGCAGCGGCAGCGGCTCGCCTGCGCGCACCGCGCGCGCGAGGCCGGATTCGATCCTGCCGGGAACCGCCGCCGCGGTCGGGTCGACACGCAGCCAGCCGCGGCCGGCCACGAATACCTCGGCCCAGGCGTGGGCGTCGGACTGGCGCACGGTGATGATGCGGTCCACCGTGTTCACCTCGCCGCCCTGGTAGCCGGTTACCACGCGCGCGGGCAGGCCCGCGGCGCGCATGAGGAACACGAACGCGGAGGAGAAATGCTCGCAGAACCCGGCCTGGGTCTGGAACAGGAACTCGTCCACCGGGTCGTGCCCGAGCAGCGGGGGCTCGAGCGTGTAGGTCAGGCCGGCGCTGCGGATGTAGTCGAGCGCGCGCAGCAGCACCTCGGCGCCGTCGCGCGCGCCGCGTCGCCATTCGGCCGCCAGTGCGCGCGCGCGCGGATTCCCGCTCTCCGGCAGCAGCAGAGCGCGCTCAAGCAGGCCACGGCGCTCGCGCAGCGCGGAGGGCGCGTCCGCCAGCGAGGCGAGCGCATAGCGCAGTCGGCTGCGCACGGGCGAGGCCGCCACGATCATGCCGTCGCTGGTGAGGCGCGCGCGCTCGGGCAGGCTGGCGGCGGTCTCGAGCGCGAACAGCCAGTTGCGGTTGTGCACTTCCAGCGTCACCACGTACTCGAAGCGGCTGCCGCCGCCCGGCGCCTCGAATTGCTCGATCCAGTTCTGCCCCATGCTCCAGGTGCGCCCGTCGAAGTCCCACAGCACCGGCCCGCGCCAGTAGCGCTGGCGGGGCGCGGGCGTGTCCCCCTGGAACTCGGCGCGGAAGGCGACGGCGTCCGACTGCGCGAGCTGCGACAGGTTGCCGGGCGTCATGCTGTCCGACAGCCCGGTCACGCCCGAGTAGGCGTCCTGCGGCAGGCCCCACAGCGGGCCCTGCACGCGCGGAAACAGCAGGAACAGCACCAGCGCGGCGGGCGCGGCGTGCGCGAGCAGCAGCCCCGCGGTGCGCAGGTTGGCGCGCAGCGACCGCTGCGGGGCCGAGAAGCCGACCAGGGTGCAGGTCACCACGAGCAGCGCCGCGCACATCAGCGCCGCGGTGGGGATGCTCTGCGTGTAGAGCAGGTTGGTGACGATCAGGAAATAGCACAGGAAGGCGAGCACCGCGCCGTCGCGGTGCGTGCGCATCTCGAGCAGCTTGAGCCCGGAGAACAGGACCAGCAGCACGATGCCGGAAGTGCGGCCGACCAGCGTGCGGTACTCGAAATACACCGCGGCCAGCGACAGCGCCGCCACTGCGAGCACCAGCCAGCGCGAGGGCATGGCGGCGCGGCTCAGCGCGATCTGCGTGCGCCAGGCGTACAGCCCGACCGTCAGCAGCGTCAGCCACCAGGGCATGCGCAGCGCATGCGGTCCCGCGACCAGCAACAGCGCGAGCAGCAGCCCGCCGAGGTCGCGCAGCGACACCACGCGCATCTCGGGGGCGAGGGGATGGGCGGCGGTCATGCGCCGGGATGCAGCGCGAGGGCCTGCAGGCAGGCGCTGCGATGTGCGTCGCCCCGCCCCGGGGCGAGTTCCAGGCCGGGCAAGCGCAGCCCGTAGGCCGCGCCAGCCTGTTCGGCGCCAAGCACCCAGCCGGCCAGCCGCGACAGGCGCTGCTCGGCATCAGCCGTCCCGCGCAGATGCGACCAGTCGAGCCACAGCTCCACGCCTGCCGCGCCACTGAACTGTTTGGTCAGCATGGCATCGGACCGCGCTGCCGCTTTCCAGGCGACGTGGCGCGGCGAATCGGAGGGCTGGTAGTCGCGCAGGCCGGAGAAATCGTCGCTGCCTTGTGCGTACGCTCGCGCCGCGCCCGCCGCGGCGATCGCTGCAGGTGCGGGCAGCGGCGTGCGCTCCGGGCGCGGGTAGACGAGGCAGCGCGAATCGGGCTCGACGTAACTCCAGGCGCGGAACAAACCCAGCGGAAAGCGTGTCTCGAGCATCACGCGCCCGAGCGGCAGCCAGCCGCGCCTTTGCGCCGGCACCGCCAGCACGGCTTCGCCGAGTGCGCCGGCCGGCACATCGAGCACCACCTGCGCGCCCGAGCCTGTGTGCCGCGCAAGGAGCGCGGGCCGGTCGTAGTGCGCGCGGTTGTCGAGCAGCAGGCGGAACTGCGCCGTTTCGCCGGCGAACACCGACTCGGCGCGCGCCGTGCTGACCGCCAGGCGCGCGAGGTTACGCGTGGTGTGCACCATGCCCGCGATCCCCATCCCGGCAAGGAGGAAGGTGAGTGCGAAGCCGAGCTGCAGGGCGTAGTTGATCGAACCGACGAGCAGGATGCCGAGCGTGGCGGCGTAGATCCACCCCAGGCGCGTGGGCACGATGTACACACGGCGGTGACCCAGGACCACCGTGCCGCGCTCCAGAGGCGCGTAGCCGTAGAACCAGTTGCGCAGGCGCGAAGCGGAGAGCAGGGCGCGCATCAGCCTCAGCTGGTGGCGCCCTGGTAGCCCCAGCGCACTTTCCAGGCCACGAGCACGGCGCGCGGGTATTCCGGCCGCCCGAGGCTGCCGTTGTAGCGACCGAGCGCGCGGTAGTAGTCGCCCTTTTCCACGTCGAGGTAGTGCCTGAGGATCACGCAGCCGTAGCGCAGGTTGACGCGCAGGTGGAAAAGGTTCTGTCCCGGCCGGCCGATCACTTTGACCCAGAACGGCATCACCTGCATGTAGCCGCGTGCGCCCGACCGCGACACCGCGTACTTGCGAAAGGCGCTTTCCACCTCGATCACGCCGAGCACCAGCTGCGGATCGAGCCCTGCGCGCTGCGCCTCGAAGTGCACGGTGCGCAGCAGATCGATGCGCTCCTTGCGGTCGGCGATGCGCTTCTCCAGGCGCCGCGACATCTCCATGATCCACTGCTGGCCGCTTTCGCTGTCGCGGAACGCGAGCTCCGGCACCGAGCGGTCGGCGATCGCCGCCGAGAGCCTGGTGCGCACGCTCTGGGCGAGCTCCTCGTAGACCTGCGCGCCCGCGTGAGCCGCTGCCGGGCACAGCAGCGCGATGCTCAGCGCTGCGGCGAGGGCGCGGGTGACGCTCATGCCGCCGCGAGGCGCTCCCTGAGGAAGGCGGTCACGCCGGCGAGCGGCACGGCCTGCGGCTGTGGCGCAGTGCGCGCCTTGTACTCCGCCTCGCCGGCGGCGAGGCCGCGTTCCGACAGCACGATGCGGTGCGGGATGCCCACCAGGTCCATGTCGGCGAACAGCACCCCGGCACGCTCGTCGCGGTCGTCCATCAGCACGTCGATGCCGGCTGCGCGCAGCTCCGCGTACAGCAGGTCCGCGGCGGCGCGCACCTTCTCGTTCTTGCGGTAGGCGATTGGCACCAGGCAGGCGGCGAAGGGGGCCATCGGCACGGGAAACACGATGCCGCGCTCGTCGTGGCTCTGCTCGATGGCCGCGGCCACCACGCGCGTCACGCCGATGCCGTAGCAGCCCATTTCCATCGGCTGCGCGGCGCCCTTGTCGTCGAGCACCGTGGCCTTCATCGCCTCGGAGTACTTGGTGCGCAACTGGAATATGTGCCCCACCTCTATGCCGCGCTGGATGCGCAAGCTACCCCTGCCGTCGGGACTCGGGTCGCCCTCCATGACGTTTCTGATGTCGGCGACGAGCGAAGGTTCCGGCAGGTCGCGGCCCCAGTTGACGCCCGCCAGGTGCAGGCCTGCCTCGTTGGCGCCGCATACGAAGTCGCCCATCGCCGCCACAGTCCGGTCGGCGACCACGCGCACCCCTTGCACACCCACCGGCCCAATGTAGCCGGCTGGCCCGCCCAGCGCGGGCAGGATCTCCGCTTCGGTGGCGAAGCGAAACTGGCCGATGCTCTTTTGCGCCTTGACCTCGTTCAGCACGTGGTCGCCGCGCACGAGGAGCAGGTGGAGCGCCTCGTCGTGCATCACGGCGATCGCCTTCACCGTGCGCTCGAGCGGCAGTCCGAGCAGCGCAGCGACGTCCTCGCAGCGCGTCTTGCCCGGCGTCGGCACCCTGCGCATCGTTTCGGCGGGCGCGGGCCGCGGCGCGCGCGGCGCCAGCGCCTCCGCCAGCTCGACGTTGGCGGCGTAGTCCGAATCCGGGCAGTAGGCGATCGCGTCCTCGCCTGAGTCGGCGAGCACCTGGAACTCGTGCGAGCCGGTCCCGCCGATCGCCCCGGTGTCCGCCGCCACCGCGCGGAACTTCAGCCCCAGGCGCGTGAAGATGCGGGTGTAGGTGTCGTACATGCTGCGGTATTCGCGCTCCAGGTCTGCATAATCGGCGTGGAACGAGTAGCCGTCCTTCATGACGAACTCGCGCCCGCGCATCACGCCGAAGCGCGGCCGGCGTTCGTCGCGGAATTTGGTCTGGATCTGGTAGAAGTGCACCGGCAGCTGGCGGTAGCTCTTCAGCTCGGCGCGCGCCAGGTCGGTGATCACTTCCTCGGAGGTGGGCTGGATGACGAAGTCGCGCTCGTGCCGGTCCTTGAAGCGCAGCAGCTCCGGCCCATAGGCCTGCCAGCGTCCCGATTCCTGCCACAGCTCGGCGGGCTGCACCGCCGGCATCACCAGCTCGATGGCGCCGGCGCGGTCCATCTCCTCGCGCACGATGGCCTCCACCTTGCGCAGCACGCGTACGCCCAGCGGCAGCCACGTGTAGATGCCGGCTGCGAGGCGCCGGATGTAGCCCGCGCGCAGCATCAGCCGGTGGCTCACGAGTTCCGCGTCGGCGGGAGCCTCCTTGATCGTACCGAGATGGAATCGCGATGTGCGCATCGGTGGGCCGCCGCGTTGTGTTTGCCGTGCGCCTGTGAAAAAATGCGGAGGAATTCTAACTTAGGTGGTGTCGCCATGCTCGACCGCGACGGCTATCGTCCGAATGTCGGCATCATCCTCGCGAACAGCCGCAACGAGGTGTTCTGGGGCAAGCGCGTCAACCAGCACGCGTGGCAGTTTCCCCAGGGTGGCATCAAGCACGGCGAGGCGCCGGAGCAGGCGATGTACCGCGAACTGGAGGAGGAGACCGGCCTCCAGCCTGCGCACGTGCGCGTCCTGGGGCGCACGCGCCACTGGCTGCGCTACGAGGTGCCGGAGAAGTGGGTGCGGCGCGACTGGCGCGGCACTTACCGCGGGCAGAAGCAGATCTGGTACCTGCTGCGCATGGTAGGCCGCGACTGCGACATCCGGCTGCGCACCAGCGACAAGCCGGAGTTCGACGCCTGGCGCTGGCACGACTACTGGGTACCGCTCGAAACGGTGATCGAGTTCAAGCGCGAGGTCTACCAGCAGGCGCTCACCGAGCTGCACCGCTACCTGGGCGCCGACCGGCGCGTGCGGCGCGCGGAGGCAACCACGCGCTGAGCGAGCGCACCGGGAAGGAGGCGTCATGGACAGGCAGTACCAGGATCTGGCGATCCGCGAGCTGGGCACGGGCGCGGGCTTCCGCCGCCCGCAGCAGCCGCAGGCGGCGCGCGTGACGCTCGAGTCGCCCGCGCTGGACGTGATGACCGACCTGGCGCGCGTCAGCCCGGCCACCATCCGGTCGCAGGCGCCGCTGGAGGGCGCCAACCACTTCATGATCTCGCGCGGCGTGCGCCTGCTGCTGGTGATCGACGTGCGCGACACGGTGCTCGGCGTGCTCACCGCGACCGACGTGTTGGGCGAAAAGGCGCTGCGCGTGGCGGCCGAGCGCGGCATCCGGCGCGGCGAGCTCACCGTCGCCGACCTGATGACGCCGGCTGAACAGGTGGAAGTGATCGAGTTCGCCGACGTGGAAGGCGCGCGCGTCGGCCACGTGCTCGAGACGCTGCGCCGCGCTGGCCGGCAGCACGCGCTGGTCGTGGATCACGACGTCGTCACGGCGAGTTCGCCGCTCGAGCGGCCGCTGCACCAAGCGATGGTGCGCGGCATCTTTTCGGTCTCGCAGCTCGCGCGCCAGCTCGGCCTGCTGCTGCCGCAGGCGGGCGAAGTCGCGCGCACCTTCGCCGAGATCGAGGCGGCGCTGGGGCATTGACGGGCGCGGCGCGAAATAGAGCTGGTCAATTGGTCGAATTGCGAAAATTGATTTGATATATGGTGGCCTGCGGCGTAACTTCGCAGCGCCAAGTACGGCATTACCTGCACAAGGAGACAGCGATGAAAGCACTCAAAGGCACCAAGACCCACCAGCACCTGAAGGACGCGTTCGCCGGCGAATCGCAGGCCAACCGCAGATACCTCTACTTCGCAGCGAAAGCCGACGTGGAAGGCCAGAATGACGTCTCGGCGCTGTTCCGCTCCACCGCGGAAGGCGAGACCGGGCATGCGCACGGGCACCTCGAGTACCTGGAGCAGGTGGGCGATCCCGCGACCAACCTGCCGATCGGCCGTACCCGGGACAACCTCAAGTCGGCGGTCGCGGGCGAGACGCACGAGTACACCGACATGTACCCGGGCATGGCCAAGGACGCGCGCGGCGAGGGCTTCACGGAGATCGCGGACTGGTTCGAGACGCTGGCCAAGGCCGAGCGTTCGCACGCCAACCGCTTCCAGAAGGCGCTCGACGCGCTCGCCGACTGATGATGGCTCGCATCGAGCACGGCAGCCTGCTGTCGCTCGAGGCTTACGCGCGCGAACGCAACGCGTTTCGCGCGCAGGTCATCGAGCACAAGAAGGTCCGCACGGTGGCCCTCGGGGATCACATCACGCTGATCTTCGAGGACGAGCTGACGATCCGCTACCAGATCCAGGAGATGCTGCGCATCGAGCGCATCTTCGAGGAGGACGGGATACGGCAGGAGCTGGACGCCTACAACCCGCTGGTGCCGGACGGCAGCAACCTGAAGGCCACCATGATGATCGAGTATCCCGATGTCGCGGAGCGCCAGCGCGCCCTGGCGCAGTTGAAGGGCATCGAGGACCGGGTATGGATGCAGGTGGGCGGGCTCGCCCGTGTGTACGCCATTGCCGACGAGGACCTCGAGCGCGAGAACGCGGAGAAGACCTCGGCGGTGCATTTCCTGCGCTTCGAGTTCGACGAAGGCATGCGCAAGGCGCTGCGTGGCGGCGCCCAGCTGCGGGTCGGCGTGGACCATCCGCAATATCAGGCGCAGGTCGTCACGCCGCCTGCAGTGCACGCAGCGCTCGCCGCAGACCTCGCCTGAGGCGCCTCGCCCCTCTGCTGTTTGTGCTTGCGGTGTTCTCTGGCGCCGCCGTGGCGCAGACGGGAATGGAACCCGGCAATACCGGCAAGAGCGACTGGGAGCTCGAGCAGGAAAAGCGCGCTTGGCGCGAGGCGGACGCGCCGCTGCCGCCGCCCCCCGGCACCGGCGAGCTGCTGCCGTTCTTCGTCAGTTCCGCATCGGACTTACGCTTCTTCATCGATGCCGCGTCGCTCGCGCCGAGCACCGACGGCGTGGTGCGCTATACCCTGATCGTGCGCAGCCCGCTCGGCACCGAGACCGTCAGCTACGAAGGCATCCGCTGTTCAACCGGCGAAGTGAAAACCTATGCATACGGGCGCGCGGACCGCACCTGGTCGGTGCGCCCCCGCGGCGCCTGGCGCCGCATCGAAACACGCAGCGTGCAGCGCTGGCACGACGCGCTGTGGCGCGAGTATTTCTGTCCCCGGGAGATACCGATCCGCAACGCGGCGGAAGGCATCTACGCGCTCAAGCGCGGCGGCCACCCGGCTAGCGGCGCCACGCCGCCGCGCGGATACTAGAGCAGCACGAGATTGTCGCGGTGGATGAGCTCGGGCTCGTCCACGTAGCCCAACGCCGCCTCGATCTCGCTTGAGGCCTTGCGCATGATGAGCCGCGCCTCCGCGGCGGAGTAGTTCACCAGGCCGCGCGCGATCTCGCGCCCGCCGGGCTCCAGGCAGGCGACT
>Ga0184629_10000375_pt1 | contig 19868 bp, 19 predicted proteins | sample PLM4_32_b1_FD_133158 | JGI IMG/M metagenome (GOLD analysis project Ga0184629, IMG submission 133158) | Groundwater sediment microbial communities from an aquifer in East River, Colorado, USA - PLM4_32_b1 | ecosystem: Environmental > Terrestrial > Soil > Riparian zone | place: USA: East River... | reverse complement strand
GCGGAAGGCAGTCGCGGTCATCACGTCGTAGAGCTCCGACTCCGGGCTGTCCTCGCTACGCTCGAGCTCGTTGCGGACCACCGGCATTTCGTCCGCGAGGTCCTTCTCGGTGAACAACGCGTTGCGCATCCGGTCGGCCTCCAGCTCGAGGGCGATCTCGGCGCGGTCGGCGGCGATCACGGCATAGTAGTTCGTGCGGTCGAACCAGGTGCTGGCGTTGTTGTCGCCGCCGTTGATCTTGAGGACCCGGTCGTACTCTCCCTTCCCGTACTTCGCCGTCCCCTTGAACATCATGTGCTCGAGCAGGTGGGCGAGCCCCGTCGTCCCGTACGACTCGTGCTTCGAGCCGGCCCGGTACCAGGCCGAGACGACCACGATCGGGGCGTGGTGGGCCTCGATCAGCAGCACCTTCAGGCCGTTGTCGAGGGTCGCCTCGGTGATCGGAGACGCCGCGGCGGGGGGGGGTACTGCCAGCACGGGCGGCAGGGGAGCGAGCAGGACGGACGCCAGGAGGAACGGTCGCAGAGGCAGGCGCATGGGAGCTCCATTGAAGGCAGGCGGCGGCTCGCCGCAGCGCGGGAAGTCTAGCACTTGCCCCCGCCCGGGGACGCAGAAAGACAGGCCTGGCGGCTTGATCTGGGCGCGCTGGCGGCGTAGGTTCGTCTCATGATTCCGCGCGTCACCTGGGGATTCTCGGCGAGGACCACCGCGCTGGTCGCAATCCTCGTCGCCGGGGTGGCCGCCATGCCCGCGGCGGCCCCGGGGACCCCGCGCGAGGCGCGCCGTTCGGGGGGACCCGCGCCGATCGCTCCGCTCCTGCTCGACACGATTGCCCGGGAGGGGGCGGCCGACGCGATTGTGGTCTTCGGCGAGCACGCCGACCTGCGGCGGGCGCGCGCGCTGGGAACGAAGCAGGCGCGCGGCCGGTTCGTGCACGAGGCGCTCACCGGCGCTGCCCGGCACGCCCAGGCGGGGTTGCGCGGCCGGCTCGAGGCGCGGGGGATCCCGTATCACTCCCATCACCTTGGCAACCTGCTCCGCGTCCGCGTCGACGCCGCCCTGCTGGAGGAGATCGCGGCGCGGCCGGAGGTCGAGCGCATCGACGCGGATCCGAAGGTCGCGCTCGAGGTCGAGGATGTGGCCGAGGGAATCGAGGCGACGGAGGGGATCGAATGGGGCGTTGACCGCGTCGCCGCCCCCCTGCTCTGGGGGATGGGGATCAGCGGCCAGGGGGTCGTGGTCGCGTCGGCCGACACCGGCGTCGAGTGGACCCACCCCGCGCTGAAGCCGCACTACCGCGGCTGGAACGGCGTGACCGCCTCGCACGACCGCAACTGGCACGACGCGATCGCCCCGAACGACGTGCCGATCGACGACCACAATCATGGCACCCACACGACCGGCACCATGGTCGGTGACGACGGCGGGACGAACCGGATCGGCGTCGCGCCGGGGGCCCAGTGGATCGCCTGCCGGAACATGGACCATGGCGTGGGGACCCCGGGGCGCTACATCGAGTGCTTCGAGTTCTTCCTCGCTCCCTACCCGTTCGGAGGGGACCCCGCGATCGACGGCGATCCCGATCTGGCGCCGGACATCATCAACAACTCCTGGGCGTGCCCGCCGTCGGAGGGGTGCAACCCCGACACGCTCGCCGGGATCGTCGAGACCCTGCGGGCCGCAGGGATCCTCGTCGTGGCGTCCGCGGGGAACAGCGGTCCCGGGTGCGGGTCGGTGGCGTACCCCCCGGCGATCTACGATGCCGCGCTGTCAGTCGGCGCCACCGACGTGAACGACGCGATCGCCGTGTTCAGCAGCCGCGGCCCGGTCACGGTGGACGGATCGCTCCGCCCGAAGCCCGACCTCGCCGCACCCGGCGTCGCGGTGCGCTCGTCGGTCCGGGGAGGCGGCTACGCCAGCTACCAGGGGACCTCGATGGCCGGGCCCCACGTCGCCGGAGCCGCGGCGCTCCTGCTCTCCGCGGTGCCTGCCCTCGCCGGGAATCCCGATCGGCTGGAGGCGCTGCTCCTCGCGGGGTCCCGCCCGAAGGTCGCTCCCGTGGCGTGCGGCCCCGAGGCGGTCGGTGCGGTGCCGAACGGGACGTTCGGCGCGGGGATCGTGGAGGCGGCGAATTCCCTGGCGGCTGACGGCGATCTCGACGGCGTCGCGACTGCCAGCGACAACTGCGCTCTGATCCCCAATCCCTCGCAGGCCGACCAGGATGTGGACGGCCTGGGGGACGCCTGCGATTGCGCTCCCGCGGATGGATCGATCTTCGGCATTCCGGGCGAAGTGGCGGCGACGCTCGCCTTCAGCGATGGCGCCGGTCAGGCGCTGACCTGGGCAGGGGCGACCGCCGCGACATCGCACGAGGTCTATCGCGGCGAGCGGCCGGCCGGCGGGGCGTTTCCGGAGAGCTTCTCCTGCTGGCAGTCGGCGCTCCCCGCGCCGTCGGCCAGCGTACCTGAGGTGCCCGGACCCGGCCAGTTGTTCGCCTACCTCGCGGCGGGGCGCAACTGCTTCGGCCCTGGAGCTGCCGGCAGCGCCAGCTCCGGCGCGCCCCGCGCGATCCTCCCCACCTGCCCCTGAGCTTCCGGCCCTCGCGGCGCGCCCCCAGGTCATCTGCCCGTCCCCCCAGCCTCGGCGCTTAGTGCTAGACTCCGCTGCTACTTAGAGTTAGAGCTGGTTTCATCACTCCGTGTCGTGCCGATCGTCCTGCCCTCTTCCAGGGTGTGACCAGTTCCTTCTCCGCTCGCGGACGTCGCGCTTGGTCGTCCGCAAGGGGTTGACCCATGACCCAGGCTCCCTCGCCCGCCTCCAATCCGTGGCATGACTCCGCCTTCCTGAAGGCGTGCCGCCGGGAAGCGGTTCCGTACACCCCGGTGTGGCTCATGCGCCAGGCCGGCCGCTACATGAAGGAGTATCGCGAGCTGCGGGAGAAGACCCCCTTCCTGAGGCTGTGCAAGAGCCCCCAGCTCGTGAGCGAGATCACGGTGTTCGCCGCCGAGCGCATCGGCGCCGATGCCGCCATCCTCTTCTCCGATCTTCTGCTGCCGGCGCAGCCGATGGGGCTCAAGCTCGAGTACACAAAGGAGGAGGGGCCCACGCTCACTCCCGCGGTGCGCAGCGCGGAGGCGATCGACGCCCTGAAGGAGGTCGATCCCGACAGCCTCAACTACGTCTACGAGGCGGTGCGTCTGACCCGCCGGGAGATGCCGTCCAGCTTGCCGCTCATCGGTTTTGGCGGGGCGCCGTTCACGCTGGCGTCGTACCTGATCGAGGGGGGGCACTCCCGGAACTACGAGCACACCAAGACGCTGATGTACGGAGATCCGGGGGCCTGGAACGCGCTGCTCGCGAAGCTGGTCCGCTGCCAGATCCAGTTCCTGAACCGGCAACTCCGCGCCGGCGCCTCGGCAGTGCAGATTTTCGACTCCTGGGTGGGGACGCTCTCGCCGTCGGACTACCGGACATTCGTGCAGCCGCACACCCGCGCCCTGATCGAGGGGCTCGACGGCGGCCACCCGGTCATCCACTTCGGCACCGGGAACGCCGGGCTGCTGGCGGAGATGCGCGCCGCCGGCGGCACGGTGATCGGCCTCGACTGGCGCGTGGACCTCGACCGCGCCTGGGACCAGCTCGGACCCGACGTCGCGGTGATGGGAAACCTCGACCCGTGCGCGCTGCTCGCGGACGAGGCGCACCTCGAGAAGGAGGTGAAGCGGGTGCTTGCCCAGGCCGGTAATCGCCCCGGGCATGTCTTCAACCTCGGCCACGGAGTGCTTCCCCAGACCCAGGTCGATCGGGTGCGACGACTCGTCGATCTGGTGCACGAGTCGAGCCGCCGCTAGTCACCACTCCGAGCCCGCGAATGCACGAGACACCGGTCGATTCGATCCTGCTGCTCGGGTTTGGTGGGCCGACGCGGCCCGAGGAGATCATGCCGTTCCTCCGACGGGTGGTGGAGGGACGCGGGATCCCGGAGGAGCGGCTGGCCCAGGTGGAGCAGCACTACCTCGAGGTGGGTGGCCGCTCCCCCTACAACGAACAGACGGAGGTTCTGCGCGCCGCGCTCGAGGCGCGTCTCCGGGCGCGCGGTCCGGGGCTGCCGGTATACACCGGTATGCGGAACTGGCACCCGTTCCTCTCCGACACCTTCCGCGCCATGCATGCCGACGGACGGCGGCGCTGCGTCGGCGTGATCCTGGCGACCCACCGATCGGAGGCGAGCCACCCGCGCTACCTCGCCGACGTGGCGCGGTCGGCCGAAGAGGCGGGCACCCCCGCGCCGGAGCTCGACCTCCTGCCTCCCTGGTTCGACCATCCGCGCTTCCACGCCGCGGTGGCCGCGAGGATCGAAGAGGGCTCGCCCTACCGCCGCGGCGCCTGGCCCGCGGCGGTGCCACTTGTCTTCACCGCCCACTCGATCCCCGTGCGCATGGCGGAGAGTTCGACCTACGTCTCCGACGTGCGGCGCTCGTGCGAGGGGACGGCGCGCCTGCTGGGCGTCTCCGATTGGCGGATCGCCTACCAGAGCCGGAGCGGTGATCCCCGCTCCCCGTGGCTGGAGCCGGACATCAACGAGGCCCTCCGGGGGCTCGCCGGCGGCGGGGCGCGCGAGGTGGTGGTGCAGGCGATCGGCTTCCTGAGCGACCATGTCGAGGTCCTCTACGACCTCGACGTCGAGGCGCGGGCCACGGCCGCGGCGCACGGCCTCACCTTGCACCGGACCCCGTGCGTCGGGGCTCACCCCGAGTTCGTGACGCTGCTCGCAGAGTCGATCCTCGAGGCAACCGGGATCGCCGCATGAGCGCCGCGGCCCCGGCGCGACGGGTGGTCGTCGTCGGCGGCGGCATCAGCGGGCTGGCGGCCGCGCATCGCGTCACCGAGATCGCCAAGGAGAAGGGCCTGCGGTTGCACGTCACCGTGCTGGAGGGGGCCGGGCGTCTCGGCGGCGCGATCGCAACCCACAAACGCGACGGGTTCCTGCTCGAGGAGGGACCGGACGCGATCCTCACCGAGAAGCCGTGGGCCGTCGACCTCTCGCGCCGGCTCGGGATCGAGAGGCGGATCGTCGGCACCATCCCCGACTACCGCCGCTCCTTCGTGGTGCGGGCGGGGCGCCTGCATGCCACCCCCGAGGGGTTCTACCTCCTCGCCCCGTCGAAGTTCGGGCCGATGGTGCGGACGCCGATCTTCTCGCTGCTCGGCAAGGCCCGCATGGCGTGCGATCTCTTCCTGCCGCGCCGGCGCAAGCAGACCGACGAGAGCCTCGCCGGCTTCGTGCGGCGGCGGCTGGGGCGCGAGGCTCTCGAGCGGATGGCGCAGCCGATGATCGCCGGGATCTACGGCGCCGACCCGGAGAAGCTGTCGCTCCTTGCCACCTTCCCGCGCTTCCACAAGCTCGAGGCAGAGCACGGGAGCGTCATCCGCGGGCTGCTCGCCTCCGCGCGGCGGCAGCAGCACACGGCCGGCGGCGGCGAGACCGGGGCGTCCGGCCCGCGCTATTCCCTCTTCGTCTCGTTCGACGGCGGACTGCAGGTCCTCATCGACGCGCTCGTCGCAAGTCTGCCGGCGGAAACGTGTCGCACCGGGACGGAGGTGGACGCGATCTACCCCGCGGTCGGCGGGGGTTGGCGGCTGCGCTCTCAGGGACGCGACGAGCAGGCCGACGCGCTGATCCTGGCGGTGCCCACCCACCGTGCCGCGGAGCTGATCGGTCCGTTCGACGCCCGGCTCGGCAAGCGACTCGAGGAGATCCGGTACGGCTACGCGGCCACTGTCTGCCTCGCCTATCGCGCCGAACAGATCGAGCATGCGATGGACGGAGCCGGCTTCGTGCTGCCGGCGATCGAGAAGTTCCAGGTCCTCGGCTGCACCTTCGGGCACCGCAAGTTCCCCGGACGGGTCCCCGCCGGGCACGTGATGCTGCGCGCGTTCCATGGCGAGGCCGCGCGCCCGATGAGCGATGAGGATCTGGTCGCCTCCACCCACCGGGAGCTGGACCGGCTGCTGACCATCCGCGGAGCGCCGCTCTTCTCGCAGATCGCTCGCTGGCCGCACTCGATGCCGCATTACGAGGTGGGGCATCTGGAGCGGGTGGACGCGATCTGGGAGGCGCTCTCGGCCCACCGCGCGATCGGGCTGGCGGGGAACGGCTACCGCGGCATCGGGATCCCCGACTGCGTCCGTTCAGGCGAGCAGGCGGCGGAAGCGGTCCTCGCCCGGCTCGGGGCCGCCTGAGCAAGGCCAAGGCCGGGCGCACGACGTTCCTCGGCTTGCCCGGCCCCCGCGACCGGGAGTAGACTCACCCCGGCTCTCACTCTGCCCCCCTGGAGCCCAAGCCAGCCCGATGAGAGATGACACTCCCAGCGACGCTCCCCGGCCCGGAGCGACTGAACGCCAGCTCAATGAGACGATCTCGCTGCTCCGGGCGACGCTCGATTCCACCGCGGACGGGATCCTGGTCGTGGACCGCGAGGGGAAGATCGTCAGCTTCAACCTCCGGTTCCTCGAGATGTGGCGGATCCCCGAGCCGATCATCGCGTCCCGCGACGACAGCCAGGCGCTCGGTTTCGTCCTCGATCAGGTCCGCGATCCCGAGGCCTTCCTGGCGAAGGTGCGCGAGCTCTACAACCAGCCGGACGCGGAGAGTTTCGACGTCCTGGAGTTCAAGGACGGGAGGACCTTCGAGCGCTACTCGCGCCCGCAGCGGGTGGCTGAAGTCAGCGTGGGCCGGGTGTGGAGCTTCCGGGACGTCAGCGCGCGCCGGCAGGCGGAGGAGGCGCTGCGGCGCAACGAGGAGCACCTCCGGCAGATCAGCAAGCTCGAGGCAATCGGCCAGCTCGCCGGCGGCATCGCGCACGACTTCAACAACCTGCTCATGGTCATCAAGGGGTACACGCAGCTCATTCTGAGCGACCTGACCCCTGCCGACCCGCTGCGCCGGAACGTGGAGGAGATCCAGAAGGCGTCGGATCGCGCCGCGACTCTGACGCAGCAGCTCCTCGCGTTCAGCCGGCGCCAGGTGCTGCAGCCCAGGGTGCTCGACCTGAACGTGGTGGTCGCGGACGTCGAACGGATCTTGCAGCGCCTCATCGGCGAGGACGTGAACCTCGCGTGCTTCCCGGGCCAGGCGCTGGGGCGGGTCCTCGCCGACCCGAACCAGATCGAGCAGGTCCTGATGAACCTGGCGGTAAACGCGCGCGACGCCATGCCGCGCGGCGGCAGGCTGACTATCGAGACCCAGAACGTGGACCTCGACGACGCCGCGGCAGCCAGGCACATGGGGATGAAGCCCGGCCCGTTCGTCCTGCTGGCCGTATCGGACAACGGGCTCGGCATGGACGCCAAGACTCAGACGCACATCTTCGATCCGTTCTTCACCACCAAGGAACAGGGGAAGGGAACGGGGCTGGGGCTGTCGACCGCTTACGGCATCGTGAAGCAGAGTGGCGGGTACATCTTCGTGCAGAGCGAGGTCGGGCGAGGCTCGGCGTTCAAGATCTACCTGCCGCGCGTCGAGCGGACGACCGACGAGCCGCTTCACGCCGTTCCTCCGCCTCCGGCCGCGCGACCGGCGGAGGAGACGATCCTGCTCGTGGAGGACGAGGAGATGGTGCGCGAGCTGGTGCGCCAGCTCCTGGTGCAGCAGGGGTACACCGTGCTCACGGCGTCAGGCGGGGCGGAAGCGCTCACCCTCTGCCAGCGGCACAGCGGCCCGATCCACCTGCTGCTGACCGACGTGGTGATGCCGCAGATGAGCGGGCGGGAGCTGTCGATCTTTCTGGCGTCGATCCGACCCGAGGCGCGCGTCCTCTACATGTCGGGATACACCGATGACGCCATCGTCCACCACGGGGTGCTCGAGCCCGGGACGGCGTTCATCCAGAAGCCGTTCACCCCCGAGGCGCTCGAGGCCATGATCCGGAAAGTGCTCGGGTCGCCGCGCAAGCCCGCCGCCTGAGCTCCGACGCATCCTCCGGGCGCCGCGCTCCGTTCCATCGGCAGGGACGACAGTTTCCCGAGGGCCCGCGATGACCACCTTCCTGCTGTGGTGCCTGCTCTTCGTCCTCTGCTGGCCGGTGGCGCTGCTGGCGCTGTTGCTCTACCCCATCGTCTGGCTGCTGCTGCTCCCGTTCCGGCTCATCGGCATCGCGGTGGGCGGGGCGCTGCAGTTCCTGTGGGCGGTGGTGACGCTCCCCGGGCGCCTGCTCCACCGGATTGGGGCGGGCTAGGAACCAGGCGCCACACCGGCAGCCGCAGCCGGGTAGAGGATCCCGCCGGTGCACTCCAGCCACCCCGCCGCACTCCTCCCCCAATGCAGCTACGAGCGCCGACGTCCCGAAGAGAGCGTCCTCAACCGCACCGTCGAAGCGGGGCTCGAGGCCTTCCTCGCCCGCGCTCGCAGCCGCGACCGCATCGTTCCCCGGTTCGTCGAACGCGCTTTTCGCGGCTTCCTCCGCTGCGGCATCCTCGCCCACGGTTTCCTACGCGTGCACTACGATAGCTGTGGACACGACCGCCTGGCCGCCTTCTCCTGCAAGAAACGCGGGGTCTGTCCTTCCTGCGAAGGTCGTCGCATGGCCGAGCTCGCCGCCCACCTGGTGGAGGAGGTGTTCCCTGAGGCTCCCGTCCGGCAGTGGGTTCTGACCCTCCCGTTCGCGCTGCGCTACCGGCCACTGCCCCCGCCGAGCTCCAGGAGCTACAGCGTCTCCTCGAAGACGTCGTCGGCAAGATCCGGCGTCTGCTGGCGCGCCGTGGTCTCGGTCCCGAGGCCGATCCCTCCGTTGCCGACCCGCTGTCCGAGGCACAGCCGCTGCTGGCCGAGCTGGCCGCCTTCTCCGTACAGGGACGGGCCGCTTCTGGACCGCGCGCCGGCCTGCGGCCTCGCCGCCTGGGCGACCAGGTCGATCCCAAGGAGCTGTCGGGGTCGGTTCAGGGGCTCGCGGCGCTCGACGGCACGACGCACATCCTGTTCGAGCCGGTCGAGGTGTGCGCGCCTGGCGCCCGAGCGCGCCCAAAGCTCCCTCCTCCACCTTGAACACTACGCCCTCGCCGGTCCGGAGACCCCTTGGCCAAGTTGACCGATCGACCGTTATCGGGCGCATGATGGCGCGGAATGCAGCTTGGAACGTCTGTCCTCCCTCTCCCTAATCCGCTGACGAGGCTCAGGATGTTGCTATCCGGATCCTCGAACCAGGCAATCTGCCCTCGCCTTCTCCGGGTCCCTGTGCTGCAGCAGTTCGCCGAGGATCTTCGGCACGATTTGCCAGGATACGCCGTACTTGTCCTGGAGCCACGCACATCGGTTCTTTACCCCTCCCTCGGAGAGCTTGTCCCACAACTCACCCACCTCCGCCTGCGTCGTGCAACTGACGAAGAACGAGATCGCGGGCGAGATCTGGAACATTGGACCGCCGTTCAGCGCGATGAAATCCTGGCCCTCGATCCGGAAGTTCAGGGACATCACCGAGCCCTTGGGCGATGGCGCGCCTTCCGGATAGCGCATCACCTCGTTGATCTTCGAATTCTTGAAGATCGAGATGTAGAAATCGGCGGCCTCCTCGGCCTTGCCGTCGAACCGCAGGAATGGCGTGATCTTCTGCATGGCAGCTATCCCTTCGACTGCGCGATGACCATCCACGGCACGCCGTGAGCGAGGCCGGTTTCGAAGGGGTTGAGAAGTTCAGGATGCTGTCCCTCCTAGGTTGCGGCCCGCACCTCACGCCCGCGGAACAGAAAGCTCAGCGCGAACCCGGCGGCGAACCCGCCGATGTGCGCCATGTACGCGACCCCGCCCGTGTCTGCCGTGCTGGAGATCGAGCCGATGCCGCTGACGAACTGGAGGAGTATCCAGAGACCGATGACGACGAGCGCCGGAACCGCAACAACGCCTCTTCCCATCAGGACCTTCACCCGGGATCCGGGGAAGAGCAGGATGTAGGCGCCGAGCACGCCGGCGATCGCCCCCGAGGCTCCCACGTTCGGCACCTGGGATCCCGGGTTGAAGGCCAACTGGGCAAAGGTCGCCACGATCCCGCAGAGAACGTAGAACACGAGGAACTTCAGATGACCGAAACGGTCCTCGATGTTGTCGCCGAATATCCACAAGTACAACATGTTGCCGCCGAGATGAACCCAGCCGGCGTGCAAGAACATCGATGCGAAGATGGTGAGGAGACCGGCGGCCGGGTCGGCGAGGAAACGCTGGGGGATGAATGCCCAGCGCATGATGAACGCATCGCCGCCGCTCATCTCGATCATGAAGAAGATGACGTTCAGCGCGATCAGGGCATAGGTGACCACAGGGAAGGTCCTGCGGGCGGAATCATCGTCACCGATTGGAAGCATGAACCCCCTTCCGGAACGGCGTTCACGGGGAGCCTCTCCCGTGAACGCCGGATGGACTGTTCTGTAAGCACGGTCAGCGAGCCATGCTCAGTGCTTCTCTGCGTTCTCCTTCGCGACAGCGACTGCCATTTGGTGGCGGATCGCATCGACGAGAGGCTTGGCTGGGGCTGGCACGGTGACCTTCGAGTCCACGAGGATCTCCTTGCCAGTGGTGGCCTGACCATAGAGGTGCTCGTTGGCGTCCTTGTCCGGCCTCACCACCGAACCATCGAGGGCCGCACCGGCAAAGAGGCCTTTCGACCGTGACCAGGACAGGATCTGAGCGTGAAGCTGCGCGTCGGTGGCTGCTTGCACCGTGCGCCCAACCGGGCCGGCCGTGGCGGTGGCTTCTCCGCCAATCGTGAACTTGTCTGAGAGGAGGTGGTCGATGCCCCCCTTGTTCATGATGAGCATTATGATGTCGGTCGACTGCGCGCCGACCTGGAAGCCGACGCTCCCCCCTCCGACCTTGTAGAAGGCAACCGAGCCCATTGCTCCGCTAGCCTGGCGGCACGAAGCAACTCCGTGGCCTCCCTTGCCTCCCACGATGAAGGCCGCCTGGGTGACGGATGGGAAGATGAGGATGCACTCGGCCTTGGCGAGCAACTCCTGCGGTACGCCCTTGTCTGGGGCGCTCGCCATGGCGTTGAGGACCTCGATGGAGTCCTTCAGCGTGGCGGTGTCCTCCTTGCCCAGTCCGGTCGACGCGACCGCGGGGACGGCAAGCAACAGGGCGAGGGGAATCGCGATAAATGGTGTTCGCATGGTTTGGTTCCACTCCTTTCAGCCTTGGTTGAGTTTGATGGACTAGCGGATGTAGTTCGGCACCGCGCCCGCACCAAGGATTACGGAAGCGATTGCTGCAGTCACCGGGCAAGATCCCAAGTACGCGAGCTTCTGACCCATAGACAATGATACTCAGCAGGCGGGCCATGCTATGGGGTAAAGACCTACCTGCCACCCACCGCGAAGCCCCGTCCGCTCGCCCGCCCCACGCCCTTGACCTCCCCGATGTTCCGACTAAAAATACTCACCATGTTGACTCCCGCACCGGCTTTCCGAAGCTGCAACGGTGTAGGCTTGGCCGCCAAGCCTGACTCTACCGGCGCCATCCCGACGGGGGGCGTTGATACCCACCACGCGAAACCGCGCTGCGGATGGACGTCGGCGGCGGCGCGATCACGGTGTTGCGTGCGACGCCTGTGGAGGGCCGGCGCGCTGGGGATCTCCCTCGTAGGGGTGTTGGCCGTCGCGCCGGCCGGCCCCAGCGCGAGTGACGGTATTGAGCTTCCCATGACGAGCGCGAAACAGCGGCTCGAATACATCCGGAGAGCCCGTGTCTGGGAGCCCACGGACGTCTCCGCCAGGAACCTCTATGAGGGCCCGCCGGGTCGGCTCCGGTTCGCGGTGGATGACGAGGTCAGTTGCGACTTCGTTCCGGAACCGATGTCCGGATGGACAGAGAAATTCTCCTGTCGCCTGGAGGACGGGACAGTCGTGAAGGTGAAATACGACGACGGAGGAAAATACAAGGAGGTCTTTGGCGAGGTTCTGGGCACCCGTCTTTTCTGGGCGTTGGGCTTCTACGCGGACCGGATGCTCCCCGTTCGCATGACGTGCCGCGGATGCCCGGAGCACCCATGGGAGTTCGTGGATGCAAGGAAGAAACTGCCGCTGGACGACGAAGGCCGAATTGCGTCGTTCCCCAAAGATGCGCGCCTCGGGACCTATACATTCGATCTCGCCGCGGTCGAGGAGAGCCTCGATTCCGAGACCATCGAGACGAAAGACAAACAAGGGTGGAGATGGAAGATCCTCGACAAGGTGGAGGAGACGCGCGGGGGAGCCACGAAAGCCGAAATCGACGCCCTCAAGCTGCTCAACGCCTTCGTGCAGAATGCGGACAACAAGTCGCGCCAGAATACGCTCGCCTGTCCGCGAGCCGCCCTTGAGGTCGACAATGAAGGCATTGTGACCTGTCGAAGCCCCATCCTGTACGTGGACGACCTCGGATCGGTCTTCGGGAATGGCGGCTTCACGACCGGCAACTCAGGTCGGGTCGACTACGAAGGATGGAAGGCGCGCCGCGTGTGGCGGGACAAGGAGTCTTGCAGGGCCCGCTTGACCTCGGTCGGAGGGATCTTCCGAACCTCGACTCTCAAGGACCCGGTCATCAGCGAGGAGGGACGAGTCCTGCTGTCGGAGCAGCTCGAGAGGTTGTCGGATGCCCAGATAGCCGACCTCTTCCGGGCCGCCCGAATCGAGAGGCTTCATGAGAAGTTTTCAGACGGTGCCCATCCGAAGCAGGGGGTCACCATCGACAACTGGGTGGAGCTGTTCAAGCAGAAGCGGAGGGAGATCACCGAGCATCCCGGGTGCAGGCCTCGGTAGCGGACTCGACGACGCGCTCACTTGGCGACTTCTTCTCCCTTCTCTTCCTTCGCTGCCCCATCCGGCCGCAGCGCCCAGTCGGACTCGAAGACCTGCATCAGTTGCCGCGTGACGGCGGGATTGTTGATGAGCACGCCGATCTCGCGCCGCTTGTCGAGCTCCACCCTGCGCAGGCTCTGGCTGCCGACGAACGCCCTCGTGCCGTCCCGTATGATCGCCCGGACGTGGAGGCGGAAGCCCTCGGGCCGCCGAACCGTGACGTTTTCAATCGCTTCCTTAAGGCTTCCGATCACTCGAATCTGCACGCCCTTGTGTGCGCGCTCCTTCAGGATCTTGATCATCGCAGGATCCTGGATGTTGATGTCATAGATCGCGAGCTCTTTCTTCGCCCCCCCGATGAATTTCCCCAGCACCTCGCGGGCGGTTTCCGGGCTCACGACCAGATTCGACCGTGCCGTCGAGTACGGCTGGCGGGCGGAGTCCGATTCGAAGAGCTTGAGAGCTTCCTTCACGGTCCGCTGATCCCGTGTCGCAATGGCGAAGCTCCGGCTCTTGTCGATGTCGAGCTTGGTGAAGTTGAAGCCGAAGACATAGAGCACGCCGTCCGCCACCATGTATTTCCCGTGGTAGCGAACCAGCTCGTCGTCCGTGCGGGTGACCATGATTCCGCCGGCGAGGAGGCGCTGTTCGAGCTTCCGCAGGTTCTGCTCACCTCCGGTGTTGGTATTGGCGATCAGCGCGCGCACGCGAACTCCGCGCTGGACGGCGGCGGTCAGCGCTCCCTCGATCTCCTTCCGATCGAGACGGAAGATGCAGAGATCGATAGTGGTCCGCGCGCGGCGAATGGCGAGAACCACTGGCACGAGACCGGCATCGGGTTGGACGATGGCTCTCACGTCCTGCCGCTTCCTACTTCGCTTCTTTCTTGGTGATCTCTACCCACTCGACCGCGCCCTTGCCCTCGGGATCGAGAGCAACGAGGGCCTTCGAGGCGTCGTCCGTGCGGATTTCGAAGGGCGCGGTCACGACGTACGCGGCTGCGGCCTCGGAGACGGTGCGCACCTCGAACTCCGCTTTGTAGCGCCGGAGCACGCCCTCGATCTTCGGTCGCAGCGCCTCGGTCTTGTCCCCGAGCTTCACGGTCAGCTCGAAGGTCCGCGTGCGCGGCTCGAAGCTCTCGATCACCCACAGCGCCGCGACGAGGAACACGGTCGAGAAGACCGAGAGGGCATACAAGCCGACTCCGGACGCGAGTCCGACGGACAAGGCGGAGAGCATCACCACCGCGTCCTTGGGGTCGCTGATCTTGGAGCGGTAGCGGATCAAGCCGGCGACCCCGACGATGCCGAACGCGCGCGCGAGAGAGGCTCCGACGATGAGCATGACCACGGCGCCGACGATGGCGAGCACGATCTGGGTTTCCACGACCGCCAGACGCCGAGGAGGCGTGCCGCGGCGCCGGGGACGCAACGCCAGCATCCCTCCGAGAAGAGTAGCGAGCGGAAGCCGGACGGCAGCGGCGCGTAGCTCCTCCGTGAGGGCCTGCGCCGCGGACTCGCGGTCTTGCAACTGCTTCTGTTCCCCGGAAAGCGGCGGCACCTGCGCCATCACGGCGCGGGGGATGCCGAGCCCCAGGACGAGCACCACCAGGAGCAAGGCAACGCGGTCGCGCAGGACACCGTGGAGCGACGGCCTCACTGAGTCTTCCCGGCAGGCATGCGCCGCTCGATGACTCCCGAGTCGACGACGCGCCCTTCCTTCGAAATTGCATTGAAATACATCTTGTCGCCCGAGATCTCGACCGCCAGGAAGGTCTGCTCCGTGTCGAACCCCTTTGCGGTGAGCGCCGAGCTCTTGTCGATGTCGCCGAGTGCGAGTTGTCCCCCCGAACCCACGACGAAGTGCACGATGCCCTGCTGGGGCTTGATTCGCTCGTAGACATGATCGTGCCCCGTGAAAACCACGCTGACGTTGTACTGGACGAAGAGCGGCTCCAGCACTTCGCGCAGCTTCAGATCCGATCCGTGGCGTCCTCCGGAAGAGTACAACGGGTGGTGGAAGACGGCGATCTTCCAGGCGTCGTTCGACCCCTTCAGCTCGGTCTCCAGCCAGTCGATCTGCTCGGGCACGGGATAGGTGCTATCGAGCATGAAGAAGCGAACGCTCTCGTTCGGAGCCTTGAACGAGTAGTAGAGCTCGCCGTTCATGTTGAACAGCTTGTAATACCGCTGCTCGCGCGCGTCGTGATTCCCGAGCGCGGCGTTGAACTTCACGCCCGCATCGAGGAGCGGCTTGTAGGGGACCTCGAACTTCACCTTGAAGTCCTGAGGCCGTTCCGCCCCGTACAGGTTGTCCCCAACGAGGATTCCGACGCCGAACTTGAATCCCTCATGGAACCGCGCCATTTGGGCGGCCAGATCGTACTGGCCGCGCCCGCCCGTGCCGAAATCCCCCAGCACGACGAACTTCAGGGAGCCTTTCTTGTTCGGTAGCGGAACCGCGGCTTCGGCCGGGCTCTGCGGCGCCTGAACGGCCGCTGGGCCAGCGGTGACCGGAACGCCCACGCGGCAGCCGGACACGATCAGAGCGACAACGACCGCGGTCACGATGCGCCGGTGCATGGGGATCATGAGGCTCCGCCGCCCTGCTATGGAAGCACGTCGTCGGTAAAGTCGATGATGATGTGGGCGTGAGCGTCCATCAGCACCAGGCGTTCTCCGACGAAGCGGTATTCCAGTTCCTCCTCCAGCTTCGGAAGCGCCTTCAGCACTTGAGGCGGCATCGTCGAGAGCGGAATCGCATCCGGGTACCTATCGTTCACGCTGAGATCCGGCACGCCGGGGTTCTCGTCCATGATCGAAGCCTTGATCGTCTTGCCGTCGGGGCCGGAGAGGACCGCCGCAAGTATTCGTTTCACCAGCGCTTGCATGTCCGGCGCGAGGTACTCGCCCCGCTTCGCGCCCGCTCTGGCGTTCTTGATCAGCGCGCCGAGGGCCCGCTGGTTCGCGTCGACCTGCTCGGGCGTGGCGCGTTTCGGGAGCTTCGGGAGGGTTGCCTCGACCTTTTCACGGAGGGCCCGGTAGTCCCTGACGCGTGCCTCGAATTCCTCGGCGGCGCGGAGTTCGGAAGCGCTGAGCACGATCGCGCTCTGGTCGATGGAGCCCGGCGGAGCATCCTTCGCGTACGCTCCGGCGACCGCTAGCGCCACGAAGGCGGCCCTGCTAGCGAGGCGAAGGTGGATAGCATTTGACATCACAGTGTCCTCCTCGCCCGCGCTCGGAAAAGCTGCGCAGTTGGAGCACCGCAGATTGCATTTCAACCACGCAAATGGATGGTATCTAGGAAGATAACTACTGTCAAGAATGGGGTGACCAGGGGCAGCTGGCGGCATCGCACCGTCGCCGCATGCGCACCCGAGTCGCCGGGCGAGCGCTTCATTGCGGACACCGCCCCGCACCTGGTGGACCGGGTGTTCCCCGAGGTCCCGGTCCGCCAGGCTCCCGCTACGGCCTTGGACTGAGGCGATGGCCTTCGCCCCGGAGACGCGGGCTCGCTGTTCCCCCGGGGCCCCGCGCACCCTCTCCGCCGGGGCCCCGTTCTTCTGCACGCGCACCGGCGGGGGACCGGTATCATGGCGACTCCATGCTGCGCTGGGTGTTCGTCCTGGGGGCCGTGACCCTCATCGGCATCGTTCTCTGGGATGCCTTCGAGGTCATCGTTCTGCCCCGGCGCGTCGCACGCCGGTGGCGTCTCACGCGGCTCTTCTACCGCCTGACCTGGAGCATCTGGCGGGCGGTTGCGCGCCGGATCCATTCACGCGAGCGTCGCGAATCGTTTCTCGGTATCTACGGCCCCCTTTCTCTCCTCTTCCTGTTGGGTCTGTGGGCCGCGAGCCTGGTGCTCGGATTCGGGGCGCTGCACTGCTCCCTGGGCACGACCCTCCACACGCCCAGCGAGCCCCCGTCGTTCGGCACCTATCTCTACCTGAGCGGGACGACCTTTTTCACCCTCGGCCTCGGTGACGTGACGCCCCGCGGGCCGCTGGCGCGCGCCCTGACCGTTCTGGAGTCCGGGGTCGGGTTCGGTTTCCTCGCCCTGGTCATCGGCTACTTCCCCGTCCTCTACAGCGCCTTCTCCAGGCGAGAGGTGTCGATCACGCTGCTCGACCCGCGGGCCGGATCCCCCCCAACCGTCTCCGAGCTGCTGCGCCGGCACAGTGGGGATCATCTGCATCACCTGGATCGGTTTCTTCACCAGTGGGAGCAGTGGACGGCGGAGTTGATGGAGAGCCACCTGTCGTACCCCGTTCTGGCCTACTTCCGCTCCCAGCACGCCAACCAGTCGTGGCTCGCGGCGCTGACGACGATCCTCGACGTCTGCGCGCTGCACATGACGACCGCCGCCGACTCGCCCTGGCAGGCTCGCGTCACCTTCGCGATGGCCCGGCATGCTGTCGTCGACCTCACCCGGGTGTTCCATCTTCAGCCGGTGGCGCCGTCTCAGGATCGCCTGCCCCCCGCCGACATGGCAGGCCTCTTCCAACTGATCGCCGCAGCGGACCGACCGGGAGCGGACACGACCGATGCGGCGAGGAAGCTGACGGAGCTCCGCTGCACCTACGAGCCGTACGTCAACGCTCTCGCGGTTCACCTGCTCATGCCGCTCCCCGCGTGGATCTTTCCCGGATCTTGATGGGGAGTTGATCGAATGAATGCGGTTGAAACGGCGACATGGTTTCGCCGCTGCAGGAAAGTACTCGCGACGTTTCCACTATCCCGATTTGGTCAAACCACGCTGAGCGCGATTTTCCCCCGAGTGTGGCCGGTTTGGATGAGCTCCTGGGCGCGGCGCGCTTCGGACAGCGGCAGAACTGTGTCCACCACGGCTTTCAGCTTTCCGGAGTCAACTAGTTCAGATATTCTTGGCTACGCTTCGATGCCGTGCCGATGACACGGACGCCCTTGGCATGCGCAAGCTGCACTGCGAATCCGCCCACGCCGCCCGTCGCTCCGTGGATCAGAACCGTCTGGCCGGGTCGCAGTCCGCCCGCTTCGAACAAGACCTTCCAGGCCGCCAGGCTCGCCGAGGCAAGGGCGGCCGCATGGATGTGGTCCACAGTTCTCGGCTTCGCAGCCACCAGACGTTCCTTCACGGCGAGATACTCGGCATACGCGCCCAGTCCATACCCATAAACCTCGTCGCCGGCTTTCCAGCGCGTGACGCCCTCGCCGAGAGCCTCGATCACCCCCGAGAAACCAAAACCCAGCACAAGCGGCAACGGTGCGCCCTTCCCGAAGAATCCACTGCGGAACTTCCAATCCGCGGGATTGACCGCGCTGGCATGGATCTGGATCAAGACCTCTCCCGCCTTGGCAACCGGGCGTGGGGCGTCTTCATACCGCAGCTCCTCCGGACCGCTGAAGGCATGGATGCGGACGGCCTTCATCGTGGTGTTGGTTTCATCCCGCTGGTTCATGCCTTTCTCCTTGACTGGGTCTGGCGGTGCACCGATCATTGTACGTCCGATTGAGGAGGGGATATGAGCATGCGCAACGGCCTTCACGCGACGATCCTGCTGGTCCTGGTCTGTGCCGCCCTGCCGGCGGGCGCGTTGACCCCGGTCGATTACCTGTTCAGCCCGGACAAGGTCGCCAACGACACGCAGTACTTCCTGAACCTGGCTGTCGGCGATAGCGGTTTCGGGCGCTCGGAGATCGAGCCCGTCCTGCCGCGGCTGTCGCACTACGAGACCGACCTGCCGGTCGCCCTCTTCGTGGCACGGCAATCCGGGCGGTCGTTCGACAACGTGGTCGATCTCCGGAGCCGCGGCATGAGCTGGTCGGCGATCTTCCATGACACCGGCGTGCCGTACGACAGGCTCTACGCCGGCATCGATCGGGATCCCGGTCCTCCCTACGGCAAGGCGTGGGGTTACTGGAAGAAGAACCCGCACGGCGTCGTCCTGAAGGACGGCGACATCCGCGGCCTGGTCCAGGTGCAGATTGGCTCGCGCCTCGCGGGCGTCCCGACCTGGGATCTGGCGCACGGCCGCGGCCAGGGGCACCAGGTCCCGGCCGTGGTGGCCGACAAGAAGGGCCGCCCCTACGCCGGGAAAGGCCACGGCAAGGGGGATAAGCAAAAGGGCAAAAAGGCCACCTGAAGTTCCGGAACAGGATCAGATCCGCGGTGTGGTGGCCGCTGGTGTACGCGATCCGCTTGCCATCGGGAGACAGCGCAAAGGCGAAGAGGGTTTCGCGGGCCGAGATTAGCGTCTGCTGCGGACGGCCCGGCTCCAGCGGCTGCAGCATCACCGTCCCGTAGTCGCGCTCGCTCGCGTACGCCAGGCCGCGACCATTCGGGGCCCACCGGAGGGTGTCGTAGCCGATCCGCTGATTGCCTGTCGCGATGGGCACCCCTCCTTCCACCGGCCGCACCGCGACGCGACGGTCGTGCGCCGATTCGTCGAGGTACTCGTACGCCAGCCAGCGCCCATCCGGCGAGATGGCTGGATGCGAAGTACCCGGCCCGGAGATTGGAACGCCTATCCTCCCAAGTCAGCGACGCCTGTCTCTCCCGCCTCGGGGTCCGCTCACGGACAAGCCGCTCCGGTCCGCGGCGTGCCGGCGCTGTCGGTCCCCAGCGAACCCGACCCCGAGGGGCACGAGCTCTGGGCGCGGGAGAGGTAGAAGAACGCCTGATGCGACGCCGGCTCCGCGACATCGACGGCCGTCGTGTTCGGGCCGTCGTCCGACTCCACGCAGGTCGCACCCGGGAAACCACCCGCCGCGCCGGAGCGGAGCGTGTCGTAGACGAGACTCGACGCCAGCGCGCCGGGATCCGCAGGGACGCCCCAGGTCAATGAGGTGGGCGAGGCGAACGTGAGATTGAGCGTCTCCCCCGGCGTGCCCCAGACGTTCGGATCGGCGCCGTTGCAGTCGGCGATGAGGCTCGCGCACGAGGGGTCGCCGAAGTCGCCGTAGCCGTCGCCGTCGCTATCGACGCAGCCGGCGGTCCGCACCTTCGTCTCGGTCACGTTGCTGCCCGCGAGCCACATCCACGGGGAGTGGGGGAAGAACGGATCGTCG
>Ga0184629_10000374_pt1 | contig 19871 bp, 10 predicted proteins | sample PLM4_32_b1_FD_133158 | JGI IMG/M metagenome (GOLD analysis project Ga0184629, IMG submission 133158) | Groundwater sediment microbial communities from an aquifer in East River, Colorado, USA - PLM4_32_b1 | ecosystem: Environmental > Terrestrial > Soil > Riparian zone | place: USA: East River... | reverse complement strand
GCTTTGGTCCAGACATAAAACTTTCCTTCTTCGCCTTCGCTATCAGCATTGAGGGAAGAATAAAAGCCACCTTCCGGAGACGTCATTTCATTTTTTATAAAAGCCAGGGTTTTGTTTATCACTTCTGCATACAGTGGCTTCTGCGTAACCTGATAAGCATGCGCGTAGAGACTCACCAGCTGACCATTATCGTAAAGCATTTTTTCAAAATGCGGTACCTTCCAGCTAGCGTCCGTTGAATAGCGGGCAAACCCCCCACCAAGGTGATCAAATATTCCACCCTTGGCCATTTCATCCAGCGTAGTGGTGACAATTTCGAGCGCTTTTTTATTATTCGTGAGATGATGGTTTTGTAATAAGAATTCCCAAACTGCAGGCATAGGAAATTTCGGAGAACCTGCAAGGCCACCAGATTTATAATCAAGGTAAGATTGCCAGTTGGTGAAAATATCCTGATATGTTTTTTGGTTATAAACGCTTACGCTATCGGTCGGCAGGGTGATCACTTCATACGTCTGAATTCCCTTGGTTAGTGCTTCGGCTTGTTTTACAACCTTATCATTTCCCTTTCTGTAAGCGTCCTTCACTTGTTGAAGCATGGTAATCCATTGTTGCTTCGGAAAATAAGTCGCAGCATAAAAGGGTTTTCCATCCGGCAATGCGAAAGCATTGAGCGGCCATCCTCCATTCCCGGAGATTAGTTGGGCTGCCTGCAAATATATCTGATCAATATCCGGCCGTTCCTCCCGGTCAACTTTAATGGAAACGAAATTCTCATTCATGATCCTGGCTACCGTGGTGTCCATAAATGATTCACGTTCCATCACATGACACCAATGACATGAAGCATAGCCAATACTGATGATCAGCGGTTTATTTTCTTTTTTTGCTTTTTCCAGCGCTTCCGTGCCCCACTCATACCAATCTACAGGGTTATCAGCATGTTCCCGGAGATAGGGACTGCTTGCATAAATAAGGCGGTTAAGCCCGTCTTTACTTTCCTTTTCATTGCCGCGTAGCCCACAGTCAGTGAGTATAATAAACTGAAAACAAAAGGTGATTAAGAGGTTAGTTCGTTTGCTCAATGGATTAAACATTAGAAGCTCTATTCCCGCAGGTCGTGCATATTTTTACAGCGCCGTCAAGCTGAGATTGGATTTGAAAAGTGATTAGTAACTGTGGGTGTGGGTGTGAACACCCCTCTTACTCCCACGCCGCGGCGGGAAGAAGTGAGGGTGTGTTGAGGGTGTGTTATATAAATTCGTCCTTGCTCATGACGTTAATCTGCACTACACAAACCACGCACACACGTCCCCCCGCGGCAGGGGGGCACGGGGAGTGTCACACCCAAACACCCACACTATCTTACTCGTAAAACTTGTTAACTAATCATTTAACAAGCGCCAGTCCAGCTTGGTTTGCAGGCTTAGTGTTACGAAATATCCTTAGACGTTCATTATTAATACCCACTAATATGACCCACTCGCCGTTTATATTAATGGCCTGCATATCCTTTACGTTGTAAGGAACAAAAAAACCACCTTCAAAAGGTTTCATGCTTTTGAATTTGAGATCCCCCAATCCCTTCATGAAAAGACCCGGTGAAGCATCTGCCGGAGTAGTCTCTACTTCCGTATCGAACTTATTTCCCGCCAATAAAATATCCTTCTTTCCATCCCGATCAAAATCTTTAACAATGATGCCAGTTACAGCTGAGAGTTGGGCATCTGTCGGTAGTTTTTTAACCATGAGTTGGCCATTTTCATTCAACAGCATTACACTGGAAAACAGATGCGCCTTGAGATGTACAGCATTCTCAATATCCTTTCCCAGGATTGTTGGCAAATCGGACTCGGCGAACGAAAGATACGTTGGAAATTTCTGACCAATTACCGGCATTTGTTGTGATGTGCACTCCTTTCCCCGGATGGGTACAAGGAGAGTATCCTCATAATATCGCGCAAGAAAAATATCGTTAGTGCCGTTGGCATCAAAGTCCTTGGCAAAAACCTGGAAAGGTTTTTCAGCACTAGCCTTAAACTTATAGTTTTCTCCAATGTTACCAAGGATCAGGTCTTGATCACCATCTCCATCCAAGTCATCAGCAATCACTTTATTCCACCATCCCTCTGTATTTTCAACGCCGTATTCAGCTGAAACATCTTCAAGTTTTCCCTGCTGATACTGAAATATTTTAACGGGCATCCATTCTCCGACAACAACCAGTTCAGCTTTTGCATCCCCATTCAAGTCCACCCACGCTGCAGAATTTACCATACCAACCACTGCCAGCCCAGGAGAAATCTCCCCGGTTTTGTCAACAAATTTTCCCTTATCGTTCATCAGCAAATAATTTTTCGGAGTCTTTGGATAAGTTCCGGAAACTACCTGTCCGCCCCTGAACAAATCCAGGTCACCATCGCCATCTATATCATAAGGTACTATGCAAGATCCGCTGCTGATCGTTTTTGGCAACGCTGATTTCTTAAGATTTCCGCTGCCATCATTCACGTATAACCTATCCTGATACTTATCCGATCCCTCCGGAAATTCACTTCCACCACTGACCACGTATAAATCCAGGTCACCGTCCTGGTCTGCATCAAATATAGCTGAGCCCATATCTTCATAAGCCTTATCGCTGTCAAATACAGCGTTCGTTTTCTTAACAAGCTTACCATTCTTTTGCAAATACAAATTGCCTTCCTGACCTGCGGCTCCCCCCGCATAAAAATCTTCCTCACCATCCTTGTTTACATCCCCTATAGAAATGAAGGGACCACTGCGCGAAAACATGTGCGGCAACAAGATTTGCTCTTTATATTCATTGAATTCATTTTCGCGGTGCACAAAAGAGCTGGTCAATAATTCATTTGATTCCGTAAAAACATTCGTTTGGGTTGGCCTTTTCGTGGCGCCGCGCACAGCCTGATCATAACCGATTTGAAGTAATTGATTCGCTTTAATATTGTTTAACAAATTCTCTTTGCCATCATTCCATTTTATTTTGATGCTATCTATCGTTTGAACTTTCCCCAGACCAAAATGAACGATGGGTTCATTGGAAGAAAGATATCCCCGGACAGTTTTATTTTCAAAATATTGAATCTGGCCATCCGTATACAACGTCAGTTTTACTCCTATGCCATCCGCGTTGCCAGGGGGACCCAGCAATTTTATCTTTAAGTAATTGTTTCGGGCAGCAGAAGTATTTTCATAAATAAAGGCTTCTTCATCCAGGTTGTTCACCACCAGATCAAGATCTCCGTCATTATCAAGATCACCTACCGCCGCTCCATTGGAAAAACTGGTATCCTTAAATCCCCAGGCATCACTTACATTTTCAAATTGCAAATCGCCTTTATTTTTAAAAAGATAACTTCTGACTTTGATCGGATTATAGACATTTATAAACTCCTTAAAACCCTTCTCGAGCATTTCCTGAGGGGATTGAAACTTGTGCTTATTATTTTTTACATACACGCCCAGCTTTTCCTGAGCATCACCGTCGAAGACATCACGTTTATATCCGTTGGCTACAAAGATGTCGCGGTTGCCATCGTTATCAAAATCTGATAACAAACACGACCAGCTCCATTCCGTTTTAGATACACCCGACAATTGTGATATCTCGCTAAAGAAAAGATTACCCTGATTTAAATGTAATGCATTATGCATATACTGCTTGTGCATTCCGCTGTTAACAATGGCATTAAATCCTTCCACATCCATCGACGGCATGGACACTTTGGAACGTCTGTAATCTTCCGGCAACATCTCACTGACCATGATATCTTCAAACCCGTCGTTATTGATGTCTGCTATATCTGTTCCCATGGAATACATAGAGATATGATTCGTGGCCTGCTTTACCTGTTCTTTGAACGTGCCATTCTTTTGATTGATGTACATATAGTCGCTTTCTGCGAAATCATTGGCAACAAAAATATCAGTATAGCCATCGTTGTTAAGATCGGAAGTAACCAGACTTAAGGCATATCCGAAGTTATTGTTAATACCCGCTTTCAGCCCTATTTCACGGAATTTTCCTTTTTCATTGATATACAATTTATCCCTGCTTTGGCTGGGGGAAAGTTTTTTCTGCCTGACCATTTCCGTCAACGGAAGGTCAAAAGAATCGGGCCGGTTGGTGATGTAAACATCCAGATCGTTGTCATTGTCCATGTCAAAAAATGAGGCGTGTATGGAATAGCCGGATTCATCAAGCCCATATTCATGGGCCTGCTCTTTAAAAGTGAGGTTACCTTGGTTGACGAACAAAAGATTTTTGCGTTGTTCTTCTGTATCCTGCCAGCCGCCCTTGCAAACATAGATATCGAGCAAACCATCGTTATTTATATCCGTCATGGTTACACCGTTATTCCACTTCCCGTTTCCTTCAACCCCGGCAGTTTTTGTGATGTCCTTAAACTTGAGATTTCCCTGGTTGAGATACAGCTTGTTAGGCACCTCATTCCCCGTAAAATAGATATCAGAAAGGCCATCATTGTTGATATCGCCGATACCTACTCCTCCACCGTTATACACGTATGCAAAAACATCGAAGAAATTTTCGTAGGTCTCCTCTACTTTATTTTGAAATGTAACACCACTGTGCGAGGAGGTTACACGTTTGAAAACGGCTTCTTCGACAGCTGCAATAGTTTCTTTCTTCTCTTCTTTCTGACTACATCCGAAGTGGAGTAGCGAAGTCAGAATTAGTGCTGAAGCGATATTTTGGGTTGTTCTTTTTAACATAGGTATAGGGTATAGGGGTATAAGGTATAGGGTATAGAGGTATAGAGGTATCGGGTATAGGTATAGAGGCATAGAGGGCCAGATAAGGAAATGTTGATGGATCAAGTCCATATATTATATCCTTATACCCTTACGCCATTATATCTTATACCTTCTTTCTAGCATTAACAAATTTAATAAATCCATTAAGAGTTACTTTAGCGTCTTCTATTAAAGAAATCCCTTTTTCAAAAACTTCTTTATTAATAAAATCAAGATCATAACAGGAGGTGAGGTGGTCTTTTAATTCATAAATTGAACCCCTTGCGATACGGTAAAATTGAATTCCTTCTTGGTAATGGTATCGACCATATCCCTCTGCGAGATTCGCTGTTCCACTCACACTGGCCCTGCGAATTTGGGTATTGAGATTGAACTTTTCTTCGCCAGGAAGAAGAGGAATAACTTCCTTATAGAAAAACAATTTTACTATCCTTGCTTTTTTCCAAGCTTCGAGCGTCGTGAAATCTCTTTGAGAATCATATTTCACAAAACCGTTTTCCATTTGAAGAAAATATTTTACCCAACCATTATCAATATTGAATATAACGGAATATAATACAGGACCCTATCCTTTTACATTTTACCCCAACCTTATCCTCCGTTCCCCTATACCCATATACCCTATACCTCATTCCCCACCACCTCCTACATGTACCAAATATTTTTTCCACACCACTTCCGCCACCTTCCGGCCCAGCTTTAGTCCTTCAACATTATCGGCCTGAATGTGATATCCTCCCAGTACACGAGATATGCCCGCCATATTTGCGGTTTGTGTGAATGTTGGAAATTGTAAGACGACTGTATCGCCAATATGATCGGGTTCCGTTAGCAGACCGGGAACTATCTTGACTTCTTCACCAAATTGATCACTCCCGGTAAAAAACCGGAGGGCTTCAGAACATGCACCACTCACACAGCTATGACCGGAAACATAACTTGGAAAAGGAGGACATAAAAACGTGTCTGGAGAATAAGGCCTCCATTCTTTTCCTGTTACCTGAATCATTCCTTTTTCCGGTCCTCCCCATGCCTTGATCACCTGGTTCTGGTAATAATCATGAACCAGCGCATAGGGTCTCGCAAAATCGTAATACATTTTAGTATCCCATGCTGCAATAAAGGCATCCATGGCCGCTACTTCAACAAGAAAATACATTTTTACATCGTCATCCAATGTATGATGATCTCTTGTCGAAACATTCTGTGCAAAAATAAACCAGTGACCTGCTTGTTGAACAGACTTAGGGCCATCGCGCATGAACTCCACTAATGCCTTTTGCTCATCGGTAAGGTGAGCCTGCAAGTTGATTACTTCTTTCACCTCTTCCGCCAATTGTTTGGAACCTATTTTAGGGGGCGGACCTGGTCTGAATTGGTCGGGAGATTCAAGGGCAATAGGCATTACTTTCCCCCAATGAGGCGTCAGACAATCAGGAGCAAACTTCCCACCTTTTCCATCCGAAAAATATTTTGGTTGCCAACGGCTGAGATCATTTAAATTATCTGCACTATTAACAGGCGCATATCCTGTATAATCTGCGTACCGTTTACCGTTTGAATTGGCCATTGTTCCTTCTTGATTAGAGCCATCCTGAAGCCTGGCTTCTATAACCGCTTTGGCTGCGAGGTTGCCGATTCCGACAGGTGTGTTCGGATCCAGTGATTTATCATCAGGGTCAAGGCCGAATTCAATCATCCTCTCGCGTAGCATTGTCGAGTCTGAAAAATAATATTCCAGCATGGTTCTGTAGGCAGCATAACTTATGGCGATCTCCTTATTTTTTAAAGAATGCTCCACAAGTGGTCGCCTTTCTACTGAATTTAAATAGAAGGGTGTAGCTTTTTCATTGTAGCGTGTCCATGCATCGAAAATTGAGATCCATATCAGCGCCAGTATTCTCGAAGTGACAGTAGGTCTTGGCCGGAAATTCTCCGTATCATTTGCTGTACATTCCAACGAAATTTTTCCCCACTTATAAGCCATGTTATTTTCCCCCAGTGACTCAACCGCTGCAGATGGGGAATTATTGGTTACAGGAGTACAGGACCCTAAACACAATGCGGCACTAAGTAGGACATGAATATGGCTAGACGATCTAATCATTCTAAAAAAGTTTTGACCATGGAAAAGTGATTCCGGCATTCTGCGTGGGCTTTATAGTCCCCAAGTTACGCATTAGGATATGCAGAAATATACATGGTATTACAAACAAAGGAGCCGGAGATATATTCTCCGGCTTTCCTTTACTCAAATCTATGATCAATTTTAATTACAACTTGGTCCTCCAGGATAACCGCAGTTCTGTTCATATCCTCCCACGGTCCTGTCAATCTGCGCTTGAGGGATTGGCCTATGGACGTGAAAATTCTGTATGTTAACTGCTCCCAGCGGATTATATAGTTTCACATAATCAACTAACTTTCCCGTCCTGGCTAAATCAAACCACCTTACCTGTTCTGCATCCAGTTCAAATGCCCGCTCCAAAAGGATTCGGTCAATAGTTACATCTGCTGACGTTATTTGCATTTCCGCAACTTTGCCGGGTTTAGCCGCCCTTGTCCTGACAACATTGATATCGTCGGCGGCTTCCTGTAATTTATTTTGCTGAAACCGTGCTTCAGCCCGAAGGAGCAAAGCATCGGCTAACCGCATAACAAACCAATCCCTTGATCCGCGCTCCCATTGAATTGTTGGTCTACGGGGGTCAAAGAATTTATTGATGGTAGGGAATAACCGTTCGTTATAGACAAAAGGATCTGAAGGATAGTAGTTCGGATCTGAAGTCGGAAGGGTGCTCGCCGCATAAGATGCTTTGGTCTTCGTGATCACCGTGTACCTCACTTTTAGTTTTTCATCTCCAAGCCATTTAGCATCTTGTCCCGGACCTGGAATAAATAGGGCAGTATCACCAAGCGCAAAGCGTGGAGTGCCTATATCAGCAGCCGTAACAACAGCGCCATTAGCTTTTTTTGCACCCATATCAACATGAATTTGTTTCCATTTAGGAATTCCATTCCCGGAGGTCCTATTGTCATTGCAAATCCAGACATGCTTATAGGTGTCTTCATATCGTTGATCATTTGGGCGGCCAACTGCCCATTGGTCAATCATGTAATCCGTAGGCCTGAACCTTTTAAACGGTCGTCCATTGGCAATGTCCCGGATCATTCCCGGTTGAATATCGTATTCCATTCCAAAATACAAATGCCCACGGTTGCCTACGCCTGTGTCACCTCCATTTAATATAAGATCAGTAGAATATTGAATAGCCCATATTACTTCGGTGTTCAGTTGTTTGTCCTGATCCCATAAAACTTTATGTGAAGCAACCAGAGAAAAGCCATAGTCAGCAATAACGCTCGTGAGCAGAGCTTCTGCATCAGTAAAGTCACTTGCCTGTCCGAAAGTCTGATAACCTCTGGTTAGCAAAACTTTTCCTAATAGAAACTGGGCTGCAGGTTTTGTTGCCCTTCCATAATTGCTTTGCGTGGCCGGCAAATTCGCGATGGCAAATTCCAGATCAGGAATAATTGCCTGCAAATAAATTTCAGCCTGACGAGTTTTATTAGCTGTTACCTGAGCACCAATAGTTTCTTCGAGGGTCAGGTGTATATCACCAAAGGTTTGAACTAAATAAAAATAATAGAAAGCCCGCAAAAATCGCACTTCGGCCTGGCGCTGGATTTTTAACTCCTCCGACATATCGGCTACAGCCCCGGACCTGTTAATAACGGCATTCGCTTGATTGATACCTCTGTAACAAAAAGTCCATTGATCCAGCAAGACTTGTGTCGAGGAATTCAAACCGTTGTCGTAATAATTAAACGATTTCCATCCACCGTCTGCACCATTCGTGTGTGTATCCGTGCCAAAAATAGACAGCATATAGGCCTTCTCATCGCTATATATATCGCGCAGGAAGGAATAGGTTGCATCTACTGCGTCTTCAAGTCCGGCTGCAGTTGTATAATAACTTGCCGCTGACACCTGTGAAACTAATTCTTCTTTCAGGAAGTCCTTGCATGACTGCGTACTTAATGCGATCAGCGCTAAGGCTACCAATATTGATTTTGTTATTTTCATTTTCATGATCATTTCTTATTTAGGTGTTTGCCTTAGAAGGATATGTTTATACCGCCCAAAAACAGTTTGGAAGAAGGCATGTCACCAGAGCCCACATTACCCGCCCTTTCCGGATCAAATAGTTTATAGTCGGACCATACCAACGGGTTTTGCGCTGTAACATAGAATCTCAACTTTGTCATTTTAAGTTTCGATAAAATGGTCCCAGGCAGCGTGTAGCCTAGGGTTATGTTTCGCAACTTAATATACCCACCATCCATATAACGAAGGGTTGAACCATAGGTAATATTTTCCTGGTTCTTGTTAGGCCGGGGATAATTGTTCGTCGGATTATTGATCGTCCAATAGTCAACATCGAGGTTGTTGTATCTCGCTTGCATCGTTGCCTGGCCGTTGCTGAAATCACTGTTGATCATGAAACCGAGCCTGTAATAAGCAAAAACGGAAAAGTCGAAGCCTTTAAATTCGAGTTTGGTCGACAAACCGCCATACGCTTTGGGAACATCATTACCAAGGACTTTGCGATCTGCAGGCGTGATTTTGCCATCTCCGTCCAGATCATTCAATTTTATTTCCCCTGGAAAAGCACCCATCAAGGCAGTGGCCTGGTCTTTTTCAGCTACCTGCCAGATTCCAGCCTTTTCATAGTCGAAGAAGACTCTAACCGGTTGACCAATAAACCAGCCATTACCGATGTCGTCAATTTTTTCACCGTTAGGCCCTTTCAGAGCAAGGTCTACGATCTTTTCTTTCAAGCTCCCTAAATTAAACTCGGCAGTCCATTTAAAACCGCCCGGACTGTCCATGATGGTTCCGCTGAGTGTAACTTCGAAGCCTGTTGTTTCAGTACCACCAATATTTTGCACAATCGCGTTGTAGCCGGATGTTGGAGGCAGCGCGCGGTTCAAAATCAGGGAGATGCCAGTTGAAGTATGATAAACGTCGACATAACCATTTAATCTTCCATTAAAGAAACCAAAATCCAATCCGGCATCAAAGGATTCCGAAGCCTCCCAACTAAGATCGGGGTTGGGAATCTGATCAAGCCTGAATCCTTTTGCATCTACGTTATTCCAATCGTATAGTGAAGGAGCCAATGTACCCTGCGTTTGATAAGGGGCCACTGCTGTATTACCTACCTTACCATAGGAAGCCCGTAATTTGAGTTCGCTAACAAAACCAACACCAGACATAAATCCTTCGTCCTTGATTCTCCAGCCGGCAGAAATACCGGGAAAGCTATACCATTTATTTCCTTCAGCAAGCCTGGAGGAAGCATCCCATCGCATACTTGCCTGCAGCAAATATCTGCCCTTGTAGGAATAATTTATACGACCCATTAAGGAGAAGAGCCCATACCGTCCATAATTAGAACCATACGCTGTAATGGTTCCCAGACCCAGGTTATTCCAAAGGGCGGTTTCATAAGGTAGATTTGCCGCCGCAAGATTACTGGTATTATATTGTTGTTCGGCTATGCTCTGCAAGGCCGTAACTCCCAGGTTATGTTCTCCGAAAGACTTGGTATAGGTAAGCAAATTCTCCAACGTATAGCCATACTGTTCAGCCTTTTCGAGTGAGCCGTATGGAGTTCCGTTTTTTCGAGTGTTGGTGTACTGGCCTTCAAAATTCCCCCGCTGGTAGTTATAATGATCCAGGCCAATCAGGAATTTATATTTAAGTCCTTTAATGATGTCTGCCTCCAAGAAGAGGGAGGAGAATATGCGCGTTATTTTCCTTTCATCGACGCGCTTGCCCGGAACCAATTCGCTTAGCGGGTTGGACCGTATACCATCTGATATTGGTAAGAAGATAATTTTTCCTTCTGCATCATACGGCAGACCGAGTGGAGTTTGATTTACTGCTTCCGGAATGACGGAACCCGAGCCCCAGTTTTGGGTTGAGTTCGAATACAGCGATGAGACACCGATCTTGAACCTCTTCCCTATCGCCTGGTCAGCATTGATTCTTCCCGTATACCTTTGGTAATCGATACCTTCTATAAGCCCGTCTTCTTTAAAATTGCTAAACGCCACCAGCACGGATGACCGATCAGATCCACCTGAAATACTAAACTGTTGGTTCAATTGTGAACCCTGTTGATATATGAGATCCTGCCAATCCGTCGACAGGCCATTCGTTACCGAATTCAATTCGACTGCATCATTAAATACCGTTGCATCTGCCGGGATGGTGGATCCTACATCGCCCCAAGCGCTCCGCCCAGACTTTCCTGTAGCATCCAGCCTGTTAGCTTCACGTTTTAAGTTTGCAAACTGTTCCCCATTCATCATCGGGATCAATTTAAAAGCTTCTGAAACACCATAGGAAGTTGAAAAATTCACGGAAGTCTTTCCGGGCGTTGCCCGCTTGGTGGTTACCAGGATAACCCCATTGGAAGCTCTTGATCCATAAACTGCTTGTGATGCCGCGTCCTTCAAAACTTCGACAGAAGCGAAGTCTGCCGGATTAAAGTCGGCAATAGTGGCCGTACCTGCCGTCATCGGAATGCCATCGACAACAAAAAGCGGATCATTGGATGCCGTCAGCGATCTTCTTCCGCGAATAACGATAGTCGGTGATTCACCCGGTCTCCCTCCATTTTGCAGAACATCAACTCCGGCAATTTGTCCTTTCAGGGCATCCGTTGCATTGGGGGTTGGGATTCTTGCTATAGCCTCACCGCTAATCTGGGAAATAGAGGAAGTAACATCTCGCTTTTCTTGCGTACCATATCCCACCACCACGATCTCACTTAATGCCGTTACATCTGCAACCAACGTGACATCAATTGTGCTTCTCCCGCTAATGGGCTGCTCCTGTGTAGAAAAGCCGATAAATGAAAAGAGGAGTGTACCTTCTGAAAAGTTATTGGGCAGACTCAACACATACTTGCCTTCAGCGTCAGAGGTCGTTCCACTAGAAGTCCCTTTAATGATGACGTTAACACCTGGCAATGCAGCGCCCGATTCATCAACAACCGTGCCTCTGATAGCATCTGACTGCCAAAACAAAGGAGCTGTGGAGGTATGCGCGGCGAGTAACGGAGGACTGATGAGTAGTATCCATAAAATGGATAACCCGGTTAGCGTAAAGTATTTAATCATAGATTTTGAGGTTTGTCATAGGATTATGACGAAAGAACAAACGTTATACCTGACAAGCAGAGGGGGTTTTTTGTGAAGAATCCGATTTTTAGGGCTGGAATTGCTAAAAAATGTTGAAATGACGTTTATTTCCCTCGCATCGAATGGAATTCTGGCCCTTAGGATGATGGATTTCTCCTTTTTGGCCGCAATTTCGTACTCACGTGCATTCCGACAATGAGGCTAATTTTGCTGCGGCTAATAATTCAGCTTTGCAAATTCCTCAGCCTGCTGATTAATTGCTTTCATTTCCAGTGTACTCCCGGAATGAACGATGATGCGATACCGAAAAACCGCCGTTTGCCCTTCCTTTAAAGTGAGGTTTAGTGTCTCCTTTCCTTCGCTGAAAACTTTCTGACCCAACGGGTTTGCGGCAAATAAACCGTATCCCCGGGCGTGCCAGTAGGTGGGGTAACCTGGATTTTTAGGGTGGTCAATGATGGCCAGGGAGATCTCCTCTCCATCTTGCTTACCATTTAGACACGCCCAACGGGAACGCTTCCCCCAGACATTATCTCCCGTTACGCCTTCCTGATTTACATACAGACCAGAAACATCTGCATTATCCAATGGCGGTACCGTGGTAATATTACCATGCAAATCCACAAATTTAGTGGACTCTTTGGATGGCATTTCCAGTTGGCGCGACACCCGGATTCCTAACATGCCATCTTTAACATCTTTGAACACAACTTCCGGCATTTTCGCTTCCAACGTACTAACCCTGTCGATGATGAAATCATGATCTTTTTTACTGAAAACAAAAGACGTTTTTTCCTCCAACAACACATTCCCTTCCTGGTCCACCCAATGGCTCAGGGTTTCCAACGAAGCCTTATCTTTTTTGCTTCCGGACGACAATACCTTTTGATGACGAATTGATCCATAGTGAGGTTTCTTCTCCGGTGCAATAGCGGTGCTGTTGTTCCAGAAGTCAAGGCCATTTACACTCTCGTAATTCATCCATAACCCAAGATGGTGAGGATGGTCCGTTCGCTCGCCCGGGCGGGGTGCTACAGGATATCCACGCGTTATGGCTACTCCTGATAAAGTTTTAATCGGGAATAAAACAGGCTTCTCCGTCGAATCGAAATAACAATAGGCGGTAAGGAGTTTCCCGTCATAAAGGATTTCGACTTTCTTTTTTGCAGGACTGTCTACCAGGGTAAAGCCCTTTTGTGCATGAGCCGAATAGGCGAAAGCCATGAGCCAGCAGAAAAAGCAAACGTATCTCATTTTATTTTTTCTTCCGGGAATACTATATGTTAAATATTTTACTTCCTGCCATTACTTCCTGTTTGGCTTCATCAAAGGTCACTTTTGTTCCTGTTCTAGCCGCCGCGTTGGCCATAATCACTGCAATAGCATGAGAATAACCTGCTTCCACGGGCGCATTCGTTTCTTTGCGGCTTCGTACACACTCCATCCAGTTCCGCATATGATTGGAGGTAAGGCTATCCCCTCCGGTGTTAGCCCCGGTTTCAACTTTTTCGTCAATTTTCTTCAGGCTCATTTCAGGTAATAGATTCGCCTTCATATTCATGGCTGTGGCGTGCCGGTCCGTGAGTCCTCCGTAAGGCGAAATCATGTTTGTATTTAGATTCATTTCACCTCCATTGGAATAATACAGCTCTTTAGGTTGATCTTCTCCATTGTGCATGCGGGAAGCAAAAGTTACCTGGAAGCCGCTCTTGGGATCGCTCTCTGGTCCATAATCAAACACAGCGGTTATCGTATCCCAATTCTCGCGGCCATCCTTCCAGAAATATATTCCGCCATTGGCTACCACACTGCGGGGATGTTTTAACCCTGAAAACCAATGCACCGTATCAATCTGGTGACTCATCCACTGCCCGGGCAATCCGGAAGAGTAAGGCCAGAACAAACGGAATTCCAAATGTTTTCTGGCACTAAAGGGTTCAAATGGACGATTCATCAAATAACGTTTCCAATCCGTATCAGCTTCCTTCATTCTTTCCACATCTTTAATCCTCCTCCAACGGCCTGGCTGGTTCACATTCCAGGTTAATTCGACCATTGTTATGTCACCAAATTTTCCTTCCTTGACGAACTTCGCTGCTTCATGATAGTTAGTACCACTTCTGCGTTGTGAGCCGATTTGAATAATCTTTTTGGATTCCTTTATTGCCTTAAGCGCTGCACGGTTATCTTCCGTTGTCTCCGCAAATGGTTTTTCAATATAGGCATCGCATCCTGCCTTCACCGCTTCAATACCATGCAAGGCATGCTGGAAATCCGCGGTGCTGATGATAACAGCATCCACTTCTTTTGAAGCATACAGTTCATCGTTGTTGCGGAAGGTTTTGATGTCATGACCCATTTTTTCTTTGAGCTGTGCCTGTCCTTCTTCTCTGCGCAATCTCCAGATATCGGAAACAGCCACCATATCAAAATTCATCTCCTTGTGATGACTTACAAAGCAAGGCAGCAGCGAACCTCTGAATCGATCGGAAAACCCAACAACACCAACCCGGACACGATCATTGGCACCCATGATGTTGCCATAACTCTTCGCGCTGAAGCCCATAGCTCCGAAATAGGCGCCCGCAGTCGCCAAAGCAGATTGTTTTATGAATTTTCTCCTTGAACTTTTCATGCTATTATTTTTTAGGTTAAGCTAATTTCAACACTTTATTTTAAAGTCAGGTATAACACCACTCATTATTTATATATATCCGGGCAGATTGCCCCTCACGATAGAGACTTCCTTTTTACCCCAAACCCTTACAAAATCACCCATTAATTCGTGAACGGCGGAATCATACCGTCTGCGGTCAAAATAGCCTATGGTTCATTGCCGAAGTTTAGGAATGCAGGTAAGCGTGAAGATATCGAGAGAAAAGACTTCCGCCAACGACAACTAAGTTCTTATTTCAGCGTCATCCTAAGAAATTAATTCGTAGCACCGATACCTAATGGAAATGACTAGGAGCTATCAAAAACTTGCAGATAAAGAAAAGCTGCATTGGCATGGATAGGAAAGTTCCGTCATTGTAAACTGAAGCGAAGCATGTGGGTAAGCGCGAATCCCCGACGCATGTCGGGGCCACGGTTGCATTTACTCACTACGTGAGTAACCAACCTTACAATGACGTTGGAGATCCGTCATTGCGAGTTTGGTTGCTTACGGAGTAGGCAACGCAAACGTGGCAATCCCCGTACTACAACGTGCGCACTTCGTAGTCTGGGGATTGCCTGCCTACCGGCAGGCAGGCTTCAATCGTACTTCTCACTACGCTCGGAGGCTCCTTCGCAATGACGCGCTATAAGTCCATGCCCGTATTTAACATCTTTTCCATACCACACGGTGCCTGGCTCAAAATGACGGATTCTTATTAATATTCAACGCGTAGAATAAGCGTTGTGAATGGTTTGATCTACACACATTTTGAAACTATAGGCCTCGCAAAAAAAATAGCCCACGGTTTAAACCGTGGGCTATTTAAATGCCGCAAGATATTGTGGGCAACGCTTATAACAGGATCACTAATATCGCTTTCGCTTATGATCCGCTATTCTCGGTCTCTTTACATAATTACTACCCGAAGATTTTCCACGCTTAAAGTCACGGCCTGAAGACTCACTTCTTGAACTGGGTCCTCTGTGCTCGGTGACTTCGACGCGTACCTGTCTGCCTTTATATTCCACACCTTTAATTCCTTGAAGTATGGCATCCGCTTTTTCCTTCTCGACTTCAAAGAAGGAATAGGCACCCTTCAACTCAATCCGTCCAACAGACCTACCATCGACTCCGCATGCATCGTCAATAAAGGCTAATAAGTCTCCTTTTTCAAAGCCATCCATTTTGCCAAGGTTGATAAAGAAACGGGTACCGGATATTGAACGATCGCCATCCCGCTCACTACCGATGCTTCTTCTTTCATCCTGATTAAGGTCTGGAGCATTACGGTAATAGTCTAAGAACCGGTTAAATTCTATAGAAGCAAACCGTTTGATTAACTCCGGCTTGGTCAGGTCTTTTAGTTCCTCATATACTGCCGGTAAAAATTCACCAATTTCTGCTTCATTCACTTTTACTTCACGCACCTTGTGCATCAAGGCCAACAATTGCTTCTGACAAACCTGGGAGCCCGTTGGTACCATCATTCTTTTGAAGGTTGACTTTAAGGTTTTTTCGAGTTGTCTTACTCTGCCCAATTCGCGTTTGGAAATCATGGCGATCGATATACCTTTCTTTCCGGCACGCGCTGTCCGCCCACTGCGGTGCGTATAGAATTCCATTTCATCGGGAATATTCATGTGAATGACATGGGAGATATCTTCCACGTCGATGCCGCGTGCAGCCACATCTGTTGCGACCAGAATTTGCAATGAACGCTGGCGGAACTTCATCATCACACGGTCGCGCTGTTGTTGGGTAAGATCACCGTGCAAGGCATCCGCATTGTAGCCATCCTTCATCAACATCTCAGCGACACGTTGCGTGTCAATCCTTGTGCGGCAAAAGATCAATCCAAAAATCTCAGGATTGTCGTCTAATATCCTTTTCAATGCGGGGTACTTATCTCTTTCCTGTACCAACACATAGCTATGTTCTATGTTTGCGTTAACATTTTGTTCTCCCACCGTAAGTTCAAAAGGATCGCTCATGTAATTCTTCATGATCGACTTTACCTCCCGCGGCATGGTGGCTGAAAAAAGCCAGGTATTTTTTTTCTCCGGAGTGAACGAGAGAATTTTATCCAAGTCTTCCTTAAAACCCATGTTGAGCATTTCATCGGCCTCATCCAACACTACATATTGAATGCTGCTGAGGTTGATGGCTTTGCGATCAATCAAATCAATTAATCGTCCGGGGGTAGCAACTATAATTTGTGCTCCTTTTTTTACTTTTCTGATCTTCTCGCTAATACTCGATCCACCATATACGGCTACGATATTGAACTTCTTAAACTTTTCTGAAAAATTTTCAAGATCACTGGTAATCTGAAGGCCTAGTTCGCGGGTTGGCGCAAGCACCAGGGCTTGTGTATCACGGCTGTTATCATCCACTAATTCTAACAAGGGGAGTCCAAAAGCGGCAGTTTTGCCGGTTCCGGTTTGGGCAAGTCCTACAAAATCGCGGTTTCCTTTTAGTAAAACGGGGATGGCTTTTTCCTGTATGGGAGTGGGGATTTCAAAGCCGATTTGGAGCACCGACTCAACCAGTCCCCTGGACAGGCCCAGGGATTCAAAAGATTTCATTAAAAATTGTTAATTAAGGAGCGAAGGTACGCTATTTAAATTGAAAAAAATTCCTGTAACGCAAAGTCAGACAGCGTGATAACCTTATGCATTAAAATACAGAAGATTATAAGGTTGATCTATGAACCAACAGAATAAAGCGCAGGGTAAGGTAACGTTGACAATTGGAAGAACTCAATTATAGTTGCCCACCTTTTAAGTGGCCCGCCCCGACATGTCGAGGGCCTAAGGGGCATTAGCTCAGCTGGCTAGAGCGTCACGCTGGCAGTGTGAAGGTCATCCCTGCCTGCCGGCAGGCAGGGGTTCGACTCCGATTATACTCCACCATTCTTAATTATTTTACATCAGCCTTCCTTCTGAAAAAATACAGTTTGCACCTATAGGTATAAACCTGCCGGCTGAATACGTTGACAATTAAAAGAAGTCAATTATATTTGCCTCCCTTCAAGGGGCATTAGCTCAGCTGGCTAGAGCGTCACGCTGGCAGTGTGAAGGTCATCGGTTCGACTCCGATATGCTCCACCATAAAATAGCCCCGACGAGTCGGGGCTATTTTTATTCATCGCTAATTGATCACGCTGATAACTTATCTATAAATGATCACTGCATTCGATTTCGATCGATGAAATCACGGAAAGATTTTTTATAGGTTTCTCCAATAGGGAGCATGACGTCCCTAATCTGCACATCTCCTTTATGAATTACATCTATAGCGTTCAACGCAACAATGAAGGAATTGTGAATACGAATAAATTTTTCGGATGGAAGTTGATCCTCCAACACTTTAAGGCGCTGCAGGCTAACAATCTTTTGAGTTTTTGTGTGAATTGTAACATAATCCTTAAGGCCTTCTACATAGAGTATGTCCTCCAGGCGTACTTTCACCAACTTGGTGCCGTCTTTTACAAAGACAAAGGGTTGAGCCGTCTCCTGAAGAATTTTTTCCTGGGTAACCGGAGCAGACTTCCCTTCCAGTCGTTGAGTCACTTTATCAACAGCCCTGAGGAAACGTTCAAACGTAATTGGTTTTAAGAGGTAGTCCGCTACGTCGAGTTCATAACCTTCGAGCGCATATTCGGAATATGCCGTGGTTAGAACCACCAGCGGCTTTTTTTGCAATGTCTTGAGAAGAGAAATTCCTGTAAGTTCAGGCATTTGTACATCCAGGAAAAGTAGATCAACCTTATTATTACGCAAGACGTCGATCGCCGCCAACGGACTTGAACAAGCCGCCACCAAATTCAAGAACGGCACTTTGGCTACATAATCTATTATAAGGTTACGGGCCAACGGTTCATCTTCAACGATAACACAGTTCAGTTTCAATTTAAAGAAAGGTTGAGTTGCACCAAATATTTTTCCGGAGTTTCCTCCGTAATAAGTTTATACTGGCCCGGATAACTCAGCTCTAATCTGCGTTGCACATTTTGCAACCCTATCCCCGATTTTTCTCCATTGTCATTTTGATCAGATGTCCTGCTGTTCTCTACTTTGTAGATACATTCTTTGCCATGCACTTGAATAGCGATGTTTACCCAGGCCCTGGGATTACTGTTGCTTACCCCATGTTTAAATGCATTCTCCAGAAAAGTTATAAAAATCAAAGGAGTAATCCATACATTCTCCGTATTACCAGATATTTCAAACTTTATAGGTATCAGATCATTCAACCTCAAACGCTCCAGGCTGATGTAACTTTGCATGTATTCAATCTCTTTACTAAGCAGCACCTTCGGGTGATTAGAGTCATAGATCATGTACCGCATCATTTGCGATAGCTTGGCGATTACTTCAGTTGTATTTTCTGATTTGGTATAGGCCAGGTAGTATAAATTATTTAGCGTGTTAAAAAGAAAGTGAGGATTTATCTGTGCCTTTAGAAAATTAAGTTCCGCTGTAAGTCTTTCATTCTCTACTTCTTTTTTCTTCGCTTCGAATTCAAGCCATTCTACGGCAAAGCGAAGCATGGCCACAAAAATTACGATGAAAAGATTGGTGGTTATTACATAAACCACAAAGCGCATGCTGTACAAGTATTCTTCATTTCCTGTAAAGCCATCAATCCAATATCGCTCAATATTAATCCGGAGAAACATGATAAACGCAAACGGCAAAGCAAACTCTAATAAGTAAAGCCAGACATTTCTTCGTTTTAAAAAACGAGGCAGAAAAAAGAAATAGTTTATATAGGAACTTAGGGAAGAAAATACAACCTGAATTGTTGCAATCGTTATCACTCGCTCCCAATCAAGCTCCCGTCCTCGTCTGGAACTAATTTGGTACAGAAAGAATGACAGGTAAACACACCAAAACGAAAGGTGTAAGAATACAACACGATTACGATGAAAGAGTGACGGCATGATTGAAGCTAGATTGAAAAGAAGATTAAAGGTAGTCCTTCCAAAATAATCTATGCGTCCTTATCACGACTATTCTACCGTTTGCAAAATTTGATCGACCAATCTATACTATTTCTCCTACCTTTCGGCTCGGTCGAATAGTTGGCGTAGTGGTCGAGCCAAATGACCCGCTGGTATAATAACCATCCATTGATGTCATCAAAAGACCTTCCTTTGTAGTTAACCATACTGAGCACATTCAGTTTTTGTGAT